>ODAI010760684.1_pt1 | contig 16115 bp, 16 predicted proteins | sample 1539321 | NCBI WGS metagenome assembly ODAI01 (sample SAMN02144231, study PRJEB22623) | gut metagenome | biome: sheep rumen | host: Ovis aries | place: New Zealand
GTAGTGTTACCAAATTTGTTACCAAATTGATTTTTTGCATTTTTGCATAAAAATAGAAAATCGTTGAAAGTATCTATACAAAAGAAAAGTTGCCATTAATTTTAACGGCAACATTAAATAAACACGAGGATATTAAGAGAGAGAGTATAAAGTCTGATATAAAAATTATTGAGTATTAATTGCGTTTAATGTGTTTAACTGATTTTTTCTTTTTCCAATTTGTAATCTGTTAATTCCCTTACATTTATATAAAGTTTTTTTGTCTTAAAAAATTGTCTTATTTATTTCATATGTTAAGAAATTGTAATATTTCTTTCCTGTATATACTTCAAACGTATGATTTCTGTAAAAGACTTGTCAAAATTGAAATAAGATGTTAGAATATTGCTCGTAAGACGAGAGAACAAAGTTAGGATAGTTATGGATTTCGACATAGAAGATTTTTTAAGAAAAGCGGTTGCAATTGGCGCTTCAGACGTACATTTGGCGGTTGGTGAACACCCGACTGTTCGTAAAGACGGCAGAATATTGAAAATTAATATGCCGGTTTTAACTGACGATGATGTAGACAGAGCCTATGATTGTCTGTTACCCCGTAATGCCAGAGAAAATATGGAAAATGTCTATGATTTAGATTTTGCTTACGAAATCCCCGGTGTTTCTCGATTCCGTATCAACCTATCTCGTCAATTGGGTAAAAATAAACTTGTTATCCGTCTTATTCCTTATTATGTTCCTAAAGTTAGTGAATTAAATTTGCCCTCGTCTATTGAACAATTCGCAACTTTAAACAACGGTTTGGTGTTGATTACCGGGCCTACCGGTGCAGGTAAATCAACTACGATAGCATCTTTAATTGATTATATTAATACAAATTATTCTAAACATATTATTACGATTGAAGATCCTATTGAATTTATTTTTAACAATAAAAAATGTATTATTTCTCAGCGTCAAATCTTGCTGGATACAGCATCTTTCCCTGATGGCGTTAAGTACGCATTGAGACAGGATCCGGACGTTATATTTATCGGCGAAATCAGAGACAGAGATACTATTACAGCTGCGTTGAAAGCCGCTGAAACAGGACATTTGGTTCTTGCAACAATTCATACCAACGATGCGGTTCAAACGGTCAACAGAATTATTAACATGTATGACCCATCTGATAGAGATGTTGTTCGTCATCAATTTGCAAATCTAATTAAGGGTACTATTTCACAAAAACTTATTCCTGTTAAAGATGGTAATGGCAGACGTCCTGCATGTGAAGTGCTTGTTGTTACACCTACTGTAAAAGAATTTATAGAAAAGGATGAACTAAACGGTATTTATGACCTTGTTAAGAAAGGTTCGTTTAATTCCATGATTACGATGAACATGTCTTTGTACAATTTGTATGCAAGCGGATATATTACCGAAGAAATGGCATTAGAATATTCTGACGATAAGACAGAGTTATCACAAATGATGAAAGGCGTTTATTCAGGTCCTCAAGGAGGAGCTGTTTCAGACGACGATTTAGGATTTTAATGAGTAGACAAGTTGCATTTGTTACGGATGCAATTAACCTAAAGTCATACAATTTGAGCGAGGCGGACAAGATTATTGTCATGTATTCTCGTGACAAAGGGTTGATTAAGGGTGTTGCAAAGGGAGTAAAAAAACCGAAGAGTAAGTTGGGTGCGAGAATGGATTTGCTTGTCGCAAATCGTCTGATGCTTCATCAGGGTAAAAATTTAAATACTATTTCTCAGGCGGAAGCGCTAAATACTTTTAATAAAATAAGAAGTAATATGGATAAAATATTTTATTCTATGTATATTTCTGAAGTAGTGAATAATTTTGGGGTTGAAGGTGACCCTTGTTCAGCTGATATTTTTGATTTGCTGTATGAAGCATTGCAGACAATTGCTAACGCTCAGGATAAGATTTCAGTATTGAATGCCGTTTTGAAATTTCAGCTGAAGATGATGCGTATTTCAGGCTTTTCATTGGAGCTTGACCATTGTCTGTGTTGCGGCAAATCCATTAATGAAGAAAATATGTTCTTTTCCGAGAAGTTAGGCGGCGTAATTTGCTATGATTGTAATGAGCATTACGGGCTGAAGAATATTATGCATTATAAATTAAGAGATTTCTTATCTGTTTTGGTCAATACGGAATTTGATGAAATTTCCGAGTATGAAAATAAAGCAACAGAAAGAGTTTGTCTGGTTTGTTTTGAACTCTTAAAATCGTACATAAACTCTCATTCTGCCAGAAAAATCAAGTCTGCTGATATATTGCAAGAAATTATTTAATTATTGTATATGTATAATCAGTATTTTCTGCAAGTTTTTGTTCTATTTCATCAAAATTCATTAACCCTTGAGTAGCACCAAACTCTGAAACTACACCGGCAGAATTTATTGATGCCATCATTAAAGATTTCCCTATATCCATTTGGGTTCTTTGTAAAGATGCACAAAAAGTTGATGCAAACGCATCTCCTGCTCCCAGAGTTGAAATAACAGGGCCTTGGAATACAGGACAATAATAGTATTTTGTTCCGTTGTATGCGTATGCACCATGACCGCCGTCAGTGATAACAATTATCTGATAATCTTTTACCTTTAATTTTTGGAACATTTCTTTTATATCAGGGTGTATAATTTCTTTTGAATATTTAACATCCTTAGTGTCAGGTCTGACCTCAATTTTTGTAGCCATCGATGCTTCTTCTTTATTCATAACTACTATGTGAGCATTTTCCAATATCTTCTTTAAATAATTAAAACCTTTCTTAATGCTTGTTGAACCGGCATTGAAGCATACATAAACATCGTTTTCTTTTGCAAAATTTACAATATCATCAAGTACTCTGTTGCTCTCTCCGTTTAAAGGTGCTATATAAAGAAGTTTTGAATTTCTTATCGCATCAAAATTAATGTCTGATTTCCTTAAATGAGCATTAGCTCCTCTGTGTGCAAGAACGGTTCTGTCACCTTGAAAACTTACCAATATAATTGAAAAACCTGTTGAGTCTTTTGGGTCTTGTATTTTGTTTGATAAATCTACATTAGTTCCTTCAAATGATTTGATAATACCTTGAGAATATATATCATCCCCAATTTTAAATATGGCACTCGTATTAAGTCCCAAATTAGCGAAATTAACTGCTGTATTGACTCCGCCGCCACCGACTTTTGATGCAAAATCAGATATTTCTATTTTTGCTCCGTATGGATAACTCATAAATTCAGATTTTCTGTTTTTCATAGAAACAGATACTATATTTGCATCCTCGCATTCTACGAAGACGTCCATTGTTGCGCTCCCGATTGTAATTACATCAAACATTTTTTGTACCTCTATATTGTATTTATACTATAAGACTATTAATTTCCGAAAAATAAAGCGCCAAGTCCTGCAGCGTTAGATAAACTTGATATTTGTGTGACAAGACTTTGTATAGCTTTAGCGGTATTCCTGACAGCAATGGCATTGTTTTTTATTGTTGTTATGTTGTTGGCAATAGTTGAAAGACTGCCTGGAGCTTTGGAAATAGCAGATGCAATATTCGCATATTGTGAAGCTATGCTTGCATATTGTGTGCCGCTGCCGGCTAAAGATGCAATATTTTTTATAAGATTAGCTTTTTGTATCTCGTTCATATTGGCAATGGTAGAAGTTATATATGATTTGTTGTCGGTAATACTTGTTGCATATGTGTTCATTAACGATGCAATTTGATTGCTTCTGTCAGTTTCTGATATCATAGAATTTGCAAGTATAGATGCCATCTTAGCTCTTATATCCGTAGATTCCTGTTGGGGAGCTAATGCAGATACAACTGATATAAATGAATTTTGAACTTTTGTATCGGTTGCACTCAGTTGTCTGTTAAGCGCGGCAAGTTGTGATAATGTACTTTCTTCCGTAACAGGAGTATATCGTGTAGGTTCCGTTACCGTTTGAACAGATTGCCTTTTTAATATATTCAAATTTCTCCAATCAAAGGCTTCTGCACTGAGTGGTGCTGTAACTGCTGCGATTATAAGACCATATATACAAATTCTTCTCATTTTTCATCTCCCTGATATTAATAACCTGACATTACTTTACTATATAAATATTTGTATTTCAATTATCATTTGTAATTCTTATAATTTCTTAATTTATATGTATCAAAAAGGGTTGATTTCCTTAAAAAAACTGTTATAATACATAATATGAAAAGGATTTTAGCAACATTTGTTATCAGTTTAATGGCAGTCCCCGTTACCCAGGTTATTGCGGAACAGGTAGAGCCTGTATTTGTTGAAATGAGGGATTACAATGCTGTCGAATTGCCCGAGGGAACTTATATATCTGTTGAAAGTGCTCAGGAAATATCTACTCAATATTGTCAGGACGGGTATAAGGTTCGTTTTATAACGACTAATGATTATTATGTAGATGATACAAATGTAGTTCCGCAAGATACCACTTTTATCGGTTATGTAGAAGATGTACACGACCCAATTGTTGGAACAAACGGCTCCTTTAAAGTTAAAATTACAAAAATGATATTGCCTGACGGATATGAAATGCCGGTGAAGGCTTATATATACTCTTCAAACGGAAACAAAATTGGCGGAGAATTAACTCAACCTGCCGAATGGAGAAGAATGCCTCATTACCAAAGTAAAATAGGTAATAATATAACATTGCAAATTCGCCCCGGCAGAGAAAGAAAAAAAGGTACTCATGCCATTATTTTGTCCGGCGAAGACAGAATTGTCGTTTTTACAAAGCCGTTATCAATTACTCATATCGTAACAGATTGACAAAAATTTTATATTTAAATACAATATAGAGTAAGAGTAATAATAGGATATGTGTTATTCTCATAGAAAGGAATGTCAAATGCAGCGAGGCATGATGTTACTCCTTACAAGTTTGATAATGATTTGCAGTATTTGCGTAAATTCAGTAAGTGCTGCACCGTACGGTGCTACAAAAAGTGCGGTAATAACCGTTCCTGAAGGTCAGGTATTGCGTACTATTGTTACGACTCCGTTAACTTCAAATCATTTATCTTTGGGACAAAATGTAACAATGGTTCTGGGGGAAGATTTTTATTACAATAACAAGGTTGTTGCCCCGATAGACAGTGTTGTATACGGCAGTGTTATTCGCGTTGCAAAGGCTACTGACGTGAATAAAGGGGAGCTTTTGTTGAGATTTACCAGAATTACAACACCTTATGGCATTCAAGTTCCAATATCCGCAATCGTTAAAAATAATGATCGTGTAGGTAAGTTAACGGGTTCGGATGAGAGATTCAGTTCTTCTTTAGGGGATGTGGATATTCCTGTTGCTACTCCGGTTGATTTAGTATTAATTCAACCGATAACCGTAAATCCGGAAATATATAATACAAATTATTAGTCGCTCAGGTAATAATTTTATTTTTGTTTTAGAATAGAATTATGATGTCGATTAGGGGAAAGTTGATAAGGAAATATAATGTCAATTTTGGGAAATTACATAGATAAAGTAGAAGAGCAAGAACTTAGTAATAACAGAGGTTTTACACTTCCTGCGGTTATTCGTGAGGACAGAGAGTCCATTTCAATGAAAAAAGCTATGGTTTTGTCTGTGCTTGTGCATATTATTACTTTTGTTGTTACATGGGGATTATCGTTATTATTGTTGTATTTGGGAATAATTGTTCCTTTGGCAAAGAAACCTAAGCCAAAACTTAATGATATTGAGTTTGTATTGGTAGATAAAGAGGATACGCCAATAAATAAACATACTCCGTACCGCGCAGATATAAATTCACGGGCAGGCGGGCAACATGATCCTACTAAGAAAGTTTCAATGCCGTCAGCTGCGCCGTCGGCGCCGGCAAAACAGCCTGCAGCTGCACCAGCTTCTCCAAAGAAGCCTATTCCTCAAAAACAGCAGGCACAACCTAAGCAGGCTCCCAAAACTCAAAAAACTCAATCAATATTAGATAGAATAACAAAGCCGGCTCAAAAACCGACAACTGAAGCTCCGGCTCCGAAGGCGAAAGAGTTAGCAAAGCCTAATCCGCCTACGGCAAAACCGTCTATAAAACCGCCATTGACACCAAAGGCAACTACTAAACCTACAACATCTTTCCAAGTGCCAGTACCAAGCGGCGGTAAGAAGTCAGGTTCTTATGCAACAGGTCCGGTAAGCGGTTCCGGAACATCCGCAAACGGTGGCTCTCCGGCTGGTAAAACAGGTTCTTCTTCAGGAACAGGTAAATTTGCTCCGGCACCATCCTTATCTCCGACAGGAAAAGGTACGGGTGCAGGTTCAGGAACAGGTACCAAAATGGGCGGCGGCGGCAATGGCGGTGGTAATCCGGGTCCGGGTAATCCCGGAGGCAGACCCGGTATTGATGCCATTAAAGAACCGGATTTCGGACCTTATATGAGAGATTTGCAGCGTCGTATTAAGATGAATTGGAATCCTCCTAAAGGAAATGAAAGTAAACGTGTTGTTCTTATGTTTAAAATTGCCAAAGACGGCAGATTGCTTTCTTGCAGTGTATTTAAATCTTCGGGATTGCAAAGCGCAGACCAAGCTGCTCTCGATGCAGTTAAGTTAACTGCTCCGTTCAAACCTTTGCCGGTTGAATATAAGAACTCAAGTATTGATATTCAATTTACGTTCGACTACAACGTATTTGGAGCAACAAAGTATTAATAAGTAAAAATGTAACAGATAAAAATAAGAGGATTAAAAATTATGGAACTTTTATGGAACTCAATTAAAATGGATTGGCCGGTATTGTTACCGATTCTTGTATGTGCGATTATGGTTGTCGCTGTTGTTATACAGAGATTTTCCTGCTACACAAAAAATAAAAGGGATATTCAAGTGCTTATCCCAAGAGTACAAAGAGAATTGGTTGCGAATAATTTGCAGGGGATTCAAAACATAGCTCTTCAGTGCGGCGGAATAATCGGTGAAGTTTTAGAAGAGGCTGTCAGAATTTTCTCTGACCAACGAGAAGGGTTCTCTCGTTCATTCGATATTTCTTCATCATTGGCTGTAAGAAAATTGGAAAAACATCTTACAATTTTAGGTACAATTGGTGGTGTTGCTCCGTTCTTAGGTTTGTTTGGTACAGTTGTCAGAATTTTGTATACATTCCAAGATTTGGCGGTGCAAGGTAATCAATCAGCAGCTGTTGCGATGGGTATCGGTTCTGCATTGATTGCTACGGCATTTGGTTTGATTGTTGCTATCATTGCGGTTGTGTTCTTCAACTGGTTCCAATCTGAAGTAAAACATTATGAAGATGATTTCCAATTGATAAAATTAGTATTCTTGAGTGTTGTAGATTCTGAGGAAGACGTTTCAGCTCCTGTTTCAGTTTCATCTTCAACTTCAAGCGTAAAGTAGAAATAAGGACCTTTTAAAATGGCAAAATCAAAAAAAAGCACTAAACTTTTTACTGAGATAAATATTACACCGTTAACGGATATTTTCCTTGTATTGCTGATTATAATGATGGTTATTGCTCCGTCGTTTCAGTCAATGGATAATGCGATAGAAATACCGGAAATTAACAGCGGAATATCCATCGAACAAAAGAACGCCACTGTTTCTATCACAAAAGAAGGATTAATGTTCATAAACGGGAAACAGATAACTCCGGAGACTTTGGTTTCCGAGTTAGAGGCTTTAAAACCAACTTTGGAAACTCCTGATTTGGTTGTAAAGGCTGATGCTGCGGTTAAAAGTTCCGAAATAATGAAAGTAATGAATGCAGCTCAGGATGCTGAATATAAAAAGTTAGTTGTTGCAGGTGAACCTTTAAGTAAAAAAGAACAAAAAACTCTAAAGGAAAATGCGACAGAAATTGATGAAGGAGCATAAAAGTAATGTCAGATAGAAAAACTTTTAATGAAATAAATATAACTCCGTTAACAGATATCTTTCTTGTGCTGTTGATTATAATGATGGTTATTGCTCCTTTATTGGATCAGCAGGGTTTGAATTTAACCGTTCCTGAAAACGTGGAGCAAGAACATATAACAAATCAGGAGTCTAAAATATTAACGGTAAGTGTTTCTTCCGATGATAAATACTTTATTGACGGTGAAGAGATTTCCGTTGATGATATGGAGAATTTTTTGAAAGCCAATGTAAAAGATTATCCTGACGGTTTGATGATTGAAACAGATGGCGAGTCTACTCATGGTGCGCTGGTAAAAGTCATGGATGTCGCAAGAAATTCAGGTTTCACCGCGATTTCAGTTTCTGAAGTATAGTTTAAAATCTTATTTTTATATTAATAAAGAGGCTTTATCATTTTTTTAATGATGGCCTCTTTGTTACATGCAAGGTAAAATAATTATGAATTGTAACAAATTTTAAATTTTTTAAAATTTTTTCTAAAGTTTTTTTTTAATTGTCCGATATATATTATGACGTCGTGACATAATTGAAGGAGATAAGAAAATGTAAACAAATGTGAAGAGATATCAAAAAAATTGATTAAAGATATCTGAATCGGGGCATAATAGATATATAAGATTTATTACTTGCCGATCAGGTAAAAAGGTTTAACAAAACTTAATATAATTAGCAATTAGCGCAATTTTATTTTTGTTGGATTGTTAATTATATTATGAGCAAAAGTGAGGGATTAACTATGACCAAAAACAATTCAAAACGAGGGATGTCAGTACTGCTGGTGGCATTGCTATTCGCAGCGTCTGCATCCGTGACAACTGCCTCTGATATTACAGGGGTAACGGGTTCCGGAGGAGTATTCAATATTAATCCGGCCAAAACTGTGAGCGGTATTGGCTTTAGAGAGTACGCTAACTTCAAGTTAGATAAAAACAATACTGCAAATTTAAAATTTAACGGTATTAATAAGTTTGTAAATATGGTTGACAACCAGATTAATATCAATGGTATAGTGAAGACTGTTGATAAGAATGGTGCATTTACAAACGGTCATGCCGTATTTATGTCACCAAAAGGTATGGTTGTCGGTTCCGACGGTGTACTTAATGTTGGTGCTTTGTCTGTATATACACCAACAAAACCCGGTATGAATATGTTGAAAAAAGGTGTTGCTGCAGGCAATTTAACAACAACATATCAGGGTAAAGAAGTTGATTTGATGGAAGCAATGGGCTGGCATGGTAATGCTCCTATCACTATTAACGGTAAAGTATTTTCTGCAGGTGATGTAACAATGGTAGCAAATAAGTTTGATATCGCAGAAGGTGCCGGAGTTGCAGCCGGTGCTGTTATGCCTGCGGATATGCTATTCTCTTCACTTGTAAAAACGAATAAAGATGCGAAAGTTGATGTCAGAACATACGCAAGAAACGGTGCAAGCGGGCTAAATATTGAAGGCGACTTAGTAAATATGGGTAAAGGCAACATTGAGGTTGTCAATCGCGGTGCATCCGGGTTGAATGTTGCAGGTAATGTTGCTGCTTCAAACGGCGCATTACATCTTGTAAATTATACAGGTGCTATGAATGTTGCCGGTACTGTGAAAGGAGCCGGTGATAATATTTATTTAACAAATGCATCTACGGCGGGTAAAATGACTGTTACAGGTGATTTAACCGCAGCAAACGGTATAAAAGTCCACAACAAATCTGCTAAAGGGGCAACTCTTGGCGGTAATATTGTAAATACGGGCAAAGACCCTAATAATAAAGGCTTGGCAATAACAAACGAGGCCGGCGTATTAGAATTTAAGGGTGATGTTAAAAATACCAATGCAAATATGAATATTACCAATAAAGGTTCAAAATTAGTATTAAATAATATTGAAGCTTCCGGCGGTAAAGTTATTATTTCAAGTAAAGGTGCTGATGGCATGACATTGAACGGTACTATTAAAAATGCAGGTAGTACCGCAATTACCAACTATAAAGGTGCAATGACTGTCAATGGTACCGTTCAAAATACTAAGGGTAAAATGAACCTTACCAACAAAGGTGATGGTGCGTTAACTCTTGCTGCAGGTTCAAAAATTTTGAGCAAAGGCGATGAAGTTTTAGTTCAAAATGTCGGTGCCGGCGGATTTAATGCAAAGGGTACTGTTGAAAGTTCAGCACCAACTTTCTTGCAAAACACAAAAGGCAACATGACAGTTGCAGGTACAATTAAAGATACTGATAAAGTATTATATATCGGAAATACAGGTAACGGAGCACTTGCCGTAAACGGAAAAGTATCCAATACCGGTGAAGTTCAGATTTATAATGCCGGTGCTAAGGGTATGACAATTAACGGTGAAGTTGATAACAAAGGTGCAACTTATGTATACAACAAAGCCGGAGATTTAAATTTAGCATCTACCGCTAAATTGAGAGCTGAAGATGCAACCTTATATTTAGCTAATGCAGGAAAAGCATTGAATATTAAAGAAGGTGCTCAAGTTCTTAATAAAGGTAAAGGCACTAAATTGAATATTCTAAATGAAGGTGCCGGCGGTTTAAATATGGATGGTACTGTTAGACATTCTACCGGTCAGACATTAATTACAAACCGTGCAGGTAACATGAAGATTAACGGACTGGTTGACAATGCAGGCGGCAGATTGTACTTGAACAATAGCGGTAACGGTGCATTGAAAATCACTCAAAAAGGTGAATTAAGCAATGGCGGTCTCGGCAGAACTTATATCACAAACAAAGGCGCAGGCGGTATGGATATCGACGGTACTGTTGCCGGTGGCGGTCATATCGTCGCTACAAACAGAGCAGGCGGTATGGATATCTCCTCTAAGGTAACTTCAACAAAGGCAAATGTCGTTCTTACAAATACAGGCAACAAAAATATGGTTGTTGACGGTACCGTAAGAGGTAATAAAGTAACAGCTTTTGCTAAAGGCAACGATATTGTTCTCGGTAATAAAGCAACTAAACAAATCGCAATTAACGGTTTGAAGAAAGTTAATATTACAACAGAAAACGGCAGTATCAAAAACGCAGGCGTTAATACTCACTTGATTAGATCCGGTGGTAACCTCTATATGGCTGCTAAGAACGGTTCTATCGGTCAAGATGTTAAAACGACAGCTGTTGATAAGACTTCAAGAGACTTAACTAAATCAGTTAATGTCTACGTAAAAGGCCGAGTAAAGGCATTTACAACGGATAAGAATAAAAACAGTGTAATTAACATTGCAACAAAAGGTAACGACTTGAATGTCGACAGAATTAAAGCTGACGGTAAAGTTATCTTGTTGACAGATAAGGCAAAAGATGCAAATGGCAAAGTTAAAACAGGTTCTATCTTGAATGCATCAACTGATCTTGATAATTACGCAAACGTTAAAGGTACAACAGTTCATATGATTTCAAGCGGAGCTATCGGTACTGAAAAGAAACCAATTCACTTCAGACAAACTGATGCAACTAAGAAATCTAATGTAGTTGCCGTAAAAGATGTTAACCTCCACGCACGTGGTGAGGCATCAGGTGAAGATATCAACTTCAATGTAATTAAATCTAAGAAGGGTTCAATCAAAGCTAATATGATTAGAGACGGTGTTGTTGATAATGCCGTTGCACCCGGAAAGATTGATATTACAGCTCGTAAGAACAACGCTAACTTGAAAATCAAGAACACTTCAAATAATCCAAATGTAATTAAAGATTATTTTGATTAATAAGTTAATATTTGAGTCATAGCAAATAGACAGTGGCGGGGCAAATGCTCCGCCATTTGTTTTTCTGTTTAAATTTGTTGATTTATAATTGGGTAAATTAATGTAAAGAAATGTTACAAGCGTACTATAAATAATTAAAGTTTATTGCTAAAAATGCCGTAATACATGGTGAACATATAGGAAACTCTACTAAGAATCGAAAGGAAAGGTCGAACAATGGGTTTAGCGGCATCACAAGCCAGATTATTAACCATAACATCACGCAAGTCAGACTGTGAATATCAGTCGATGGCATTATCTCATCAAAAGATAGCTCTTGCGCGTGATATGAACGTTGTTTCTGCTGAGTACCAAGATGCTTTAACAAAAACAAAATTAATTTATGATTTCTACGGTAATGGCGATAAGAGTACGCATTTGACTTATGGTATGTTAATGCGTCCTTCAGAGTTAAATAAATACATGCCATCTCCTATAACCGATCAAAAGGGCAGAATAGTATTGGATCCTGCGTTAGCTGCAGCTGCGAAAGCAGCCGGCATACCTCAAGAAGGTTTGGGTTGTACTCCTTCTTCGGATGTAAGAGATTTATTTATAAACAGTCTTGCTGCAAATGGGGTTATTACTAAATCTATTGCAACAGGTGTTACGGGCGTTCAGTATAATCCTAATATGGGGTTAGGTAATACTGATATTATTACAACTTCAACAGAGGTACTTAATTTCGAAGATTTTGCAAAAACATATTTGCAAGATGTTGAGGTTGATCTTTCATCTTTAACCATAAATGCTGGTGGGTCTCATTATCATTTGAGAAATACCAATAATCAAACTGAATTTTATATTAACGATGAAGGTGAGCCTGTATATAAAGAAGGTAACGATACAAGAGATGCCTCTTATGTGGCAACATATCAGCAAACGCATACAGCGGATTTAGCTTTTGCCACTCCAAATCTTTCCATTTATGATATATTGATGGGCAGTTATGCAATATATGGTACATCTTGGGAGAAATCAGCTATTTTTTCAGATGAGAAACTGGGCGGCAAAAGTTTAAGCTGTATCGTTGATAAGGTAGGTTCATCTTCTTATTGGGATATATTATTTGGTACATTAGAGTCTGTTATAGATAAAAATGATGCATATACAGTTGCAGCTTTAGAATATGCGAAGCAGCAAACTTTAGAAAAAGTTGTAAGTTTAGGTACAGTAAATACATTTGATGTATCAAATGCTGCTCACGTTGTACCTGCAAATAAAAAGAGTAGAGAGTCTGTAGAAACAACAGCAAGAAATTACTCGGCTGATTATGTCGGATATGTATATGTAAATAATACTTCATCAGATAAAAAGTATTCGGATGGTTATGCTTTGAACTTATCAAATATGACAAGAGCATTTTACACATATTTTGCTCAATATATGCAGGGACTTGCAACTTCTGATTTGGGTGTTGAACATTCAAAAACAACATCAAATTTTGTATCCAACTATCCGAATAACAAAGATTTTTCATTCAATGTTGTTACAGGAGTTGATACAACCGGTAATAATATGTTGATATCAAGTTTCTATGATGCATTATTTAACCAAATTGCAGTTAAAGGCTGGGTAGAAAACTTAAATGTAGACGATGAAGAATATATGCAAACGATGTTGAAAAACGGTTCAATGTTTATATCATCTATTGCTGATGATAAGTATTACTATATGGCAAATTATGCAACCAATACTTATATTAAAGAAATAACTGATGAGGAAGGTATTGCGGTTGCAGAAGAAAAATATAACAGAGAAAAACATAAAATTCAAAGTAAAGAAAATATTCTCGATATGAAATTAAAGAATCTAGATACAGAAATTTCTGCATTAAATACTGAGTATGAAACCGTAAAATCTGTTATTACAAATAATGTGAAAACAGGATTTTCCAGATATGATGCGTAGTGAATAACTGTCAAATATTGCGTGGGCTGTCTATTAAATATTAGGTGTGCTCTTGCCATATGTCCTATTTATGTTATTATAAAGTATGGACATTAAGGAGAGGATATAGAATTATGGCGCAACAATTTAATCCGCAAAATATTAAAAAGAAAATTTCAGTGTTAGTATTTTTAAAAGGTTCAACAGCTCCGGTAGTTTTGTATGTTGAAAATCCTCAAGATTTGTATGCTGAATTAGTTCAATTAATGAAAACAGCATCAAATGTTTTGGTTGAGAAGGAAACACAAGGACCTATTAAGAAGGTTTGTTTTGCAGCAAATCAAATTGCAGCTGTTGCTATGCAAGAAGAACAATACGTATAGTAAGAGGTTATCATGCAGCATATTGTCACTATTGAAGAAATTGAAAATTCGGAAAATAAAACATTATATTATGATTTTAGTGACACCATAGACGGAATAGAGTCTAAAACTCCTATAACTGCTGATTTAGAAATAAAATCTCTCGGAGAATTTATACAAATAAGCGGAAATGTTAAGGGAATTTTAAATTTGGAGTGTGATGTTTGTCTGAAGAATTTTGATTATTTCCTCGATATTGAGATAAATGAAATGTTTGCAAAATCAAGTCTGTTGGATGATTACGGCAAAGAGACAGAACTTAAAGACGGACAGTTTATTACAGACTTGAACGGTAGTAATGAGATAGATATTTATGACTTATTGTATCAATCTGTAATATTAAATTTACCAAATAAGAAAGTTTGTGGTATAAATTGTATAGGGAATGATTTTTCTGTAGAAGAAAAAATATCAGACCCGAGGATGGATGTATTTAAAAACATTCAAATACAACCGAAAAGTAAATAGTAGTAAAATAAAAAGGAAAAGGAAAAATGGCAGTACCAAAGAAAAGAACAGGTCATTCCGCACAAGGACACAGAAGAAGCAATTGGAAGGCTACAAAGCCGGAAACAACCAAATGCCCGAATTGTGGAGCAACTGTATTAGCACATACGGTATGTACAGAATGCGGAACCTACAAAGGACAACCGGTTAGTTTAAAAGATAAAGCAGCTCAACCGGCAGTTAAAGAAGAAAAAAAAGCGGCAAAGAAAGCTGAAAAAGCTGCTGATAAAGAAGAAAAAGCTGAAAAAAAGACAGCTAAAAAATCAGCAAAAGCTGCTGCTAAAGAAGAAAAAACTGTTGAAGAAACTAAAACTGAAACAGAAGAAAAGACAGAAGAATAAAAAAGTAACTAAGTAACTAAGTGAACCGTAATTAGGTATTTTTTATTTCTAATAACTTAATAGCTTAGTTACTTATAACTTTTATCGACAAAGGGAGAGTGTAATGACAAGAATAGCCGTAGATGCAATGGGTGGTGACCATGCTCCTCAAGAAATTGTTGCAGGGGCTGTTTGGGCAGCGAAAGAGTATGGCGTAGCAATTGAACTTGTAGGGAAACAAGACAGAATAGAGCAGGAGCTTGACAGAATTACTCACGAAGGTTTTATGACTGATTTGGGTAAGGGCGGTCCTCGCAGGTATAAAATAAAAATTGATACAAGCACTCTTGATATAAAAATAACCCATGCTTCCGAAGTTATAGAAATGGGTGAAGCTCCGGGTCAGGCTATTCGTAAGAAGAAAAAGTCTTCAATTGTGTTGGCTGTTGATGCAGTTGCTCAAGGGAGTTCTGATGCTGTTGTTGCTGCTGGTTCTACAGGTGCAGCTATGGCATCAAGTTTGTTTGGATTAGGCCGTTTGCCGGGCATTGACAGACCTGCAATTGCTGTTACTTTACCTACAATTAAGAAGCCAATTGTAGTAATTGATGGCGGTGCTAACAGTAATTGTTCACCTGAGATGCTTATGCAGTTTGCTATTATGGGCTCGACATTTTCTAAAAACGTTCTTGGGGTTGAACATCCAAGAGTTGGTGTCTTGAATATCGGTGAAGAAGCCGGAAAAGGTAATGAATTAGCTCAGGCTGCATACAGAATATTAGAAGAACATCAGGATAAGATTAATTTTGTAGGTAATATTGAAGGTAAAGAATTATTCTTAAGTGTATGTGATGTTGTTGTATGTGACGGTTTTGTCGGCAATGTTGCATTGAAAGTTACTGAGGGTACGTCTTCAATGTTGTTTAGAATGCTAAAAAGCGAATTTAAAGCAGATTTGGCAGGCAAATTGATAGGATTGCTTGCAAAACCGTTTATGAAGAGAATTTACACAAAAATTAATTATGAAGAGTTTGGTGGTGCTTTGTTGCTGGGGGTTAGAGGTATAACCGTTATTTCCCACGGCAGAAGCCATGCTTATGCTATTAAAAATGCCGTAAGAGTTGCTAAAGAAGCAGTTGAATCAGGCGTAAATGAAAAAATTGCAAATTTTCACGAGGAATAAATTATGACAGATAAATTAATACCATTGAGAATAGCAGGTGTAGGATATTGTGTTCCTGATACAGTAGTTACTAATGATGACTTAACTAAACTGTA
>ODAI012540198.1_pt1 | contig 16115 bp, 14 predicted proteins | sample 1539321 | NCBI WGS metagenome assembly ODAI01 (sample SAMN02144231, study PRJEB22623) | gut metagenome | biome: sheep rumen | host: Ovis aries | place: New Zealand
ATGAAATACGTTCACAGCCTTGAAGAAAAAGGTTTGATAACCACCGAGCATACGAGTGTGATTACGCAAGCAGGTATTAAGCGTAACGGAAATTTGAAGTATCAAATTCTTCCGATCAAATACGCGGTTGACGAGTTCCACCGAAAGCAGATTGATAACGGCGGAATCAAGCAGAAGAATTAGCAGAACAAGCATTAATCACAAGGTTGGATCGAAAGCAGGAGAAAGCATAGGCGCTTACTTAGGCGCCTATGCGGACCACTTCAGCCGGCAATGCCGACTGTTTAAGCCGTTTTCGCGGGTTATAATTTGGAGCTAATTGTGCGTCGGGTTTTACCATTTGGTGCTGAATTAGGAGCTTATTTCGTGGTAAAATCTCGAATTTCGGCAGATTTAAGCCGTTTTGAAGTGGGTTAATTTTGATTAATACGATTTTTGGAGGTATTTATGGATTCTGAAAATATGAAACGCGTAGGTCTATATTTGGACAAGGATTTGGTAAAACGCGCGGACGATATGGTAAAACAGTTTCATTTCAAATCAAGAAATGAATTTTTCGCGGAGGCGGTTAAAAATTATATCGCTGACTATCTGCTCGGCTCCAACGAGTCCGCAGTCAGCGACAAGCTCGGAAAGTCCATCGCGAAATACTCCGAGGACAACGCCAGGGCAATCTCGAAAGGGCTGTTCCGTTACACGGTTCAGCTTGAAATGATGTGCAGGGAGCTCGCGATAGACAGAATGATAAATAAAGATGTACTCGAAGGTATGCGGCATGAGGCAATCAACAACGTCCGAAGAACGCGAGGCAAGGTTAGATTTGAAGAAATACTTGACGGTTATTATGATGATTAGGTCTGGATATGTTTCAAAACTTGTGGTATTCTTTGTTGCTGAGGAGTATGTTTCAAAACTTGTGGTATTCTTTGTTGCTGAGGAGGTGGTATAATGTCAGGAAAAAGACCTGACGGCGACGGACTTGTCCGCAAAAGAACTGACGGAAGATGGGAAGGGAGAATTGTTATCGGTCACAAGGATGACAACTCTCCAATATACAAAAGCGTGTTCGCAAAAACACAAAAGGAACTTATGCCGAAGCTCCGCCAAGCGATTGAAGATTATCAGGGCGCGGACTTTTCCGAGGACAGCAACATCACGCTCGATGAGTGGATGGATAAGTGGCTTGCGGAATACGCTGAGCCCGCTCTGCGCCAAAGCACGGTGACCGGCTATAAACGCAATATAAAAAATCATATCAAACCCGCGCTCGGCAACAAACAGCTTCGGTTTATAACGTCGAGAGACGTGCAAAAATTTTATAATTCTCTGGGTCGCAAAGAGGTCAACAAGGTCGGCAATCACAAAACTCTCGCGGGCTCCACCATCAGAGCGATCCATATGCTCCTGCACGAAATTCTTGACTCCGCGGTCAAGGCAAATCTGATTTTCAAAAACCCGTCCGAGGGCGCAAAGATCCCGAAAAACAATTACGCGCCGAAAAGAATTCTCAACGAGGAACAGCTCGAAATATTTATGAAGGCGATTCTCGACGAGCCGATGTGGCACGACTTCTTCTACACTGAAATCACAACAGGTCTGCGGTTGGGAGAAATCTGCGGACTGAAGTGGAGCGACCTCGACGAGAGCACCGGGAAACTTAAAATTCAGCGTTCGGTTTCTCAGGCGGAAGGCGGAGAAGTTAATATCGGCGAGACAAAAACCGAGAAAGGAACACGGACAATACTTCTGCCAAAAGGCACTCTCAAAATCCTGACAGAACGAAAGAAAAATTCCGTCAGCGAGTGGATATTCCCGAGCCTGCTTGCCCCCGAAAAACCGACCGCGCCGAGTTCGGCATACCACCGCCTAAAAGTGATTCTAAAAGGCGCGGGACTTCCCGATATACGATTCCATGACCTGCGCCACACCTTCGCTACCCACGCGCTGACAAGCGGAGTTGACGCGAAAACGCTCTCGGGAATCCTCGGTCACACAAACGCGAGCTTCACGCTCGACACCTACACTCACGTCACCACCGATATGCAGAAAAACGCTTCCGCTGTCGTCGGCGGCTTCATAGACGAAATATTCGGAGGTGAACTGTAAATGGCAAAGCGAAGAAAAGCCGGGCAAGGCACTCTGCGCCTCAGAAAAGACGGCCGCTGGGAAGGCAGAATCGTCGTTGATTATAAAGAAAACGGCACGCCTGTAACAAAAAGCGTGACCGCGAAAACGAAAGCAGAGTGTCAGGAAAAGCTCGAGGAACTGAAACAAAAATGCGGTATCGTTACGGGTAAAGCGAAACCCGATATGCCATTCGGAGACTGGCTTGACCTATGGTACAAGACCTACTCAAAGCCGACTATCAGAATCACAACTCAGCTGTGTTATGAGGATAGAATTTATCTGCACATCATTCCCGCAATCGGTGACATTCCGCTGAACAAGCTTACACAGAACGACCTGCAAAAGTTCTACGCTGACCTTAAAAAGAACGGACGGAAAACGAAGGTTGAAATTTACGGACCGGGGCTTTCCGACAGAATGGTACGCTCCTGCCACGCGACATGCCGTTCCGCTCTGCAAAAAGCGGTAGAAGAAAACCTGATAAAAATAAATCCCGCCGTCGGCTGTAAGCTTCCGCCGAAAAAATCTCAGGAAATGCAAGTGCTCACGCATGACGAAATGCGCAGGTTCCTGATTCAGGCAAAGCAGGACGACTTTTACGAGCTCGCCCTGCTCGAGCTTGCCACAGGTATGCGCAGAGGCGAAATCTGCGCGTTGAAGTGGTCAGACCTCGATTTTGAAACCGGAGCGCTTCACATCCAGCGCCAGGCATACCATGTAAACCACGGCGTGATTATTTCAACGCCTAAAACCAAGCAGTCAAACCGCTCTATAATTCTTCCGCAGTCCGTGCTGAACGTGCTGAAATCTTACCGCGAAAAGGTTGATTCGGAATGGATTTTCCCTTCTCCGGTCAAGGAAGGAGAACCGATTGACCCTCAAAGCGTGTACCGCAAAATGGTGAAAATCTTGGACAGAGCGCAGTGCAAGCGCGTCCGCTTTCACGACCTGCGCCACACCTTCGCCACCACCGCGCTCGAGCACGGAATGGATATTAAAACGCTCTCGGCAATCATCGGTCATGTGTCGTCGGCAACCACGCTCGACATCTACAGCCACATAACTGATGAAATGCAGAAAAGCGCCGCTAACAAAATTGAAAAACACTTCGCCAAAAACGAGCCGTTTGAGCACGGTGAGTACGATAACGGAGAAGTACCCGAAAAAGCCGCAAACGCGCCGTGTTCGGCGAATTTCGAGCCGTATAAGGGCAAAATCCGCAAGGCAGGCACCGGCGGAATTTATCAAATAAGCGGCAACCTGTTTGAAGGGCGGTATTCCCCGACCAACGCTCACGGCAAACGAGAAGTCCATACCGTCTACGCCAAAACACGCGAGGAATGCGAAAAGCTCCTCGAAGAAATGATACCCAAAGTTAGGGCTGAGATTAAAGCGGAGAAAGACAAATTAAAAGAAGAACAACCCGCACAGGAATAATCCTGTGCGGGCTTCAAAATAAGTCTCGGTTTTTATGTGACATCCTTGTTGTGCTAAAGGATGTAATGTTATGGATACCATTAAGGAACTCTACTAAAGATTGTCTTTTATAAACTTCTATTCATATAATTTATTAAACTCTTTATTACAAAGCCGCAAGTTGTTAAATACAGTTTTTGTCCCAAAAGTATTGACACCTGTCCCGTTATGCGTTATAATAGATAATAAGGGGGTGATTAATAATGAAAAAAAAGAATGTCATTAATTTAATTAAATACTATTCTGATGAGAATGATATTGGTTTCAGAAATGAAGCATATGAAATTGCAAAAGATTTTGAATCAACTGGAGACTATCAACTTGCAGAATACATTATCGCATTGATGTCCAACGCAAATACATTTGTTCCACAAGTTAATAATTCACAAATGTCTTTCTTTGAAAAAATAAATGTATCAAACCAGTCGTTACCACTTCCTGAACCTATTGAACAAGATATTTTGGGAATCGTATATGCAATTGGAAGAAACTCTGGCATTAACAAATTTCTCTTTCAAGGAGCTCCGGGAACAGGTAAAACAGAATCCGCAAAACAGATTTCCCGTATTCTTGATCGCGAACTATATGCTGTTGATTTTTCTACGATTATTGATAGTAAACTAGGCCAAACGCAAAAAAACATTAAAACTTTATTCAATGAACTTAATTCTCTTCATTTTCCTGAAAGAGTAATTGTTTTGTTTGATGAAATTGATGCTATTGCATTAGACAGAACAAATTCAAATGATTTACGTGAAATGGGTCGAGCTACATCATCACTTTTACGTGAATTGGACCGTCTGGATGAGAGGATTGTCTTAATTGCCACAACAAACCTTTTTCAATTTTTTGATAAAGCATTAACTAGAAGATTTGACTATATTATTGACTTTAATCGATATACGCAGGAAGATCTACTTGAAATTGCAGAAAAGCTGTTAAATTCATTTCTACTAAAGTTCAAGTGTAACGGAAAAAATGTTCGCCTATTCCGAAAAATTATAAAACTCATGAACCCTATTCCTTTTCCTGGAGAATTAAAAAATTTGATTCGAACATCAATTGCTTTTAGTGATCCTAACAATGAGTTTGATTACCTTAGACGGTTGTATTCTGAGATAACTGGGTATCAAAAAAAAGAGTTAAAAACTCTTCAGAAATCAGGATTTACAGTTAGGGAAATAGAGCTACTAACTGGCATTTCAAAAAGTCAGGTAGCTAGAGAACTAAAAGAGGTATAAAATGAATAATATTTTGCAGTTAAAAGGTCAATTTCAATACCAACCTAATCAGAGAGGATTTGGTGCTACTAATATACCATCAGGCAAATCAGTAGATGTCGCTCACATTGAGTCGTTGCGTTCTGAGCTTATCGGCATATTAAATTATTGGGAAAAAGACGTATCAATTAAAGGGGCACTTGTTAGTGCGTACTATTATCATGTAGTTGCAAAAAGCAATCGTATTAAAGGCCTTTTATGTAAAGGAAGCATGGATCCCAATGATGCTATTAGAGGTTCAAAGTTTTATGGTAATAATCCTATTCAACATGTATTTACTTATTATGTAAAGAATGATGTTTTGCAAGAAACCATCAATCGATTAACAATTTGTATTGAAGTCATTAAAACTAGTTATTCTGGAATAATATCTCATGATGATATTGAAAAAATCAGCAATAATTCAGCTCGATACTATCATCCTACTCTTTCTAAGACTAATTTTATTAAAGCAATATCTGATTGTTATTATGTTGAACACTTTACAATTGAACGAAACACTGAGGAAGTAACTGAAAACACAATAATAACCCTATTCAAAACTGATGTAAAGACGATAAATATTCTTCAGAACATTGGAATTGATATAATAGATGCACGAATTATTGATGAAACTACAGTTTTATTAACTCCAGATGAAGTTAGCATTCTGTGCGAACACATGCCCTATCTTATCTCAATGAGTGTTCGTGATATTTCGGAAATAATGCCAGATGATATAGAACTACTGGATCCACGAATTACTACGATTCCTTCTCCAACGCAAGAGCCTGTTGTCGGAGTTATTGATACTCTTTTTTACGAAGATGTGTACTTTAAGGAATGGGTATCATACAAACGTATGGTTGATAAAAATATCCCCACTACAATAGATGATTGTGTACACGGAACAGAGGTAACATCAATAATTGTTGATGGTCCTACTATTAACCCAGAACTTGACGATGGTTGTGGTCGATTTAGAGTAAGACACTTTGGTGTCAGCACAAAGGGTCAATTTAGTTCTTTTACTATACTAAAGTCAATCAGGGATATTGTATCAAAAAACCGTGACATTAAAGTATGGAACCTTTCACTCGGTTCAGTTATGGAGATAAACAGAAACTTTATCTCACCAGAAGGAGCAGAGTTAGATAAGATTCAAAGTGAATATGATGTTGTTTTTATCATCGCTGGAACAAACAAACCTGATAAAATAAAAGACGAAATGAGAATCGGAGCACCTGCCGATTCCTTGAATTCACTTGTTGTAAACGCAGTTAATTCATCTGGAAAACCTACGTCATATCATCGAAATGGTCCTGTTCTTTCGTTTTTTAATAAACCTGATATAAGTTATTATGGTGGTGATAAGGATAAATATATTAAAGCTTGCTCACCATCTGGTGAAAGCCTTGTTTCAGGAACATCTTTCGCTGCTCCTTGGATTTCTCGTAAAATGGCATATCTAATCCACAATCTAGGTCTATCACGTGAAGTTGCAAAAGCGTTATTAATTGATTCTGCTGCAGGATGGGAAAGAAAAGATGACATATCACACTCGTTAGGATATGGTGTTGTACCTATTAGAATTGATGATATTGTTCAAACCAAAGATGATGAAATAAGATTTATCATGACAGGCGCATCAGAAGAGTACGAAACCTATACTTACAATATACCAATTCCAATTTATGAAGATAAACAGCCTTTTTATGCACGTGCTACACTATGTTACTTTCCTAAATGTATACGAAATCAAGGAGTTGATTATACTAGTACAGAGATGGATATTCATTTTGGGCGTGTTATAGAAAAAAACGGACGCGCTACAATAAAATCAATTAATGCTAATCGTCAAGATAATGCAGAACAAATATATTTACCAGAAGAAAATGCTCGCAAGCTTTATCGTAAATGGGATAATATAAAACATATAAATGATTTACTAAAAAATTCTGCTCGTCCAAGAAAAGTTTATGGTTCGGGAACCTGGGGATTAAGCATTAAGACTAAAGAAAGACTTCGTAACAAAAACGGAAAAGGATTGCCTTTTGGCGTAGTTATCACCTTAAAAAACATGAAAGGCGAAAATAAAATAGATGATTTTATAAAACTATGCTTACTTAGAGGCTGGATTGTAAATCAAATTGATGTAACTAACCGTATCGAAGTATTTGAAAAAGCCGAAGAAGAAATATCATTTGAGTGATACTTAAACAAATTGTAATTATACTTAGCAACCATATTAATAGAAGAAACGCTTCCTTTTTCACAATTCGAGTCAAACGGAACTATTAAGTTGTTTGGCATTCTTCCAGCAATTTTCCACGCCTTAAAATATGGTGGAACCATATTTATTGATGAAATCGGAAACGGCTTGAATCCTAACTTAACTAGTTTACTAATTCAGTTATTCTGTTCAAAAGAAGTTAATCCAAATAATGCACAAATGATATGCAGCAGTCATGAAACAGTATTGCTCCAAGACAATATTAGACGTGATCACGTGTGGTTTTTGCACAAAAACGAGTTTGGCGAAAGCAGAATCAAAAGAATGTCCGCCTTTTCTGGAACAAGAACATCTGATAATATTGCTAAATAATAATGGCTCGGAGCATTTGGAAAAAATCCAGAAATAAAAAAATAACGGCAACTCTGCCAAGTTGCCATTATTATAGGGAATATGACGGTTGAACCCGTGACATACTTCCCAACCATAAAAGTATGTTAACACAGTTCTCTTTTTCTGTCAAGATAGAGGTTTAGTGCGCCGTCAGAATTGGAGGTAAATAGTATGGCAAAAACAAAATCAAGCCAGTCCGGGAAACAGCAGAAAAAAATCGTTCCTGTCAAACCTTATAAGAAGAGTGATGGGACAACCGTAAAAGGACACAGAAGATCAACACCAAACTAAAGATTTGGTGAATAATTTACCGAAAGGAGGTTGTGTTATGCTCTATCATACCGGCGAAAAGCCAGGTGCAGGTGAATACGAATGCACAAATTGTGGACAAGTTGTAATTCTTGATGATGATTCTGATAAATTACCTCCCTGTCCCAAATGCGAAGAAACAGAATATAGAAAATAATCATATTGCAGATATGCCAAGGAATTATTTCCTTGGCATATCGTTTTAATTATAGAATCGAGGTTAACAATGAGAAGAAAAAGGGTAATATCACCATTTTCATATTTAACTGCATTCAAAGATGGCGAAAAAAATATATAGGAATTAATATTAATGAAACTGACTTAGATGTTATGAGCGGAATGGGTTTCACTATTCCAATAATAGAAGGTGAGTGTTTGCTTCCTTCGCCAGAATATGGGAAACCTTTTTTTGATAATGCTGAGGGAAAAATAACCATTCACAAAGATCAAAAAAAAGGAAACAGCATATAAATATAGAGAATGGGATTTTAAGGATTGGCATGGTAATTGGCACTCAGCTTCTGCATTTATTCCGTACAAAAAATATCCAAGAACTCAGGAACCACCATTAAATATTTAATTGGCAGTTTTATCGATTCTTCAGGTAAAAATGTACTTGCGGTTTCATCGCCGATTTCTAAAACCCAAGAAAATGAATTTCGATTAAAAACAGCCATGAATATGTTCTTGGTTTTGTTCAATCGTTTCGATACTTTTGGTGAAAGTTTAAAGAAACCCGTTACTATAATAAAAAAGGTTCCTTGGGAAATTCTGAAATCCGGAACAAGACTAGAAGACCAAACACAAATTAAAGTATTGTTAAATAAAGTTAACAAAAGCCAAAGATCCATGTATAAGGGAGATTTAGATATTTTATTAAAATACAACCCTTCATTAATAGCTACAGGAAAAATGGGGTTTCATGGATATATTGTTTTCTATTACGCAGAAAAAAACATTGCTATTATTGAGAGTGTTATTCCTGGAAATGCAACATACGTCTTTGATAAAAACTGGGAGGAATTATCACAACTTACAAAAACTGAAGTTTTGTCCGAAAAACTACAAAAGGATAGAATTATTCATAACTATAACTGGAAAAACAAAGTAGAAAAACTATTTATTTAACTTCAAAGATGTTTTTTAACCACAAAGCTAGAACTTAAAATATCTTTTTGTTTTCGACAAAAGATTTAAAGGCTCATAACGAAATCCGTTATGAGCCTTTGAATTGGTCGGAGTGAAGGGACTTGAACCCCCGACATCCTGCTCCCAAAGCAGGCGCGCTACCAGCTGCGCTACACCCCGATAGTTATTAAATTGTAGTCTGCAGTCTGCTGTTGTGGTCAGCCATGTGGTCAAAGGTTATTTTTGACCGTATTATCAGGGAACTGAAAATCCCCGAAAGCAAGGTATAATGCGGAGTTTGGGGATTTTAAAAATCTTTACGAACCCAAAGTCGTACACGCTCCCAAAGCAGGCGCGCTACCAGCTGCGCTACACCCCGGTATTTTATTTTCCCGGCAGAGCATATTGAACTGCCGGGAATTATTATATATTATTCGCTGTTTTTTGTCAATAGAAACACCCAAACATACGCGCCTTTTGCCGCCAATACCCTCTTACAGCTTCGAGAGCTTGGTGTAGATTTCCCCTGCGTTTTTCAGGCAGGCGCGGCAGTTTTGGTACTGCTTTGTCTCGTCCTCGCTCCTAAAGCCCAATCCGTAGAGCGCGGCGGCAAAGTCCATTCCGACCTCCTGAGCCGCGAGGGCGTCAACATAGCTGTCACCGACAAAAATACTGTCCTGCTCCATTATGCCGAGCTCGGCGCAGACCTTACGGAGCATATCGCTCTTTTCGAGCTCAATATCAACATCGGACGCACAGACGGTGTCAAAATGCTCACCGATATTCTTGTAAACGCCGAGAATATTGTGAATGAATTTTTGGTTTTTCTGGGTGACAATCGCGAGCGAGTAACCGTCGTCCTTGAGATTTTTGAGCGCCTCGTCAATTCCGTCGTAGAGCAAAATCATCTCCTCGCCCTTCATCGAGTAAAGCTTGCTGTAGTTGTTCATCGCGTACTCAATTTCATCGGGCTTCATTCCGTACAAATCCATAAAGCCCTGCTCGAGCGACACGCCGATTATATTGTGAAGCGCCTCGTTCGGAACGGGCGTGTAGCCCATCGCGATTGCGGTAGTGTTCATGCAGTAGAGAATTCCCGGAGAGGTGTCGGCAATTGTGCCGTCAAATCCGATAATAATAAGCTTTTTCACAGTATCACCGCCTTTAATAACATTTTATCACAAATCGTCCGCCTGCGCAATATATCAGAAAATTTTCCTTGATAATTTTGATTGACAACGGTGCGCGATAGGTATAAAATTTAGTTGTATTATTTACGAAAGGCATATGATATGGTTCACGAAAACTCAAATATATCCGCAAAAAACCGCCTGCCGCTCAGCGCGGTTTTCATTAATATCTACCTGTTCGTGATGTTCACGGTGTTTCCGCTGTACGTCGCGATGTACTTCGACGGTAAGCTTCCGTTTTTGCACATGGACAACGGCTTTGTCGGAATAAGGCACCAAAAATACTACTTCTTTTTGGTGATGACCGCGATTGCGGCGATTGCCGAGGTTTTGCTGCTTTTAACCCAGGCGAATTCCGAGGACAAGAGCAAATCAAAACCCTCATTTTTCGACAAGATAACCTTTACCGACTGGGCGGCGCTTGCACTTGTTTTATGCTGCGCGGTGTCAACGGTTCTGTCGCCGTACAGAGAGCTTGCGTTTTTCGGAGAAGCCACTATCGGCGGCTACTCTCAGGGGCGAAACAACGGCTTGATTTTGATTTTATTCTACGTGCTCGTGTACTTTTTAATCACGCGGCTGTACCGCTACGCCGAATTTGTTTTCATCGGACTTGCCTGCTCCGGCGGAATTGTATATCTGCTGACGGTGCTCAACGGATTTTACATTGACCCTCTCAATATGTTCGCGAATTTCCAAACTCAGCAAAACGTGTTTATGGAATTTTTCGCGACAATCGGCAACAAAAATATGCTATCGGGCTTTATCTGCGTAACGCTTCCGGTGATTTTTACGATGTCGGTTGTGACAAAAAGGCTGCTGTTCAGGGTGATTTACCTCGTATCGACAGCGCTCGGCACAATGGCGCTGATTATCGGTGACAGCGACTCGGGACTGCTGGGAACAGCCGTATTTTTGGCGGTGTTCCTCGTGGTGTTCATCAGAAAGCCCGACAGGCTGAAATTCTACTTTCTTGCGCTCACGGTTATGCTCGGCTCGGTCAAGCTGCTCAGGCTTTTCTCGCTGATTTTAGAGGACAGCTACAAAAAGCTCGGCAACCTGCCGTCGGCAATTTTGTTCTCAAAAGCGCTGTATTTTGCGATTGCCACCTCGGCGGTGATAACCGTAATCTTGTTCATCGTCAGCTCAAAAAAGCCCGGCGTTACACTGCCGAAGGCTGTGCCTGTCGCGGCAGGCTGTCTGTTCGGACTGGCGTTTTTGGGCGCGGTCGCAGTGTTTGTTTACTTTAGCTTTATCGACAAAACAACGCCGCTCGGCGAATATGAAAAAATCCTGCGCTTTGGTCCGGAATGGGGCACGCACAGGGGAATTATGTGGATTCGCGCTTTTGATATTTTCGGCGGCGCAGACTTTGTTCACAAGCTGTTCGGCTTCGGTCCTGACACCTTCTACTGCGTGTACGAGCCGTATTTTAAGGAGCTGCAGCAGTACGGCAATTCCTCGACCGACGCGGCTCACAACGAGTACATCAACTACCTTGTGACAATCGGAATCGCCGGACTTTCGGCGTATCTCGCGTTTGTCGGCGGCGCGCTTGTCAGGGGCTTTAAGTCGGCAAAGAAAAATCCGATAGTCCTCGCGTTCGCGGCGGCAGTTGTAGCCTACGCGGCTCAGGCTGTGGTAAATATCGCCGTGCCGATTACCACGCCGCTGTTCATTATTTTTGTATCGCTGTGCGAGGCGATGGCGAGAAAATCAAATAAAACTTCTATGAGGAAACCAAAATGACCGCAAAAAATGCACCTTCATCTTCAAAAAGTAAACTGAAAATAATCATTCCCGTTGCAGTTGTTTTAACTGTTGCCGCAATGTTTTTGCTCTTTTTCTTTGCGCGCTCTTTGTTTGTCATTAATTTAGCCGATTATGTTACGGTTGAGTTAAACCCCGACAACGACGGATATGTTTATGACGGCAATATTAACTGCAATGTTAAGATTGATGAAGATAAGCTTTCGAACCATTCGCTGTTTTTTGGCTTTATTGCAAAAAACGTTTTCTTTACTTCGCCGATTGATAATCTTTTTTACGGCAGCTTGGATATCACCTCAGAGCTTGAAACTTCAGATAGAGGCGCTGATAACATCGCGCCTGAAATTTACCAAAGATTACACTCGGATGATGTAATAAAGTGTACGGTAGCTTACAACAATAATCCTTCGCGCTCCGTTGACAGGTTATTGACGCAAGCTGTTCTTTTTGGATATATTGACAGAACGCCCAAAACCTTTCGAATTAAGATTGCCGATGAAATAGAGCGGCAGGGCTTGGAAGTTCGCAAGCCGGTAAAGATTAATTTTTTACAGTATGTCAGAGATAGCAACCTTATCGTCGTTAAGAAAAACGTATATGGCGACGCGCTTGTTTTTCTTAAACCATTTGAGGCTGAGCTGAATGGAATCAAAATAGTTAACGATTCGGAAGCAAGCAGCACTTGCCAAATGTATGACGGTAATACATATTTAGGCGACATTGAATTATCGGCATACGGAATGACACATATTATTGTACCTAACAACTCTGAAGTTATATTGGAAACCTATATTTCCACCCCTAAAGTTTACACTGATGAAGAACCTTATAAATTCACAGTGAGAGTTGACTAAATAAAGACCTTTCAATTATCAATTATCAATTAAAAAAAGCTGACTTTTCGTCAGCTTTTTTTACATCCTTCCGCTCTTGGGCTTGTATTCAATTACCTTGCCCTCGGCGAGGGATTTTTTTACGTCTATAATTCTCTGGTTTGACGAGCCGCGAAACTGCAGCGTTATGCTGTACAGCTCCTGCACGAACTCGCCGTCAACCAAAACGTCGATATAGCTTAGCATTTCGTCGGTGTATTCGCACCTTGCTCTTGAATTACCGAGCAGCTCCTTATCAAAAAGGTAGCCTGTATAGCACCAGATGTTTTTATCCGGAAGCTCGGTTTTAACGCGCCTTAACAGGTTTATAAGCCCTTCCTGATTTGAGGGCTCAAAGGGTTCTCCGCCGAGCAGGCTAAGTCCGCTGATATAGTCCGGCGTGAGCTCCTTAATTATTTTATCCTCGGTTTCCTTTGTGAAGGGCTCGCCGTAGTCGAACGACCACGTGTCCTTGTTAAAGCAGTTTTTGCAGTGGTGGGTACATCCCGAAACAAACAGCGAGACGCGCACGCCCTCGCCGTTTGCAATATCGAAATTTTTAATTTCTCCGTAATTCATTACAGGTGGAGCACCCTCTCCTGAATTTCCTGGGTACGTCCCTGGTTCCAGAACTGTGTGCCGATGTAGCCGCAGGTTCTTCTTGCAACGTTCATCTTATCCTGGTCGCGGTTGCCGCAGTTGGGGCACTGCCAAATGAGCTTGCCCTCTTCCTCTACGATAGAGATTTCGCCGTCGTAGCCGCAAACCTGGCAGTAGTCGCTCTTGGTGTTGAGCTCGGCGTACATAATGTTGTCGTAGATAAAGCGCATAACCTGGAGTACAGCCGGGATGTTGTCCTGCATATTGGGAACCTCAACGTAGCTGATTGCGCCGCCGGGAGACAGAGCCTGGAACTCGCTCTCGAGCTTTAGCTTATCGAACGCGTCAATGTTCTCGGTTACGTGAACGTGGTAGCTGTTTGTGATGTAGTTGCGGTCGGTAACGCCCTTGATTATGCCGAAGCGCTTTTGCAGGCACTTTGCGAACTTATATGTTGTGCTCTCGAGCGGTGTGCCGTAGATGCTGTAGTCGATGTTCTCCTCAGCCTTCCACTTTGCGCAGGCTTCATTGAGCTTTTTCATAATTTCAAGACCGAGCTTTTTGCCTTCGGGCTCGGTGAGCTTTTTGCCGATAAGGCTGTAAACGCACTCCCAAAGTCCGGCGTAGCCGAGGGAGATTGTGGAGTATCCGCCGTAAAGGAGCTTGTCGATTGTCTCGCCCTTTTCAAGACGTGCGAGAGCGCCGTACTGCCAAAGAATAGGAGCGGCGTCGGACAATGTGCCCTTAAGTCTTTCGTGGCGCGCCTGCAACGCGCGGTGGCAAAGCTCCATTCTCTCATCAAAAATGCTCCAGAACTTTGTCATATCGCGGTTGGCTGAAAGTCCGATGTCAACGAGGTTTACGGTTACAACGCCCTGGTTAAAGCGGCCGTAGTACTTGTGCTGACCTTCAACATAGTTCTTCGCGTTGGCGATGTTGCCCACGCCTGCGTCTGTGAAGCGGTCGGGTGTGAGGAACGAACGGCAGCCCATGCAGGTGTAAACGTCGCCCTTGAGCTCGAGCATAACCTTCTCAGAGATATAGTCGGGAACCATACGCTTTGCGGTACACTTTGCGGCGAGCTCGGTGAGGTACCAATACTTGCCGTCCTCGGTAATGTTGTCCTCCTCAAGCACATAGATGAGCTTGGGGAACGCAGGGGTAATCCAAACGCCCTTTTCATTCTTAACGCCCTGATAGCGCTGCTTTAAGGTCTCCTCAATAATCATGGCGAGGTCGGCTTTTTCCTGCTCGTCCTTAGCCTCGTTGAGGTACATATATACGGTGACGAACGGAGCCTGGCCGTTTGTTGTAAGCAAGGTAACAACCTGATACTGGATTGTCTGAACGCCCTTGTTAACCTCGTTGCGAAGTCTCTGCTCGACAATTTCGTTGAACTTTTCCTCGGAAACCTCTACGCCCATTTCCTCGATCTCGGCGCGGGTTTCGCGGCGGATTTTCTCCCTTGAAATCTGAACGAACGGAGCGAGGTGGGTAAGGCTGATGCTCTGACCGCCGTACTGGTTGCTGGCAACCTGCGCAATAATCTGAGTTGCGATGTTGCAGGCGGTTGAAAAGCTGTGGGGCTTTTCGATAAGGGTATCGCTGATAACAGTGCCGTTTTGAAGCATATCCTCGAGGTTTACGAGGTCGCAGTTGTGCATATGCTGAGCAAAATAGTCGGAGTCGTGGAAGTGGATAATTCCCTGCTTGTCAGCCTCTACGATGTCGGGGGGAAGCAGCATTCTCTTTGTGAGGTCGCGGCTTACCTCGCCTGCCATATAGTCGCGCTGAACGCTGTTAACGGTGGGGTTTTTGTTGGAGTTTTCCTGCTTAACCTCCTCGTTGTTGCACTCGATAAGCGAGAGAATACGGTTGTCGGTGGTGTTTGCCTTGCGGACGAGCGAGCGGTTGTAGCGGTATCTTACGTACCTTCTTGCAAGCTCGAACGCGCCCTTTGCCATAAGCTGATCCTCTACCATATCCTGAATTTCCTCTACGGATACGGCGCGCTTTATTTTGTTGCACTTGTACTCAACATAGTCGGAGATGTCGAGGATCTGCTCCTCGGTCAAAAACGGGCTGTCGGATGAGTTGTTCGCCTTTCTGACGGCGTTAATAATTTTTTCAATGTTAAAATCTTCTTCTGAGCCGTTACGCTTAATGATTTTCATATTGTCCTTCCCTTTCGTTTATGTTAATTTCAATTTATCTCAGTAAATTCCGTGCGAGATATATTATACATCAACATATAGGAAAATGCAATAGTTATTTTGCACGAAAACACAATATATAGTATTCTCTAAAAGAATTAAACACATTATATTGTTGTGTTGTAACTATTAGTTAAACATTTAACACAACGGGAAAACATAGGAAACATCAGGGTTTTTGCGGTGTTACAGGGTTTATAATGCTTTTTTGCAATATTATTTGTTACAAAAAGTTAATAGTCAAGTGACAATATTGGAATAAGAAAGACCAATTTATTGTACCTGACAATTTGGCAAGACACTATATGTTGTGGTTTTTCGCAGAGTTTAATTATTTAACCATATTTAAAGCCTCCCCCGTCACTTGTTACGGGAAATTCCCCTGATAGGGGAAATGTCACGAAGTGACAAAAGGGTTGCCGTTTTCGCCAGAAAAAGGTGGCGCCCCAAGGCGGCGGAGGGGGCTACGTCACCAACACCGCCACGTTATGAACTGCAACGGAAAACTCGCGTAAAAACACACGCCGCCCCCTCAGTCAGCTAAA
>ODAI013377392.1_pt1 | contig 16112 bp, 12 predicted proteins | sample 1539321 | NCBI WGS metagenome assembly ODAI01 (sample SAMN02144231, study PRJEB22623) | gut metagenome | biome: sheep rumen | host: Ovis aries | place: New Zealand
CACAGGAAACGTTCACTGCCAGTGGAGTGCTAACGAGAAGACCGCTATGGAAGAGGCCCTTGGCATGAGCTATGCCGGCAAACGTGCCATGGTGTGCATGAAGCACGTGGGCATGAACGTGTGTGCCGACGCTTTTGTCAACAGTGCAGTTACTGGTGCCAACGGTGGATTAGTGATTGTTGCTTGCGACGACCCATCGATGCACTCGTCACAGAACGAGCAGGATTCTCGCTTCTATGCCGACTTCGCCATGATGCCATGTTTTGAGCCAGCATCTCAACAGGAAGCTTATGACATGGTGCGTTGTGCCTTCGAATATAGCGAGAAGAATCGCATCCCCGTGTTGATGCGCCTCACCACTCGCATGGCACACTCTCGTGCAATTGTTGAGACTAGCGAGCAACTACCACAGAACGAGGTTCATTTCCCTGAGAATCCACGTCAGTGGGTGACACTACCCGTCAACGCTCGTATGCGCAACGACCAGCTCGTAAAAGACATCCTCGCTTTTGAGGAAGATGCTTGCACAATGGGTCAGAACAAGTATATCGATGGTACTGACCACTCGATGGGAATCATCACATGCGGTATTGCTTATAACTACCTTATGGAGAACTATCCCGACGGATGTCCTTTCCCAGTGCTCAAGCTCACACAATATCCATTGCCTAAGAAGCTTGTTCGCAAGATGGCAAGCGAGTGCAAGAGCATTATGGTTGTTGAAGAAGGCCAACCACTCGTTGAGAAGCTGATGCGTGGTGTTCTCGAACAACCTATAGAAATCAAGGGACGCCTCGATGGCACTCTGCCACGCACTGGTGAGTTGAATCCCGACTGCCTACGTGCAGCCCTAGGCATGGAGCCAATGGAAGCTCATGCTGCTGCACAAAACACCGTTCCACGTCCTCCGGCATTATGCCAAGGTTGTGGTCACCGTGATTTCTACACCGCTCTTAACAATGTTCTCAAAAATTATGAGAGTGCTCGTGTATTTGCCGACATCGGTTGCTACACTTTGGGGTGGCTCGCACCATTCCATGCTTTTCAGACTTGTGTTGAAATGGGTGCTTCGCTCACCATGGCAATTGGTGCAAGCAAATCAGGCGTACATCCTTCGGTAGCTGTGATTGGAGACTCTACATTCACCCACAGTGGAATGACTGGATTGCTTGATGCAGTAAACAAGAAAGCCAATATGACTCTGTGTATTAGCGACAACTTGACTACAGGCATGACTGGTGGTCAAGATTCAGCTGGCACAGGACGTCTTGAGCAGATTTGCTACGGAGTTGGCGTTGATCCTGATCACGTGCGCGTTATTGTACCTCTGCCCAAGAACTATCCCGATATGGAAAAAGTAATTGACGAGGAGATTAACTATAATGGCGTTTCAGTTATTATCGCACGTCGCGAGTGCATCCAAACAGCAAAACGTCACGCCAAAGCTAAGGCAAATAAATAATTCTATCCACATCTAACAAATTAAAAATCATCAACTCATGAAACAAGATATAATACTTTGCGGTGTGGGCGGACAAGGTATCCTCTCCATTGCTACAATCATAGGTTGGGCAGCTCTTAAAGAGGGCATTCACCTGAAGCAAGCCGAGGTTCACGGAATGAGCCAGCGAGGCGGTGATGTGCAGAGTAATCTACGACTCTCTAACGAACCTATCGCAAGCGATCTCATTGCTCACGGTGCATGCGACCTCATTATCTCGCTTGAGCCCATGGAGGCTTTGCGTTATGTGCAGTATCTCAACCCTAAAGGCTGGGTTATCACCAATACCACTCCCTTTGTAAACATCCCCAACTATCCCGAGATGGAAGCTGTCAACGATGAACTCAAAAAGCTGGGCAACGTTATTATGATTGACGTTGACGCCATCGCCAAGGAGGTGAAGTCGCCTCGAAGTGCCAACATGGTGCTTCTTGGTGCAGCTGCTTCAGTTCTCGAGATGCTAAAACCTGAGCAACTTCTCGAGGGTATCACCAACGTGTTTGCCAGCAAGGGCGAAGCAATTGTTGAGACCAACATTGCAGCATTCAAGGCTGGTTATGAGTTTGCACAGAAAAACAAATAACGAGAGGAGCTCTCTCCACTCTTTCCTCTCACTCTCACCTATAAACTATAAAACAACTATGAGTTTCCCTATAAAACAACAAGTTTTAAACAATATTTTGGCCGAGCGTGACTTGACCGACGTGTCAAAGACCACCATACGCCAGTGTGCTGCAATTGCTGCCGAGATGGAGAAGGCTGCAGGCGAAAAGTTCTTGCGACTAGAAGTTGGTGTACCAGGTCTTGCACCTGGCCAAGTGGGTGTTGATGCTCAAAAAGCAGCTCTCGACAATGGTATAGCAAGCATTTATCCTGCAATCAGCGGTCTACCCGAGCTCAAAGAGAATGCCTCACGTTTCATCAAGGCATTTATTGATGTCGACATCAATCCTGAATGCATCGTCCCAACTGTTGGATCCATGCAGGCAGGTATGAACCTAATGCTCGAATGCTCACAACTAGATCCTAAAAAAGATACTATTCTTTATGTTAATCCTGGCTTTGCTCCCCATGTGATGCAAGCTCAAGTTCAAGGCATAAAGCATGAGCAGTTCGACATTTATGAATTCCGTGGTGCAAAACTCCGTGACAAGCTCGAAGAGTATTGCTCTAAGGGTAATATTGTGGCCATCGTTTATTCTAACCCCAATAACCCATCATGGGTATGCTTGACTGACGAGGAACTTCAAATAATTGGCGATATGGCCAACAAATATGACATGATAGTGCTTGAAGATCATGCCTACATGTGCATGGATTTCCGCACCGACAAGTCTGTTCCTTTTGAGCCTCCATTCCAGCCCACCGTTGCACGTTACACCGACAACTATGTCTTCATGCTCTCTGGCTCTAAGATTTTCAGTTACGCTGGTGAGCGCATCGCAGTAGTTGCTTTCAGTAACAAGCTCTTCAACCGTGAGTATCCCGCATTGCGCGAACGCTACCGCATTGGTCGCATGGGTGACAACTTCATCTTCACCTATCTCTATGTAGCATCTTCAGGTACTTCTCATTCGGCTCAATATGCTCTCTCAGCAATGATGAAAGCTGCTGCCGATGGCACCTACAAGTTTGTTGACGAAGTGCGTGAATATGGCCGCCGAGCTAAGATCACTAAAGAAATCTTCTTGAAGCATGGATTCAATATCATCTATGATAAAGATGGTGACCAAGACCTTGCCGACGGATTCTATTACACAATAGGTTATGAGGGAATGAGCGATTCAGAATTGCTTAACGACTTGATGCTTTGTGGCATCTCGGCCATCACTCTCAACACCACAGGCAGCAAGCAACCAGGTATCCGCGCTTGTGTGTCGCAGCTTAACAGCGAATGGCACATTCAAGCTCTTGATGAACGCTTGAAACTCTTTGTTGAACTACAAAATAGCAAGAAATAATGAATTACATGAGTGCCGACGAGGCTGTTCGCCTTGTCAAGAGTGGAGACCACATCTACTGCATGGGTAGCACAGCGATTCCTGTAGTGCTTCAGAGCGCATTGGCACGACGTGCCAGTGAGCTTCGTGATGTAGTAGTCTATTCTGCTTTTAACGTGCCTTATGGCGAGTGTCCACTTTGCAATCCCGAGTATAAAGACTCTTTCATTACTAAGAGCCTTTTCCTTAGCGGTGACCAACGCAAGTGGGTGGCTCAAGGCTACGGCGAAGTAATCCCTGCTTTCCTAGGCGAGATTCCATTCCTGTTCCGCAGCAAGCAACTGCCTCTAGACGTCACTTTCCTCAACTGCTCTCCTCCCGACAAGGATGGCTATTGCAGCTATGGCATGAGTGCCGACCTAGCCTTTAGCGCTGTGGAGATGTCAAAGACTATCATCGCTCAAATCAATGATAGTATGCCTTACTTATGTGGTGCTGCCAAAATTCACGAAAGCCAGATTGCCGCAGCGGTTCGTTGCGATGAGCCTCCTTTGGCAATGGAGTTTGGCGAGTCTACACCCATCGAGAGTGCAATTGGCGGTTTTATTGCTGCCGAAATTCCCGATGGCGCCACATTGCAGATTGGTGTGGGCGGAATACCCAACGCAGTTCTTGCCGGAATCAAAAACCACAAACACCTTGGTTTGCACACCGAGGCAATGACCGACGGCGTTGTAAGGCTCATGGAAGAAGGCGTGATTGACAATAGCCTCAAGAAAATTCGTCCAGGTAAGAGTGTTGCTAGTTTAGCACTTGGCTCTAAACGTATGTATGACTTCCTACATTACAATGAGGATGTTGAATTCTATGACGTAGCTTGGACCAATGACCCTGCCATCATCCGTCAGAATCCTAAGCCCATTGCCATCAACAGCGCAATTGAAGTGGACTTGACCGGACAGATTTGCGCCGACAGCATTGGCACAATGATTTTCTCGAGTGTGGGCGGACAGCATGACTTCATGTATGGTGCAGCACTAAATCCTGAAGGCAAAACCTTCATTGCCCTCCCCTCTCGCACAGGTAAGGGCAAGAGCAAGATTGTGCCAACTCTCACTCCTGGTGCTGGCGTGGTTACCACTCGTTTCCAAACACAGTATGTTGTAACCGAGCATGGTATCGTTTACTTGCGCAACAAGAGTATGGCCGAGCGTGCGCGTGCACTTATCTCGATTGCTCATCCCGATGACCGTGAGGAACTTGAACGTGCAGCATACGAACGTTTCGGCTACAGTTTCCTGCGCTACAAGTAGTTCACAAAACACATCCCATTAAATACAACAAATAAGCGTCAAAATTTTTGACGCTTATTTATTGTTTCATGCTTAACAGGACCCAGCCTTATAAGTATAGTGCATTATGAATTATTTATACTCTTTAGCCTCACGTTTGCCGTTGAGCACTGCTGCAGCATTGCCAGCCAATGCACCCATCTCGTCTTCACCAGGGAAGCAATAAGTTGGAGCAAGGAAGTCGATACGCTTGCGAAGCTCTCCAGTGAGGTAATCACTATGTGCCATTCCACCAGTAAGAAGTATAGCATCGATCTTACCGCACAGCACTGCACTCTCAGAAGCAATTTGCTTAGCAACATGATAAATCATAGCATCAAGAATAAGCTTTGCATGCTTGTCACCATTATTGATGCGTTCTTCAATTTCCATAAGGTCGGTGGTTCCTAGGTGAGCATTAAGACCACCTTTACCAGTAATCATCTTGAGGAGCTCTTCCTTTGTATACTTGCCACTGAAGCACAAACGCACTAGGTCGGCAGCTGGGATTGTTCCAGCACGCTCGGGAGTGAAAGGTCCTTCACCATCAAGAGCATTAGGAGCATCAACAGCAACACCCTTCTCATGGGCAGCTACCGAGATACCACCGCCCAAGTGGCAGATGATAAGGTTCATATCCTCATATTTCTTACCAATCTCACGAGCGAAGCGGCGTGCGATAGCCTTTTGGTTAAGTGGATGCCAGATGCTCACGCGCTTAATCTCGGGAATACCGCAAATGCGTGCGTAGGCATTCAATTCGTCAACTACTACAGGGTCGGCAATGAAGCTGCGGCAACCTGGAATCTGTTGAGCAATTTTGTGGGCAATGAGGCAGCCAAGGTTGCAAGCATGCTCGCGTGTTGTTTTGCGAGTGTCCTCAAGCATCTTCTCATTAATTTCATAAACACCACCAGGAACAGCTTTAGCCAAACCGCCGCGACCAATAACAGCCTTAAAGTTGAAGTCTACATTTGTAACCTTTATTTCGTTCATTACAAGGTTGTAACGGAACTCAAATTGATCCAAAACGGTTTTATAAGGAGCAAGCTCTTCTGGTTTGTGACGAATTGAGCGAAGCAATAATGGAGTCTCGCCTTCATAAACAGCAAACTTGGTTGATGTTGATCCAGGATTTATTACAAGTATACGCATAGTTGTTTGAATATTAAATGTATAAATTAAGAATTGGGAATTAGATTGCCGATGCAACTGCTAGGCTATAGAACTTAGACTCAATACTGTCGCCGCGGCTTGGAAGAACTACAGGAACCTTTGCGCCCTGAAGCAAGCCGGCTGTCTGAGCATGACACAACAGAGTGATGGTTTTGTAGAACACGTTACCACTCTCAATCTCAGGGAAGAGAACTGCGTCAGCCTCGCCATTGATTGGCGATTCAATGCCCTTGTGGTGCATGCTCTCGTAGCAAAGTGAGCACTTCAGGTCGAGAGGACCATCAACGATGCAGTTGCCAAATTCGCCTTGGGCAGCTTTCTCTTTAATAATCACATAGTCACCAGTGCAGGGGAAGTGACGCTCATCAACTTTTTCTGAGCAATGAATGAGTGAAATCTTAGGTTCCTCGATGTGAAGAGCGTGAGCAATCTTGGCTACATACTTCACTTGCTCAATGCGTTGGTCTACAGTGGGACATGGAATCACAGCTGCATCAGTAAAGAGAAGTAGGCGTTTCAGCTCAGGTATATCGGCAACTGTGACATGAGTAAGCACGTTACCCTTTGGAAGGATACCTGTCTCTTTGTTAAGAACTGCGCGAAGCAGATTGTCGGTATTGAGCAATCCTTTCATAAGAACATTGGCACGGTCTTCTCTTACTTCGGTAACAGCCTTGGCAGCTGCGTCATCACGGTCGGTGGCATCGATAATCGAGAACTCGCTCTTGTACTGAGCAAAACGCTCGTCGGCCTCAATTTCCTGGCGGCAGCCAACAAATGTCACAGTGATAATACCAGCCTCCAAAGCTTTAAGCACAGCACTGCGAGTAACATCGTCCTCGGCCCATACTACAGCCACGCGGCTTTTTGTTCCCTTACTTGCTAAATGAGCAGTGAGCTCATTAAAATTCTTAATACTTGGCATGTTTTTTAAATAAAATATTGTTTTTGGTGTTATGTTATGTTTTCTTGTGCAAAGGTAGTTATTATTTTTTAGAATAGCCACAATTATAACCCAGTTTTTTCTAATAGAAAATCAAAGGAGCATCAGTTATTTGAATAGGACCTAATAATCAGCTATTAAAGAAAGACTTTGAGAAAAACACCAAATAAAAAATTAAGACAAGTTTATTCTGTTAATCTAATCAAATATTGGTTTTTTGTTTCTTAGCACAGACTCATTCTTGAATATTACAAATTAAATGTGTAAATTTGCGTGTTTTAACAACATAAAATGTACGACTCTACACAACACCTAAAGGAACGCACAGGCCAAAGCCTCTTCTGGAGCATGCTGAACAACGGTACGCTACAGGTGCTCAACATTCTATTTGGTGTTGTCCTTGCGCGATTGCTCTCGCCAGGAGATTATGGCATTGTGGGAGTTCTCACCATTTTCACACTCATTGCAGGCAACATTCAGAGTAGCGGATTCACTCAAGCCCTAATAAACTTGAAACCGCCCAAAGACGAAGACTACAACTCGGTATTCTGGTTCAATGTGATAGTAAGCATATTTTTATATGCCGTTCTATGGGTTTGCGCACCACTAATTGCCGAATTCTTCCATCAACCTGTTCTAGTTGATGTTTCAAGATTTGTATTTTTGGCATTCTTTATTTCCTCTTTCGGAATAGCACATGCTGCTTATTTGAGCAAAAATATGATGAACCGTGAGGTTGCAATAATCAATCTCATTGCACTACTCTGTTCTGGAGGAATTGGAATTCTACTCGCCTTCAACGGTTACAAATATTGGGCACTCGCTTGGCAACAAGTCATATATATAACAGTTCTTAATATTGGGCGTTATTACTTTGTAAAATGGCGGCCATCATGGAACATTGACTTTGGACCAGTGAAACGGATGTTTGGCTTTGCTGTCAACATACTCTTCACAAATATAATCAACACTCTGAGCGGACAAGTATTGACCTTTATCTTCGGTCGATTCTTCCCTATCGCTCAAGTGGGAAACTTCAGCCAAGCCAACAAATGGAACACTCAAGCCAACACCTTTGTAAGTGGCACAATGAGCCAAGTGATTCAAACTGTTTTAGTGAGTGTGTCTGATGATAAAGAAAGACAAAAACGAGTATTCCGCAAAATGTTAAGATTCACCTCATTCTTTGCTTTCCCGGTAATGCTTGGACTCGCATTTGTATCTAGAGAGTTTGTGGAGGTTGTTTTAGGCGAAAAATGGGTTGAGTGCATTCCATTATTACAAGTGCTCTGTGTTGCAGGAGCATTCATGCCACTTTACACTGTTTATCAACATCTTGCTATAGGATGTAAACGTAGTGACCTGTACTTATGGTGCAATGTTGGTCAAATAGTCCTTCAAATCGCAATAACGCTATTGTGCTACTACTATTACTCTAAATCCATTATTGTAGTGGTTACTCTATACTCAGTGTTTACAATCCTGTGGCTTGTTTCCTGGCAAATAGTTGCTAAGCGATTGATAAATCTAAAATGGCTCGAGGCGATTGCCGACATAGCTCCTTTTGCAATCATCACATTTGCAGTGCTAGCACTCACCCACCTTGCAACATTCTGGATAAATAATCCAGTGTGGATATTGGTAATTAAAGTGATAGTAGCTATTGCGCTTTACATAGCCACTATGAAAATTGTAAAGGTCAAGATATTTGAGGAATGTTGGGATTTTGCTCGGAAAAAGATTACAAGGAATAGATAGTCCCATAAAATTACTTTACCATCAACAAGTAGATTCTGCGTGATGACATGTAGATGAAATTCACCAATTTGAATGGCAATCTCGACTTCATCAAGGCCGTTAAAAATTTGGTTGTCAAGCAAGTTGACTCCAGCTTAAAGTGTTCTTCAACAAGACTTCTTTCAACGTTGAAACTCCTAGCAAATCGCCACACGTTAACCCATCCCATTTGAGCTGACACAGCAAATGTTTTCCAGCGTGGGTGATTGAGTAAGTACTCCCCCACTATCTGCTGAGCTTTCAAGAAAGAAATAGCATTCTTAGTAGTGATATTGTTTGTATAAGATTGTGAATTATCATCCCTATAATAATACAAACATTCATCAACCCAACTGCGTCGAGCATTAATCAGTAATCGAGGCAGCACCGAGAAATCTTCGCCATAATCCACCCCTATGAAAAAAGTAATATTATTGTCAACAAACAATGATCTCTTTATAAGTCTCCCCCAAATGCGGTTAGATTCAACATTCTGGCACAAATAAGTCTTCAAATAGGCTTTGTCGCTAGCATGCATCGGATAACATTGCTTGACCGAGGCACCATTGTTTACGATAGAATAACCACCATCAACAATATCTGCCCTAGTGGTGAGCATTTTATCCACCAGCTTTTCTATCATTGTTGATTCAACATAATCATCACTATCAACAAAAACCACAGCATCACTAGTTGCTGCATTGAGGGCTGTTTCCCTAGCCATCGCCGATCCAAGGTTTTGTGCATGGTTTAATATCTTCACTTGCTGCCGGCGCTCAGTATACTGCTCAATGACTTGCTTTAATTGCTCAATTGAAGTATCAGGCGTGCAATCATTCACAAAGATGTATTCAACATCCTTGTAAGTCTGATCCATGAGATTTGTCGCACACTGTGCGATAAACTTCTCAACACCATATACAGGCACCAACACCGAAACTTTCATGCCTCCAACCTCATTTTAGATTTATGCAAAAGTAATAATTCTTGCACAATATATTACAATTATCTATTTATTTTTTTCTCAAATCGCCAAAAAACAAGTAACTTTGCACCCGATTTCTATAAACAACCAATGGAAGACGTTAAACAATATAGCCGCAAAAAGAAGTTTATCAAAGACTTCGGGATATACGCAATAGGCAACTTGGGGTCAAAGCTTATCACGTTCTTGATGATTCCTCTCTACACCTATTTCGTGGAAAAGCCCAGCGATTATGGCTACTTTGACTTGTGCTTGCAGGTATGTTTTCTAATGTTTCCTGTTATTACCTTGCAACTGCGCGACGGCTCATTCCGGTTTCTTCTAGATACTCATGATACCAACGAACGCTCACGCATTATCACATTTGCTTATCGCACGCTCGGCATTACAATAATCTCAACTATAGCTGTAGCATTTTGTTTATCGCTATTTGTACACATCGATTATTTGTGGAGCACAATTGCCTTATTGGTAGTAATGTCAGCTTATGAGTTCCTTGCACAAATCTCAAGGGGACTAGGTAATAATAAGGCTTTCATTGCTGTAGGCCTTATAGCATCGTTTGGAATATGCTTTTTTAGTCTCATTTTTGTCGCATGGTTAAAAATGGGTATTATGGGTATTTTCCTTGCCAACATCTTAGCACGTATACTATCAATTATAATCGTTGAGTATAAAATGAAGACCTTCAGTCGATTCTTTAATATCAGAATAGACTGGAAGTCCGTTTCAAAGCAAATGCTTAAATATAGCATTCCTCTTGTTCCTGTGTCATTGTGTTGGTGGCTAACAACCACAAGTGATCGCTTTTTTGTAAATTTTTATCTTGGACTTGGTTTGACAGGTATTTATGCTGTGGCAGTGAGATTTGGAGCTGTGATACACACTTTATCTAATATTTTTCTACAAACATGGCAAGAAAATGCTATACAGCAATACAATAGCCAAGATAGAGATGAATTCTTTTCTAAAGTTTTTAACTATTATATATATGTGCTGTCTTTCACATTAATAGTGTTCACATTTACAGTAAAAATATCTTATGGTTGGATTGTTGGAGCAAACTATCAAGAGAGTTTAGAATACCTATATCTAATAAACATAAGCACAATGCTCTTTGCCATTACGGTCTACTTTGAGTTGCCTTACCAATGCGCAAAAGACACAAAGCGTGCTATTCCATCAATAATCCTCACTGCAGTTGTAAATATCACTTTAAACTTTGTCCTAACTCCATTATTGCACATTTATGGAGTAATTCTTACTGCAATCATTTCTTACCTCACGTTAATTATTTATCGATGGATTGATACTCGTCGTTATTTTACCCTTCATTTTTACAAACGTACGATGATCCCATTAGTACTCATCGGTTTTGGTGTAATACCTTTTTATTTAAACCACAATCATTATATTGATGCACTTTTCATTGTTGCATCTTCAATTGTACTCTTCTATTCATCATCACCTAAGATGCGTGATGAAATTTTTGGAAAAATAAAAAAAAAGTAATCCCATCACACAGGACCACTTAAGAACGTTTTTAGGAGGTTAACAATCCGTCACAAAATCTCTGTCATACTTGCCTAAAAAGTAGCATTCGCACAAGTGTCAACAGATGAATCTGGCGCTTGATGCGTTTGGGTTCTTTAAACAATCTATAGGCAAACTCCACCTTATGGTCCACCCACCACTTAGGAGCACGCTTTACATTGCCTGTATAGACATCGAAACTGCCACCAAGCCCCTGATATATTGCCTTGTGGCGCTGCTGCATCTCGCCCATTAAAAGCTCCTGTTTGGGACTTCCCATTGCTACGAACACAATATCAGGGCTTTTGGCAGCAACGTCATCAATCAAAGCATGGCGTTCCTCGTCATTCTCTAAATAACCATTGCGATAACCTACGATGTTTATACCCAAAAACTCATCTCGCAACTTTGATATGGTAGTCTCAATAACTTCCTGTTTTCCTCCCACAAGATAGAAACTCTTTGTCCTATAATATCTACTAACAATATCAAGCCACAATTCACAACCTGGTATCTTAACTGCGTTTTTTGCACCACGTTGTTTAAGCGCCCAGACTGCCCCTATTCCATCACAATAACCTGTGTTGTTGTTAATAATTTCACGCGTAAAGGGGGTAGCGTTGACAATCTTTTCTGCATTGACTGCAACGAGAATTGACTGTTTTTGTTCGATATAATCCATTAGTTCTTCTCGTGAAGTAAAAGGGCATATATCAATTCCATTTATTTCAATCTTTCTCATTATAATTATAATCTATAATATGAAATATAAATTGAATTTAAATAAATGAATATTTTATAATTAATGCTTTTCATGAAACATGAATCGGTAGTAAAAGAGATTATATATTAAATTCTAAAATGTTAGAATATAATTTTAAATAATCTACAACTTCTCCATTAGAAGATATATTACTATCGTTTGCCGTATTCGATAATACTACTTCAATGAGACTATTAATATTACGTGTTTTAAAAGTCAAAACACCTTCAGGTCGTCTAACAACATCACTTGCTATTACTTTTTTTCCATAAAAAAGCCCCTCACGAATGGATATTGCATCACCATCAGTATTTGTTGTACGTAAAACAATATCTGACTTTATAATTAAACGAACAAACGATAATGGCTCATCTAAAATCAAAATTCTTTCTTGAAGTTTCGCTTCTGCAATCATTTTCTTATAGCCTTCTAGCATTAGCCGTTGCCGATCAGAATTAATTATAACAATAAAAATCAAATAATAATTATCCTTACCCATCTCCAACAACTTTGATATCAAATCAATGCACATGTCTAAGCCATAAAGATCTGCCCCATTGTGTAGTACGAGCTTTGATGCATTTGAAACCATTAAAATAGAGTCTTCGCTCTTACGCACAGTATTAATCCATTCATTTACTTGTAATGGTAATTCTGATTCTTCATTTATAATCGGAGGCAAAAAAGCAGGAATGAGATGTAGCCTATTGCTTTTAATATGATTTTTCAAGAAATCAAGAGTTTTATCATTAACAACAATCACTTTATCGCATAGTTTTAGTGCAGCAATTGTTATTTTTTTATGATTTTCAATTGTCAGATCACGATGTATATTAACAATAGTTTTTCGAAAAAATAATTTGCTTGCCAATATATTACCTAATCGCAAAATAAATACACTACTATTAATATATACAACATCGGCTTTGAGAATCTTGCTCAGATATTTAAACAAATTTAGTGTTCTAAGATTAAAAATCCCATCCCAATGTTTTCGTCCTTCATCAACAAAATCTATTGTCACATGGTCTTTAATAATATTTATCAATCGTCTAATATGAATTGACACGCCACCAGTATTCTGAGGGGCTGGTCCAATAATGAGCAATCGTTTCTTTCTAGCGACATTCTTATGTTTATCCATATTAAATAATTTCATAGAATTAACTTATCCTGAACTTTTAATAAAAAACCTATTAATGACAAGAAAGCTATAAAAAATATTACACAATATTATTTATAGAGAACAACAATAATATTATTTAATTTTTCTGCCTTTGAAATATGATCAACATAGAATCATTTGAGACGTATTACTAGTATACTGGCCTCCAACCGAAGTCTTTTACCGTCTCAACGGTACTATCCCATACCGAAAAGAAATTGCCAAAAAACAGGTTTAAATGAAATAAAAATTCACGTTGTTCAACAATCTGAGTTGCTGCAGCATAAAGCATTGGAGGCAACATGAAAATAGAAATCAAGTATAACTTGTGATGAATTCGGTTTGCATGAATAAAAGATAGGGCAAATAAATAGGTATAGAAAAACAGTACAGCTATTTGATAGAAACGATCATAAAAAGTGAGGTCGCCATAACCAAAATTTGCTACTGTATATGTCGTTAACGCAAAAGTAAACAAAACACGATACTTTCGATCTTTAAAAGCATTATATTTCCATAGAAAGTAAAGAATAATAAAACCAAAAAATAGTAGAATATCATTTCTTTGCCGATAAAAGAAATTGCCTTCACTGCGCATTTCAGCCATAGTATCCCTCACATTATTTCGTATCCTATCATCAGTTATTGCGACACCTAAGTTCTTAGTAATAGGAATGTATTTTAGCATTAAAGGCACAAAGTCAATGTTTTGTAAACGAATGAAAATTGATGCTATCAATAATATAATGCGACTTATAATTCCAGTATGGCGTAACACAAAATCCAGTAAGAAAATTACAACAAGGGTAATAAGGCTATAATGGAAAAGAGGTGTTACCAAAAGTGCTAATAAGCAAATCTTTTTATTAGTATTTACATATTTTAAATAAAAAGCTGCAAAATAAAACACTCCAGTTCTGAATCTTAAACCAAGGAACCAATAATATTCAATGATAAAAGTTATCGTTAGCATCAACAATGCATTCAAGATTGTTAATTTATAATTATTATAGAATACCTTAAGTTGCCTAAAAAAGAAGATAAAGAATGTCGCATAAGCAGCGCAAGCAGCACCACCAAAAAATCGAGGTGACAATGAAATTCGCGATACAATTAATTTAAACAATATATGATAATAATCTTGGCCAACAAGATATATGCGCTCATCTGCAAAGATCTCATTAACATTACGACCAGCATAAAGTATCATCATATCATCATAATGATGCAACAAATCTGATACATAGTGGATATGAGAACCAAAATAAAAAGCAAATATTATGAAAAAGAGCTGCGAAATCTCACTCTTGTAGAATCTTATACTAACAAACAGGCTTGTGATTGGAGATATGAGCATCACAATGCACTGTAATATAAAATATTTTCCTTTACTGTACATATACTAGGCCTACGATGTTTTCTTACTCTTATTATAACCAGAGTGAAGGTCTATTATATACCTTATTGTTGACACAAGCCACGGCATCCCAAGTTTTTTTGCATATAAAGCCACTTTATAATAGATGGGTATATAATTGTTAGTCTTGATAAGCGATATTGGAATTTCTTTTAATAATGTTGGTAAATCTTCATCATCAGGTTTGTAAATAAGCAATGATGCCGCAACACCTACTTTGAAAGTATCAATGCCACTATCTATAGTTTCATCACTTGGATGTATATTGAAAAAATCATCAACAAGTACTAATAAAGATTTGAGCATTGGCATCAACACTCGCTGATTGATATCTGTAAGTGAATTTTCTCTCTTTCGATAGAAATAAAGCGACTCATTTATAAATGCAACTTTATTTGCAAAATAAATGATTCTGAAAGTAATTGATTTATCCTCTAATAGTCGAAAACTGTCATCAGGATAAAGGTTTTCATCTACTATTATTGAACGTCTTACAAGTTTATTCCATAAAGCATTATGTGCAGTGCCAATTAATAAATTTTTAATTAATCCGCTACGTTCCAATTCTTGAAAAGAAGAATTAACTTTTATCTTATTCTTATAAACTTTAGAAAAATTACAGATGACAACATCGCTCTGTGTTTCTAGAGCCTTTTTTAGCATCTTTTCAATAAAGTCAAGTGCAACATAGTCATCACTATCAACCTGAATAATAAAATCACCTGTTGCATTCTTCATGCCGATTCGTCTACAAAAAGCAACACCCTTATTCTCTTTGTTCTCAAATATCACACACTGGTCCTTGCGCGAAGAATATTGATCAATCAAAGACTTAAGCAAGTGTATGCTATTATCACTTGAAGCATCATCAACAAATAAATATTCAATATTCTGATGTGTTTGCATCATAAGTGATCTAACGCATTGTTCCAAATAAAGCTCCGCGTTATAAACAGGAATGACAATTGATACCTTCATATTAAAGGATAAATCCATAATAGATTATATTGATGGGCAAAGGAAGAAATGATAAAGAAATGGCACAGATGTTTTTAAAGGGAAATATACCGCTTTCATCACAGCCATAAAAAAGTAACTGAAATTAACAATTGCAACAATGACAAACGCAAGAATATATCTACACCTATATAAATAACAAAGCAAATATGATGTCATTATAAGGTAAAATGTCAAAAAATAATCCACTGGCCGCAAAATAAAATGAGTAGTATTCATTAATAAGTTACTTAAGCAGAGGCCAACAAATGCCAAAATAAAATAATATGGCAACAAATTGTCATTTTTAAAGTAAGATTTTAACTGAGGATAAAACCATATTATTGCTATATTGCTTAATAATACTGAAATGCGAAGAGGCCCCCAACTAACCATTCTCATTGTTCCTCCCACATTTGGATCATCAAGATTTCCATAGTTACTATAGCCAGTCAGCTCAATAAACCACTGATAATTAGTGAAATATTTTGTCCAAAATGGGAAAGAGCCAATAAGCACAAACACAGCAAAGATGCCTAAAAATAGCCATCGGCTTGGCAACTTGTCTCTAATCCTAATAAAACAA
>ODAI014265609.1_pt1 | contig 16110 bp, 15 predicted proteins | sample 1539321 | NCBI WGS metagenome assembly ODAI01 (sample SAMN02144231, study PRJEB22623) | gut metagenome | biome: sheep rumen | host: Ovis aries | place: New Zealand
CGCGGCCGCGGGATAATTCGGCGCTTGGAATCGTGATGACTTCCAGTCCGTTTTCTTTTAAAAGATTGTTTGTGATCTCGTTGCGCTCGTAACAGATGATTTTGCCCGGTGCGATGCACAGGGTGTTGGAGCCGTCATTCCACTGCTCTCTGGCAGAGGCAATCAGATCGTCTCCGCCGCAATGGATGAGCTTGACATCCTTCACACCGGTATATTCTTCGAGGATCTCTTTTAAGGAGAGATCCAGCCGTACGATATTGAGGTCCTGCCACAGGGCATTGGATTCGAAGGAAGGTGTGATCTTGTAGACTTCCAGCGTATCCATGATGGCCGGATGGACGGTGTACTTATCGACATCGATGCGGGTAAAGACCGTATCGAGATGCATAAAGGCCCGGGTCTTCGGAATCTTGAAGGCCAGGATCGTGCGGATCGAGCAGCTCTCATCGTGGAAGAGATTGGTGGCCACGCTTTCAATGGCATCCGGCGAAGTCCGCTCGGAAATGCCGATGGCCAGGGTGTTCTCATTTAAGATAAGGATATCCCCGCCTTCAATGGAGGCATGGGAGTAGCGGTCGTAGTAGCGCTTGACACAGCCCGCAAAGTCCGGGTGATAGTTCAGGATATAGTCCGCATAGATCGTTTCCCTCTGACGGGTCGGATAGTGCATGCGGTTTAAAATGACGCCGTCCCCCACGCTGGCAAAGGGGTCTCGCTGGAAGTAGAGGTTTGGCATCGGGTCCACGATGAGGTCATCGTTTGGCGCAATGCGGTCCTGCAGGGAATACTTCTTGATGCCCTGGCCCATCTCTTTCAGGGTGATGCCTTCCATGGTCTTTAACACCAGTTCCTTGCCGTCGTAGTTGGAGGTCAGATAGTCATACAGCTTATCCTGCCACCTGCGGGTTTTGATATTGCCTTCCGAGAGCCACTGGTAAATAAACTGCCGCTTGACTTCCGGGTGCAGCTGTAACACTTCCGTCATCAGATCTTCCAGATAGACGACTTCGACGCCGTTGTCTCGAAGCGCCTCTGCAAAGGCGTCGTGTTCCGCCTGGGCGACTCTTAAGTAGGGAATATCATCAAAAAGGAGTTCCTGCAGACGGTCCGGCGCCAGGTTCAAAAGCTCCTTGCCCGGGCGGTGCAGAAGCACCTTTTTCAATGGTTGTATTTCGCTTTTTACATGGATGCCTTTCATGATAAGGTTCCTTTCTGTGGCTGTAACTTCTGTTCACACAGAATCTCTCTATTAATAGAGTACAACAAAAACCGCCAAAATGGCAGGAATTTCCCCATGAAATCAATTCGTCTGAGGAAAAAGGTTGAGAAAACGCGGGGAATTTGCTATTATCATAATGCTAGTGCGCCATTAGCTCAACTGGATAGAGCGTTTGACTACGGATCAAAAGGTTGCGGGTTCGATTCCTACATGGCGCGCCATTTTTATTATCTTTGGATAGGAAATGATGGAAAGGAAGCGTTGGATATGAATATTGAGGAAAAACTGGTAACCTATTTATCGGATGTCGTCCGGGAAAAATATCAGATTGAGCCGGAAGAAGGCTTTGTCATGATCGAGGTCCCGAAGGATTCCTCCAAGGGAAACTATGCGACCAATGTTGCCATGCGTTTAACGAAGATCCTGCACCGCAATCCGCGGGAGATCGGGGAAGAAGTCCGCGCTGCCATCATGGAAAAGATGCCGGAGATCGAAGCATGCGAAGTGGCCGGTCCGGGCTTTATCAACTTCATGATCAAAAAGTCCGTATTGGCGGATATCATCAACACGGTTATTGAAAAGGGCGATGACTACGGAAAGAACGATTCCGGAAAAGGCGTCAACATCTTAGTGGAATATGTCTCTGCCAACCCGACGGGTCCGCTGCATCTGGGACACGCCAGAGGAGCGGTCTGGGGCGACGCACTGACAAGACTTCTGAATGCTTCCGGCTACAACTGTCTAAGAGAATACTACATCAACGATGCCGGTCATCAGATCGACATGCTGGGATACAGCTTAATGGGCCGTTACAGAGAACTGTACGGCGAAGAGCCGAATCTGCCGGAAGACGGCTATCACGGACCGGATGTCATCGAGATCGCCAAGGAGATTCAGAAGGAATACGGCGACAAGTGGATGCACGTCGACGAGAAGGAAGCCTATACGTTCTTCCGCAATGACGGAAAACGCAGAGAGCTCGAGCGCATCAGGAAAGACTTGAATTACTACCGCTGCTCTTTTGATTCCTGGATCTCGGAGCAGGAACTGCGCGATTCCGGACTGATTGAAGAATCCTTACAGAAGATGCAGGATATGGGTCTTCTCTATGAAAAGGAAGATGCCTTATGGATGAAGACCACGGAGTACGGTGACGATAAGGACCGTGTCTTACGCAAGAGCGACGGCTCCTATACGTACTTCACACCGGACATCGCCAACCATTTAAATAAGGTACAGAGAGGCTACAATAAGCTCGTGAACCTCTGGGGTGCCGACCACCACGGCTATATCGCCCGAATGAAAGCGGCCTTAAAGGCGCTGGGCTTACCGGACGGAACACTGGAAGTGGATATCATCCAGATGGTGCGTTTAGTGGAAAACGGCGTGGAAGTCAAGATGAGCAAGCGGACCGGCAATGCCGTGACCATCCGCGAACTGTGCGATGATATCGGAGTCGACAGTGCCCGCTACTTCTTCTTAGCCAAGGCGCTGGATACGCATCTGGACTTTGACCTCGGTGTCGCCAGAAAGAGAACGAACGAAAACCCGGTTTTCTATGCACAGTATGCCCATGCCAGAAGCTGCAAGGTCCTCCGCAATGCGGAAGAAGTCAAACCGTTAAAGGAATATGACTTATTAACAGCCGATGCGGAAGTCGATCTCTTAAAACAGATCGCAGCCTTTACGGATACGGTCGCGGATGCAGCTTTCAACCGCAGCCCGAACAAGATCTGTAACTACGTGCAGAAGCTGGCACAGTACATTCATGCGTTCTATGCTTCCTGCCGTATCTTATCCGCAGAGAGCGAAGAGCTGAAGGTGCAGCGGGTTGCCTTATTAAAAGCAGCGCAGATCACCATGAAGAACGCCTTATATCTCTTAGGTGTGGAAGCACCGGAAGAAATGTAATAGAGAAAAAGAAATCAAATGCCGGAAGTTCCGGCATTTTTTCTGTTATATAATTCTGTTATATAATAAAGAAAAAAGAAAGTATGAGGCTGACTTTGAACCGATCAGAGACAAGAATCACGGAAAATCTGATGTTCCGGCTGTTGCCGGTGCAGATCCTTTTAAGTGCAATTTCGGCTATTAACGGCATTGTTACGGGCCTCTTTGCGGCAAACTATGTCGGAGCGGATGCCATGAGTGCGGTGGGGCTTTACGGTCCGATCGGGAACTTCAGCGGAGCACTCGGTGCCATCCTGGTGGGCGGAGCTTCCATCTTATGCGGACAGTATCTCGGCAAAGACTTAAAGGAAAAACTGCAGAATGTTTTTACGCTGGATATTCTTTTATCTGCCGTAATTTCCGTTCTGATCATTCTCTTCCTTTTGGGAGAAGCCCTCTTATCCAACGGCTTTCTGACGGACGATCCGGCCTTATGGGAGATCTTCCGCGGCTATCTGCTGGGTCAGGCCATCGGAATCCTGCCGGATCTGCTCGGGAAGCAGCTTGCTGCCTTTCTTTCTTTGGAGAACAAGACGAAGCGCACCACGATGGCGTCTATTATCTTTATCATTGCCAATCTCTGTTTCAACTATCTCTTTCTGGTTGTCTTCCGCCTCGAAGCGTTCGGCCTCTCCTTAGCGTCTTCGCTGGGACTCTGGGTCTTTTTGCTGGTGGAGGCAGGGGGCTTTGACCGGAACAGTGCGGCCCGTTTCAATTTAAAGAAATTAAAGTGGAAAGAAAGTCTGGATATCTTAAAGATCGGCATTCCGGGTGGCATCAGTTTTCTCTATTTTGCCGTGCGCGGCATTGTGATCAATGACATGATCTTAAAATACGTGGGAAATCCGGGTCTGGCAGCGTTTTCTGCCGTGAATTCCTTTCTGAATCTCTTCTGGGCCATTCCGACCGGGATGCAGGCGGTCAGCCGGATGTTATTCTCGGTGAGCATCGGGGAAGAGGATAAACAGACGGTTCTGGATACCATGAGGATCTCACTTTACCGCTTTTTACCGCTGCAGGTCGTAATCTCATTGATTCTGGTTGCGCTGGCTGTTCCGTTTACCAATCTGTACTATCAGGATCCTGCGTCTTTGGTCTATCCTTTAACGGTGTCGGGGTTCCGTTACCTGCCGCTTTGCATGCCGTTCAGTCTGATCTGCATGTTCTTTGTCTGTTACTGGCAGAATGCCGACCGGCAGCTTCCGGTACATATCCTAGGCGCGATTGACGGGATTGCGGCAACCGTTCTCTTTACCTGTCTTTTGGTCCCTGCCATGGGCATGGATGCGGTCTACTGGGCAAATTTACTGAACGGGCTTGTGACCACGCTCTTTATTGTCATTTACTCTTTCTGTAAGAGGCACCGTTTCCCGAAAAGCGTGGAAGATCTGATGGTGGTCCCTTCATCCTTCGGAGTGAAAAAGGAAGACAGGATGGATCTCAGCGTGAAGGATATGGAGGGAGTATTGCGCGTATCGCAGGAGGTGGACGCCTTCTGTCTGGCACACGGACTCACAAAGCGTCAGGCTTCCTTAGCCGGACTCTTTCTGGAGGAAATGGCCGGCAATGTGGTAGCACACGGCTTTACCAAAGACACCAAAGCGCACTCCGTGGATATCCGCGTAGCAATCAAGGGGAAAGAAGTGATCCTGCGTCTTAAGGATGACTGCATTCCGTTTGATCCGTCCGAGCGTCTCTCTCTGATTGATCCGGAAGACCCGGTGAAAAACCTCGGCATCCGTCTGGTGTATCAGAGCGCAAAAAGCGTGACTTACCGCAATCTGCTGGGTTTGAATGTACTGACCATAATAATATAGGAAAGGCGAAAGCCTTTTTTCTTTTTGTATGTGGCGTTATAGACGGATTCTTCTTCCGTGATTTCTTCCGGCTGATAATAATCTTTCACAAAGTCAAGAAAGACATCGTAATTCTTTTTTGGAGTGATGATTTTGTCATAATAGGTATCCCTGAGGATACAAAATCTTTCATTATTGTTCTTCATTTTGTTTCTCCTCCTGCGTACTGCCGGAAGTAAAACATCCTGTGACTGCTCTGACTTTTCTAAAGACTGTTGTCTCTGTCTACACTCATTCTATCAATACGCGGCTATCCGGGTAAGCAGGTGTGTTCTTTTCGCATTCCGATAGTTTTCCTCAGCGGAAAAAGGTACAATAGAAAAGAGGAGAAATGCCTATGAAAATACAGATGATTGGAACCGGAGCGATTGCGGCGAAAGAACGCAGTGCAGCAGCACTGATCGACGATACCTTTTTGATTGACTGCGGTAACGGAATCTATAAGACTCTATTGGAACAGGGGATAGATCCGTTAAAAATCGAAACGCTTTTAGTCAGTCACATTCACGGAGACCATTTTCTGGATGTGCCGTTTCTGATCATTGTGAGAAGCTTTACTCCCTGTGAAAAACCGCTGAAGATCATTGCGCCGGAAGGTTTGACCTATGCGATGAGCAAGATCACGCGCCTCATGTACAGTGACATTGAACCGCTGGATCAGCTTTTGAAAATGGGCAATACGGTTATTGAGGAATATGAAAGCTTAAAGAAGAAAAGTGTAAACGGCTATACAGTGACTTCCTACGAAATGGATCACGGGGACTTTGAGCCAAGCTATGGCTTTGTGATTTCTGACGGAAAGAAAACACTGGGTTATTCCGGTGACAGCACTTACTGCAAGGCCGTCGATTCCATTCTGAAGAAAAGCGATGCGGCGATCCTGGAAATGTCCTTTGTGAAGGAAGGCGCCTCCCATATGGGTGTAGACAGCATCGAAAAGCTGGCAAAGAAGTATTCTGATAAAATGATTGTGACCACGCATATGAGCACTTCTGCCAGAGAGGAAGGCAGAAAGATGAACCGGAGCAATGTGATCATCCCGACTGACGGCGATGTCATCCACATCTAGGAGGATCCATGAAGCGGAAATTTGTTTTCTTTGATATCGACGGGACCCTGACGGACCGCTCGAACAATGAAGTGGTTCCTTCCGCCAGGGCAGCGCTTAGAAAACTGCAGGAAAACGGGCATTTAGTGGCCATTGCGACCGGCAGAGCCTACTATAAGGCCAAAGGGCTGATGGAAGATCTCGGCATTACCGAGATGGTCTGTTACGGGGGAGGCGGAATCGTCATTGGTTCCAAACTGCTCTATATGAAGCCTCTGAACCGGGAGAATGTTCTGAAGATCTATGACGAAGCCTGTGAGAAGGGGTACGGCACGGGATTCTTACTGGAAGACAGCATCAATCTCTACAGCAGTAACAACCTTTTTGTTGAACAGACGGGAGGCAGAAAGGAACCGACGGAAATGGTGATCGACCCTTCCCTTGACCCGCATCAGCTCAGGGATATCTATAAGATCTACGTGGCCTGTCCGATTGAGGAAGAGAAGGATTTTAAGACACGGGACCTGGTCGGACATATCCGCTTTGAAAAAGAATATCTGACCTATCAGTACGATGCCAAGGATCAGGGAATCATCGAGATGGTAGAGTACTATAAGGGAGACTTAAGCGATGTCATCGTTTTCGGAGACGATGAGAATGATGAAGTCATGTTCCGGAAAGAATGGACCAGCGTCGCCATGGGCAATGCCACAGAGCACTTAAAAGCGAAAGCGGACTTTGTGACGAAGCGGAACGTGGATGACGGAATTGAATATGCATTGAAAACATTCGGTTTGATATAAATGACGGAGGAAAAAGAATGAAACTGCTAATTGTTGTCGACATGCAGAAAGACTTCGTGGACGGAAGTCTCGGCACCAAGGAGGCGGAAGCCATTGTGGACGGTGTCGCAAAGGAAATTGCCAAAAAGAAGTACGATAAGGTATATGCCACCTATGACACGCATCAGGCAAACTACCTGAATACCAATGAAGGAAAGCATTTGCCGGTGGTGCATTGCGTGGAAGAAACGGACGGCTGGCAGCTGAATGAGAAGGTGGCTAAGGCGCTCGCCAAGCGTGAGGATGTCGTCTATCTGCGCAAGCCGACCTTCGGAAGCGAAGAGCTGGTGAAGTGCGTCAGGGAAGATGCCGCAAAGGAAACCATTGAAAGCATTACCCTGATTGGCTTATGCACGGATATCTGCGTTATCAGCAATGCCCTTTTACTCAAGGCGGCATTCTATGAAACGGAGATCAATGTCATCAAAGATCTCTGTGCCGGGGTAACACCGGAAAGTCATGAAGCGGCTCTGACCACCATGAAGATGTGTCAGATCGATATATTATAGGAGAGAAGTAATGAAACAGATTATTACGAGTTTACTGGAAACCGACTTATACAAGATTTCCATGGGACAGGCCATCTACCATCAGTTCAGTGACTACAAGACGACCTGGACCTTCAAGTGCCGCAATACGGATGTGAAGTTCACCCATGAGATGGTGGAAGAGATCAAGCGGCAGATCTCCCTTTACTGCAATCTGCACTTCAGTGAAGACGAACTGCAGTACTTAAATAACATCAGGTGGATCAAAGGCAGCTATGTCGACTTTCTGCGCTTATGGCAGCCGCGCTACAAGGACTTCCATTTCTCGGAAGACGATCCGTGCGGTCTTTCCATTGAGACGACGGGTACGTGGCTGAATACCTCCATGTATGAGATCCCAACGCTGGCCATCGTGAATGAAGTCTACTTCCGCATGGCCCATAACTACGATGAGCTCTATGCCTCCTTTCAGGAAAAGCTGAAAGAGAAGAAAGAATGGCTCTTAAGCGGAAAATACGAGATCGGCAACTTCTCCGAGTTCGGCCTGCGCCGCCGGCTGAGCGCGGAAGCCCAGGAGGAAGCAGTGAAGGAACTGGCGGAAGTCACATGGGACAAATGCGGCTCCAACTGCGTCGGTACTTCCAATATCTACCTGGCGAAGAAATACCATCTGATTCCGGTCGGAACGATGGCGCACGAATGGATCATGTGTGTCGGCCAGGGCAACCATAAGCATAACCCGGCCTACTCCAATTACTATTCCTTGAGCGCCTGGGTCAGAGAATACGGCGTACAGAACGGAACAGCCTTAACGGATACCATTACGACCGACTGCTTCCTGCGCGACTTTGACCTCACGTATGCGACGCTCTTCTCCGGGGTACGCCATGACTCCGGTGACCCGATCGCCTGGGGCGAAGCGATGATTGCCCACTATGCGGGACTCGGCATCGATGCCAGAACAAAGACGTTATTATTCAGCGATTCTCTGAACTTTGAAAAGGCCGATCAGATCTATCACCATTTCAAGGACCGCTGCAAGGTGGCCTTCGGAATCGGAACATACATTTCCAACGATACGAACGTGAAGGCACTGAACATCGTCATGAAGGTGACCCGTTGCAACGGTCAGGACGTCGCCAAGATCTCCGATACACCGGGCAAGGGCATGTGCAAGAATCAGGATTATGTGGACTATCTGGAGCGGAGCATCCGGTGGAGAATGGAAAACGAGGTAATGAAATATGTTTAATGCGGAAAAGGAAACTCAGAATATCATAGCGTTTATTAAAGACTACTATCAGAAGCACAATCTGAAGGGTGCGGTGCTGGGTGTCTCCGGCGGGAAGGATTCCGGGGTTGTCTCGGCACTTCTTTGCGCGGCACTCGGCCCGGAAAACGTGGTCGGCTTAACGCTGCCGTGCCACTCCAAACCGGAGGATGCCCGGGATGCCAATCTGGTCGCGAAACACTTCGGCTTTGAGATGATCAATATCGACCTCACGGACACCTATGATACCTTCCAGAAGCAGATCGATGCCATGGGAGATTTCACTAAGGAAGAAAAGAAGAATAGCGAGATCAACTTAAAACCGCGTCTGCGCATGGCGACCTGTTATTATATGGCCGCATTGCTGTCGGCAACACGCGGCGGAACATACCTTGTTCCAATGAACGGCAATCTGTGCGAGCGCTTTGTCGGCTATTATACCAAGGGCGGCGACAATGTCGGTGATATCTCCCCGATCGGAAACCTGACGGTGGATGAAGTCATTGCGGTCGGCGCGGTATTGGGCGTTCCGGAACAGGTGCTTTACCGGACGCCGGATGACGGCTTAAGCGGCATGAGCGATGAGCAGAAGATGGGCGTAAGCTACAAAGACATCGCCAAGGTCATCAAGGGCGAGGAAGTGGAACAGGAAGCTTACGAGAAGATCATGCGCATGCACAACGGCTCGCTGCATAAGCTGAACATCCCGATGTATGAACCGGAGAGCCATTAATGCGCATCGGCATTTACTGCGGCTCTTTTGATCCGGTCCATCGGGGACACGTCAAAATCGCAAGGGCATGCGTGAGGCAGAAGCTCTGTGACGAAGTGTGGGTTATTCCGACGGGAAACTACTGGCACAAGCAGGACTTAAGCCCGGTGCAGGAGCGAATTGCCTTATGGAAGCTGTATGAGAGTGACACTTTGAAAGTGGACAGCACCCATAATGACATTCCGTATACCTATGAACTCTTCCGTGAATTGGTCAAAGAGTATCCGGAACACGAGTTCTGCCTGGTCTTAGGCGGAGATAATCTGGTGAAGTTTGACGAGTGGAAGGAATACAGGGAATTACTAAACTACCGCTTTCTGATCCTGCCGCGCGAACCGGTCAATGCGAGGGAAGTGCGCAGATACATGAAGCAGTTTAATAAGGAGAATTACGATCTGATCCAACTCAAAAACATCCCGATCAGTTCCACCTACATCCGTGAGAATCTGGATGACTTTGAAAAGGTCAGGGGAATGATCGATAAAAAGGTATACGATCTCTTACGGAAGCAGAGAAACAGTGCAGTCCGGTAATTCCGGAAGCATTTATGAAAACAGAAAAAAGCAGGAATGCGGCAGATTCGCGCAATGTGAATCCGGACCGGATTTCTGCTTTTTTAGCAAACGGAACGGAATGCTTGAAAAAGAGGAAATATAATATTATAATTAGTAAGGAAAAAAGGAAAATAAGAAACAAAGAAAAAAGGAAAAATATCAAAATGACCGAAACATTTGAGCAAAAGAGAGTCAGTATTTCTTCAAAGAGACAGTTTACCATTCCGCAAAAATTCTTTACTGCTCTCGGATTTGAAAAAGAGGCAATCTGTACGGTAAAAGACGGGATGCTGATTATTGTTCCGGCAAGGGATAATTCCGGCGGCGAGTTTGCAGAACAGATCCTTTCCGATTTGATTAAGGAAGGGTATGAAGGAGAATCTTTACTGAAAGAATTCAGGGCCCGGCAGGGAAAAATAAGGACCGGTATTGAAAAAATGCTGGACCAGGCGAAAAAAGCAGCAAAAGGGGAAGCAAAAGCATATTCTCCGGATGATGTTTTCCGTGAGGATGATGAGACATGACGGAAGCGAAAATTCTGCCTCCTGCTGCAAAATATCTGAAAAAACTAAAAGATAACAAACTGAAGAAATGATATGAGGATGCCATAAAGGCAATCGTTGAGAATTCTCTTCTCGGCGAAGAAAAAAAGGGAGACCTCAGAGGAATACGCGGGTACGATATCTATTACAACAAAACAAATTATGAACTGGCTTATACCGTAGAGTATATTCAGGATACGGTTGTTGTTATCGTTATGGCAGGGACCCGGGAAAACTTCTACGAGCAATTGAAAAGATACTGGAATGATTAATTGAAAAAGAAGCCTGAATGAAGGCTTCTTTGTTATTTACAGCAGTGAGATCTCTCTGCTGTCACTATTCAGGATGTTTGAGCTCAGCACATTGACTCCCAGGCAGTCAACCAGAAGATCCTGCAGCTCTGCCAGTGCATCTTTGAGTTCCTCTTTCCGGGTATCGTCCGGAATCTCCATGATGATGAATTCTCTGACGGTAGTATCCGTGACGCAGGTGCGGACACCGTCACGCCAGTTCCAGCAGCGGCAGACGGCACCTTTTTCATCATAATAGATTACTTCACCCGGAAGCGGCGGCTCTTCCTTCTCGCTTCCCAACGGCAAAAAGGACTCATTTCCTTTGGCAATGCCCAGATGGAGGTCCCCCGCAAAGGTGTCGAGGTCTTCCGCTCCGATCGGGAAGGCATATTTCAGGGAAATGGAATTGGTGATATCCACAATAGGGGAGATATTGGAAACCGGGTTATTGTGCAGCACACGCTTTAAGAGTGCTTCTATGGAGCAGCGCGCTCCTTTTTTGGTGGGGAAGCGGGAATAGGCGCTCCGCCAGTAGGCAACCACGGGGATTTCCGAGATGACATCGGACACCAGATACTTTTTTGCGGCAAGATTTGCCTCGCTTAATAGCCTGGCGAGAAACTCCGCCTGTTCCGGATTTTCTGCACTGTTTCCGCGGACATTTTCAATACATAAAACAGCAAGGCTGGCCTTCGGGAAGATCTTCCAGAAAGCGCCGTCGGCAATAAACTTCATAAGGGACTCTCTCCTTTTTTCCTATTATATAGAATACGGGGAAAAAGAGGGAATTTTTGTCTGTTATTTTTGGTACGTTACCGCCGGAAATATGCATGTTATGATGAAATCTTTTCTTTTTTTGAAAAAGATATTGAAACGCGCGCAAAAACGAATATAATAATTTCGTAGTGATAAAATTTAACTTTTTGTTAAGTAATATCAAACAAGAAAGGAGCCGCGGATGGATCTCGGAAAACGACTGAAACAGCTGAGAATGAAGAACGGACTGACGCTTGAGGAACTCGCTTCAAGAACGGAACTGAGCCGGGGATTTCTCTCACAGCTGGAACGGAATATTGCTTCCCCGTCCATTTCCACTTTAGAGGATATCGCTGAGGTACTGGGGGTATCGATGGCGGAATTCTTCTCGGAAGCAGTGGAAAAGAAAGTGGTCTTTACGGAGCAGGACTATTTCGTTGATGAAAAGGAAGAGATGACGATCACCTACGTGGTTCCGAGTGCCCAGAAGAATCAGATGGAGCCGCTTTTGGTGGAACTGACTCCTAATGGAACAAGCCAGATCATCCTGCCGCATGCCGGTGAGGAGATGGGGTACGTTCTGCAGGGGAAAATCTCGCTGATGAATCTGACTGCCAGAACAAGCCATACGGTGAAGAAGGGGGAGACCTTCTACATCAAGGGCGACAGCCGCCACTGCCTAGTCAACAACGGCAAGAGCGCGGCGAAAATCCTGTGGATCTCGACTCCACCAATTTTTTAAGAGGGTAGAACTATGAAGAAATTAATTGAATTCCGTAACATTGTGAAGTCCTTCGACGGAAACGTCGTCTTGAAGGGAATCAATCTGGACATCTACGAAAACGAATTCGTCACACTGCTCGGACCTTCCGGATGCGGCAAGACAACGCTGTTACGGATTCTGGGAGGCTTCCTTGACGCAGATGAAGGAGAAGTCATCTTCGACGGACAGGATATTTCCAAAGTGCCGGCCTACAAGCGTGAGGTCAACACGGTCTTCCAGAAATATGCCTTATTCCCGCATCTCAATGTTTACGACAATATCGCGTTCGGCTTAAAGCTCAAAAAGACTTCCAAGGACGTCATTGAGCAGAAGGTCAACCGTATGTTATCCCTGATCGGACTCGAAGGGTACGGCGACAGAGACGTCAATCTGCTGTCCGGCGGACAGCAGCAGCGTGTTGCCATCGCAAGAGCTTTAGTCAACGAACCGTACGTCCTCTTACTGGACGAACCGCTGAGTGCACTGGACAAGGCACTGCGCAAGGAAATGCAGTATGAGCTGAAGCGGATCCAGCAGGAAGTCGGCATCACATTCATCTTTGTCACCCATGACCAGGAAGAAGCCTTAACGATGTCCGACAAGATCGTCGTCATGAAAGACGGCGTCATCCAGCAGATCGGAACACCGACGGAAATCTACAATGAGCCGGTCAATGAGTACGTTGCCCACTTCATCGGGGAAAGTAACATCTTCGACGGTATCATGAAAGACGACTACCTCGTGCATTTCGACGACAAGGACTATCCGTGTGTGGATTACGGCTTCAAGCGCAACGAACCGGTGGATGTCATGATCCGTCCGGAGGACCTGGAAATCGTGCCCAGAGGCAAGGGAACGATTCCGGGCGAAGTCAAGTTTGTCTTATTCAAGGGCACCCACAACGAAGTGACGGTCCAGACCAGCTCCGGTACTTCCAAGACGGTCACGATGCATGTCATTGACAACCATGACCTCTTCAATGCCGAAGCCAATGAAAAAATCTCCGCCAACGACTTCTATATGGACCTGGAAGACGTCAGCAAGCTGAGCGATACGGAAGTGATTGCGAGAGCCAATGCCCAGGCGTGGGACGAAGAAGACGAATTCCTGTCCTTAAAGACAGTGGAATACAACATTCCGGAAGAACCGGGAACTTACGATGTGACCTTCGGCACGGCCAAGGGCACGGAGATCACCATCAAGGCGTTCGTGCTGGAACCGAAATTCACGGAAGACGACAAGCAGGGGGTTGGCGTTGCGGCGTTCGACTTCTTCATCACTGCCGATGAATTAAAGGAAAGCATCGCGCTGGATACGGACTTATGCATCTGGGCGAAAGCCGAGGCATGGGATCTGGAAACCGGCAAACCGATTGAGATCTACGATGTCATTTACGACTTCGATGAGGAAAATATTCAGGAAGGCGATTACAAGATTACCTATGCGGTTCAGGGACGTGAATTCAAGGTTCACACCACCAAGAACGTGGAAGTCGGCCGGAAGGTGGACTTACTGATCGAACCGGAAAGCATCCATGTCATGAGCAAGATGGGGTTCTAGGAACATGAAAACATTTTCCAAGTTAACCTGGCCGTACATCGCCTGGATCAGTGCCTTCGTCGTACTGCCGATGGTGCTGATTCTGCTGTATGCCTTCACAGTGGAAGGCAACAGCATTATCACCTTCCATTTCACCCTGGAGAACTTTGCCAAGTTCTTCTCGGATGCCATCTTCCCAATGGTCTTATGGAGAAGCTTGAAGATTGCCTTCTTTACGACAGTCATCTGCATCCTGATCGGCTATCCGGCCGCGTACGTGATTGCGGAGATGCCGGAGAAGAAACAGGACTTCTTCATTCTGTTAATTACCTTACCGATGTGGATCAACATGCTGATCCGCACCTACTCCTGGAAGGGCATTCTGTCCTACTTCAGCTTCGATTCGCAGATCAACGTCATGATCGGCATGGTATACAACTTCCTGCCGTTTATGATCCTGCAGATCCATACCTCTCTCAGCAAGCTGGACCGCAACCTATTGACCGCGGCAAAAGACCTGGGAGCCAATGAAGTGGAAACCTTCCTGCGGGTAACGCTTCCGCTCTCCATGAGCGGCGTCATTTCGGGAATTACCCTGGTATTCTTGCCGGCCGTCTCCAGCTTCTTTATTCCGAAGCTCTTGGGCGGAGGGGAATACGTGCTCATCGGTAACCTGATTGAAAACTACTTCATCTCGGTAGGCAACTGGAACTACGGCAGTGCGATCTCCCTGATCATGGCACTGACGATCATTGCGTCCATGTACATTACCAAGAAGATCGATAAAAAGACGGGAGGAGAAGAATAATGAACAAACTGGGTAAATTCTTTTCCAAGAGCTATGTCTGGCTCGTCATGCTGTTCTTCTACATCCCGATCTTCTACGTCATGCTCTTCAGCTTCAACAAGTCGAAAAGCCTGACGAAGTTCACCGGCTTCTCGCTGCAGTGGTATCAGAAGATGTTTGAATCGAGATCCATCCGCGAAGCCATCTACTACACTGTCATTATTGCGGTGATTGCGACGGTGGTCGCCACCGTGATCGGAACACTGACTGCCATCGGCCTCAGCAAGAGCAACAAGATCCTGCGGGCCATCGTACTGCAGATCAATGACATTCCGATGATGAACCCGGATATCGTCACGGCGATCGGCTTCATGTTGCTGTTCACATCGCTGAATATCGAAAAGGGATTCGGAACCATACTTCTGGCCCATATCTCCTTCTGTATTCCGTATGTGATCCTAAGCGTCATGCCGCGCTTACGCCAATTGGACGATAACCTGGCGGAAGCGGCGCTGGATTTGGGTGCCACACCGCTGCAGGCGTTGACGAAAGTCATCATTCCACAGCTCAAGGGAAGCATTGTTTCCGGAGCTCTGATTGCCTTCACCATGAGTTTCGACGATTTCGTGATCAGTTTCTTCACATCGGGACCGAAGGTGAGCAACATCGCCATTTACGTTTATTCTTCGATCAAACGGATCAATCCGACGATCAACGCGCTCTCTACGATTATCGTAGTGATCGTGACTTTGGTACTCATCATTGTCAATGTGGTACCGATGGTAAAAGAAAAGAAAAAATTAAAGGAGATTGCACAATGAAAAAATTAACGGTTTTACTCTTAAGTGTTTTACTGCTCGTCTCTTTCACCGGCTGCGGCAAGAAAGAAGAGGGCAACAAGGATTTCGATCCGATCGCGGAATTCGGAACCAATGAATTATATGTCTTTAACTGGGGCGAATACATCGACGAAGCCAATATCGCCGAATTCGAAAACAGATATAACGTCAAGGTCTTCTACAAGACATTTGACTCCAATGAAGAAATGTACACGGCAATTGTCGGCGGTGATAAATATGACATCATCGTTCCGTCCGACTACATGGTCGAACGCTTAATCAAGGAAGACATGATCCAGCCGCTGGACTTAAGCCTCATCACAAACCTGGGCAACCTGGCAGACGGCTTAAAATCCCCGGACTATGACCCGACTCATGCCTATTCCGTTCCTTACTTCCAGGGCTCCATCGGTATCGTCTACGATACAACAAAGGTCACGGAAGCGGAACTGGAAGAAAAGGGCTGGAACATCCTGCTTGACACCAAGTATGCCGGAGAGATCTGCATGTACAATGCGGACAGAGACAACTTCCTGCCGGCCATCAAGGCCTTAGGCTTCTCCGTCAACGACAACAACGAAGAAAACATCCA
>ODAI014577030.1_pt1 | contig 16107 bp, 16 predicted proteins | sample 1539321 | NCBI WGS metagenome assembly ODAI01 (sample SAMN02144231, study PRJEB22623) | gut metagenome | biome: sheep rumen | host: Ovis aries | place: New Zealand
CATTACGTGAAGGCCTCCGCAAATTTGCAGAATGGTACTCTGTGTACTACGGAACTAAGAAATAACTATGCTATACCATATATTCTCTCCTTATAGAGTATGCCCATTGGGCGCTCACGTTGACCACCAACACGGCCTTGTTACTGGCTTTGCCATTGACAAGGGTGTGGACTTGTGGTTTGACATTGCCAACGACAGTAAGGTAACCCTCAAAAGCGAAACCTTTACAGGTGATGTGGCTTTTGATATTGCTACTCCAGCACTGGTGAAGCAAGGCGACTGGGGCGACTATGCCCGGGGCGCTAAGTTCGCATTGCAGAAGCGGTTCAAACTCAAGACGGGAATAACGGGAACCATCAAAGGAAGTATTCCTGTTGGAGGCTTGTCTTCAAGTGCGGCCGTATTGATAGCCTACGTGATGGCATTTGCTAAAGCGAACGGCATCCAGCTGGAAGCATTTGAGGTGATGAAGATAGCCAGTGAGGCAGAAAGAGAGTATATTGGTCTGAATAATGGTCTGCTTGATCAGGCGTGTATAGCCTTGGGTAAAAAAGATCATCTGTTGATGCTGGATTGCGAAAGCAATGAGTACAGACTCATTCCGAAGAATCCCTCTATGCCTGACTTTCAATTGGGCATCTTCTTTAGTGGACTGACCCGCAGCCTAATGTCTTCAGACTACAACTTGCGTGTGGCAGAATGCAAGACTGCCACTTGGCTGGTACAGGCATACGAGAATATTCCGTTAAAGGAACAAAACAAGACGTTCCTGCGGGATGTCTCAGAGAATATGTACAAGATACATAGAGACAAGATGCCTCCCAGGTTTGCTCGTAGAGCTGAACACTTCTTCTCTGAGCACAAACGTGTACGTGAAGGTATCACTGCTTGGGAGACTGGTAACTTGGAATGGTTTGGCAGCCTGAGCAAAGCCAGTTGCGAAAGCAGCATTCATAACTATGAGTGCGGTAGTTCTGAACTGATTGCTATTTACAATGCTATGCTGACCACAGACGGCATCTATGGAGGCCGCTTCTCTGGAGCAGGATTCAAAGGCGCATGCATTGCGTTGGTAGATCCTACCAAGAAAGAGAGTATCGAGAAAGAGATTACAGAAAAGTACCTGGCTCAGTTCCCGCAATACAAGAACAGCTTCAAGGTGTATTTCTGTAAGAGTGATGATGGTGCTAGATTCGTAGAGGAATGAAGAATATTGTAATTGCCGCCGGATATGCAACTAGGTTAGGGGAGTTGACGAAGAACTTTCCTAAGCCGTTGCTGAAGATAGGGGAGAATACGATTCTTGGGCGTATGCTGGATGACATTGACAGCATCCCGGAGATTGATGAGCATATCATCATTACCAACCATAAGTTTGCACCTATCTTTGATGAATGGGTGGGGGAACGGTTAAGGGTTCATGGTTCACAGTGCCCGATTACAGTGGTAGATGACGGCACGGAAACCAACGAAGCCCGTTTGGGTGCTGTATGTGACCTGCTGTTCGCCATGGATAAGCTGGAGATTGAGGATGATATGTTGGTGGTTGCGGCAGATAATATCTTGGAGTTTTCGTTCAGGGAGTTTGTGGACTTTGCAAAGGAGAAAGGAACCAGTTGCATCATGTGCCATGAACAACCTTCGATTGAGAAATTACAAAGAACAGGTGTAATTGAGGTGGATGAGAATATGAAGGTGCTGAATATGGAGGAGAAGCCGCAAGTGCCAAAGAGCACATGGGCAGTACCGCCTTTTTATATTTATTTGAAGAAAGACCTTGACCTTGTTCGTAGTTCAGTGGAGAACGGTTGCGGCAAAGATGCCCCTGGCAATTTAGCACATTATATGGTGGAGCACACCACCATGCACGCTTGGCCTATGAGTGCGGGACGATTTGATATAGGCAGCCTTGACACATACTATCAGGCTATTGAATTATACGGAAAATAAATCTAAATATATAATGAATTACCGTGCAAATCGAGAGGAGAATCAAGTTTACTTGTTATCCCGAGATGCAGCCGGTAATGCATAAAATTATTTTTTATGAATATAGCAGTTGCAGGAACAGGATATGTGGGCATGAGTATCGCTACTCTTCTTGCCCAACATAACCATGTAGTAGCCGTTGATGTAATACCTGAGAAGGTAGAGAAAATCAACAATCGTATTAGTCCTATTCAGGATGACTATATTGAACAATACTTGGCGGAAAAGGCGTTGGACTTGACCGCCACCCTAGACGGTGAAAGTGCCTACAAGGATGCAGAGTTTGTGGTCATTGCAGCACCTACGAACTACGATCCTCAGAAGAACTTCTTTGATACCTGTCACGTTGAGGAGGTGATTGACTTGGTGCTGAAGATAAATCCTGATGCCACAATGGTCATCAAGAGTACTATTCCTGTAGGATATACCCGTAGCCTGTATGTGAAGTATGCTGCCAAAGGCGTTAAGAAGTTCAACCTGCTCTTCAGTCCAGAGTTCCTTCGTGAGAGCAAAGCCTTGTATGATAACCTTTATCCTTCAAGAATCATTGTGGGTTATCCCAAGATGATGCCTGGATTTGAGGAAGAGAATGAAGCCATCAAGAAGGTAGTGACCAACGACCTGGAAGAACGTGCTCACACGTTTGCAGACCTATTGAAAGAGGGCGCCTTGAAGGAAGACATTCCTACGCTCTTTATGGGCATGAAGGAAGCAGAAGCCGTGAAGCTGTTCGCCAATACCTATCTGGCACTTCGTGTAAGCTACTTTAACGAGTTGGATACCTATGCAGAAGTAAAAGGACTTGATACCCGTAACATTATTGAGGGTGTAGGTTTTGATCCCCGAATTGGCACACACTATAACAACCCTTCGTTCGGTTATGGTGGTTACTGCTTACCCAAAGACACCAAGCAATTTTTGGCTAACTATGATGATGTGCCAGAGGATTTGATTCGTGCTATTGTGGAGAGTAATAGAACCCGTAAGGACTTCATTGCTGAACAGGTGCTTAGAAAGGCTGGTTATTATCAGGCAAATAGCCAGTGGGATGCCAATCGTGAAAAGAAGTGCGTGATTGGTGTTTATAGACTTACTATGAAGAGTAATTCTGATAACTTCCGCCAGTCTGCTATCTAGGGCATTATGAAGCGCATCAAGGCAAAAGGTGCAGAAGTGATCATCTATGAGCCCACACTCAAAGATGGTGAAACGTTCTTTGGTAGCCTTGTTGTAAATGACTTGAATAAGTTTAAGAACGATAGTAAGGCTATCATTGCCAATCGCTTTGATAGCTGCTTGAATGATGTGATGGATAAGGTATATACAAGAGACATATTTTGCAGAGACTAATTTTAAATGTTCGTTTTCAAGTATTATTTTTATCACTCTTATGAAGCGATTCAATAAAAGAAGTAAAATAATTTTCTCCTTAATTATATGCACGCTCTTATTTATATTCTTCTGCGTTATAGTAGGGGTATATTGTGGAAATAAGCGTTTTATAGTTAAGTCTTATAAGAACGAGAAAATTAGCTTTTATTATCGCGACACTCTATTATTAGATAGTGTTTTCCCACAGTTTTCACATTATCAAGTGAAGATTTGCGGTTCGCCACACATAGTCCTCAATGATAAAAAACTGTATTTCCCTAATCCGGAATGTATTGACACTACTGATTTAAAGTTAAAAATCTCTTTCTTCAATGGCTCCGATTCAACTTATAAAACTGTATATGTTAGATGTTGGATAGATGGGAAGTATTCTTTGAATGAATGTACAGATAATCCCATATGGGAAGCATCTAAATTTAAGCATTATTATGATGTGTTTAGAAATTTGTTAGGAAAGAAGTCGAGAGAAACTATTGTAGCATTGGGAGATACACTTTATTCTACTTTAAACGGAAGATTTGAGCTCATCAGTGAGGCTGGGATTAAAGAATGCAGCAGTTTAGAGTTAGAAAGTTTTGAATACAATCAAGCCATTCGAGGCGGGGAATTTCAATTTTTAAGGACAGAAAACAAGCTTTATGTATCAAAAGATGATTTTCGAAATTATAAGTTAATATATGATGATCGTCGTGGAATAAAAGAATCTATGTATTGGGATGTGGAAAGGAACCGGTTGGTTTTTTCCATGTATACACCCGGGAGTGTAAGATTGCGTCATTATTTAATCAGTTATGATCCGGTTGCTGATAAATTGGATACATTACAAACGTTTTATACTTCTCAGGAACACAAAAATGATGGTAAAACTCCATATTGTCGTCATATACATTTAATTTGTAAAGACCCTTATTCGGGGTATATGTTTATTGGAATTGGAGATTATGATGACGAACCCGGAATATATTACTCAAAAGACGGAGGAGAGACTATTCATTGTTTAGGGAAAGGAAACCAACTATGGAGAACGCTCAGTTTCTTTTTTATAGAAGACTATATTTTTTGGACAAATGATAGTGAGAGCCCTCAATATATTAACAGGATTAGCAGGTCGCAACTTGACAATGGACTTGTCGATGATAAAGACGTAGTAAGATTCCCTATTTTTAACTCTGCTCTTTGGTGTAATGTTAATTATAATGGAGATTTGTATTTAGTAGGATCCAACAGTGAGGGGCAGTTTTATGATGATTTCCATCGTTTATACGGATTATCATTTAGTGAAGATGGGATTCCGACTGTTTATAATTTAATCGAAGAAAAATCATTAAAAGATAAAACAAATAGAATTATTTATCATCAAATTGCACCCTTATGCGTTGATTTCAATGGATTTATATGGTGTTACGATACGCACTTAGGTTTGCGCAAATTTGAATTAAAAGAGAGCGAATAGTCTTAATGATTACACTGTCAAAGCAAAAGAAACAGGTTCTTGTCCTCTATGCATCATCTATATTAGGGATGCTATTGGGAGTTGTTAATTCTGTTCTGAATACTAGATCCCTAGATCCAGTCCCATATGGGGATGTCAAGTATGTACAAAATATTCTTTCATTTGTATCTAGTCTTCTTTTGATAGGTTACTTTGTCTCTGGAAGCAGACTTTTGGCATTATCTAAAAACGAAGATTATAGTCGTCGAATAAGAGGGGCAATGTGTTTTCTTCTTGCAATCACTGTGGGAGTTCTTGGGTTAGTAATGCTAGTCCTCTATTTTTTCACAATGGTTGCCGGTAATGAAAATGAGAGTTTGCGTTATTTGTATCTTATATCGGTTCCTTTAGGTGGCAATGTGTTACTTCTAAATTATGTAAACAATACTGCGCAAGGAGATAATCAGATTGGGAGGATATCCTTAGCAAGACTCTTGCCGTCATTTGTCTATCTCATTGTTGCTGGATTAATTTACCATTTCTTTGGAGCCACCCCTGTTTTGATGCTTTCATTATATAATGGATTGGCGGTCTTAATATTAGGTATAATTATAATTTCGACGAAACCGAGTTTTAAGGGGTTAAAAGAGTCGCTCAGGTTGTTAAATGAGGAAAATAAAAAATATGGCTTTGATGTTTACCTGGGTTCTTTGGCAGGCGTTTCGACTACATACATTGCAGGTATTACTTTAGGAAAATTTTGTTTAGATAACTCATCCGTGGGCTTTTATACATTAGCTTTAACTATGGCGATGCCCTTGACAATGTTACCTTCTATAATAGGGACTACTTATTTTAAGACTTTTGCAAACACTAACGAAATAAGTAAAAAAGTTCTAATATACTCTGTCGGTATAACTCTTCTGAGTCTTCTCTGCTTTGTTTTATTCGTTGATTGGATTGTATCTATATTATATAATGAATCATATCAGTCCGTATCAAGTTATGCTTCTTATCTGGCAATTGCTACTTCTGTTCATGGTATTGGAGATATGTTTAATAGATTCTTAGGTGCACATGGGAAAGGAAAAGAACTAAGAAACTCAGCTGTATTAAGTGGAATAGTAGTAGTGATTGGCAGTTTTATCCTTGTGTATTATTTTCAAATCACAGGAGCAATAATAACAAAAATACTTGGATCTGTTGTTTACTTCTCAATGATGCTCTTTTATTATATAAAATTTGTCAAAAACATAAGAAAGACGGATGTATGAGACACATTTCGGTTTTTGTAGAAATATATGAACCAGATACTGCCTTTGCTAATAGGCTTTGGGGTTTTTTGAAAGGATTTAGTAAGAATGAAGTTTCTGTGGACGTTTTTTTTATTTCGCCAAATAATAGGTTCGACAAGGTTAAACAATCTATACCCAATGTCTGTTTTCATTATCTTTGGAGACGAGGGGAGAATAAGTATTTGGCTTGTTTAAGAAAGCTATGGGTCACAAGGAGAGCACATCGTTATTTACGACCAAATGATAATGTTATTCTATATGGTGTTCCTCAATTAGTCCCTTCATTAGTTAAACAGAGTGGAGTACGAGTTTATCATGAACGTACAGAGCATCCAGATGTGGTACCATTTCCGAGGTTTTTAGGAAAGGATCGTTATTATAGTGCGTGTACAAAACTTGACGGTTTATTTGTTATAACAACAACACTACGTGATTTTTTTGTAAATAAAGGCGTTGACCCGGATGCAATTCATATTATTAATATGACCGTAGACAAGGATCGGTTTAATAACCTTACGAAAGACTTTAATAAAGGTAAATATATTGCGTATTGTGGGACAGCTTCAAATAATAAAGATGGCGTGGATACTTTAATTAAGTCCTTCGCGATAGTCGCAAATAGGATTAAAGATGTTAAATTATACATTATAGGGAAAACACCATCTAAAGAGGATGAATCTGGTAATTTTAAATTAATTGATGAACTTGGCATAAAAGATAGAATAGTATTCTTAGGAGTATTACCTTCTATCAGTATGCCCCAAGTGCTAAAAGATGCTGAAGTGCTTGCTTTAGCTCGCCCGGATAGTTTACAAGCAAGATGCGGTTTTGCGACTAAGGTTGGAGAATACTTGTTAACTGAAAATCCGGTAGTTTTAACAAATGTGGGGGATTTCCATTTGTTCCTTAAAGACCATGTGTCCGCATTATTCGTAGAGCCAAATAACCCAGAGCAGTTCGCTAACAAACTTGAATGGGCGTTGACTCATAGCATGGAATCATCTTCAATTGGGAAAAAGGGAGCTGAAGTTGCTATGGCTTGTTTTGATAGTGATATTCAGTCAAAGAAAGTTTTAGACATAATTTTTGAAAATACATGAGAGTATTAATTGCGGGAGATTATTGTGATCGTCTAAGGGTATCAAGTTATTTAAAAAATAGATTATATTCTGATCTCTTTGATGATATCAAACCAATTGTTGAATTGCACGATTTTTCAATTGTAAATTTTGAATTCCCGCTGATCAAGTCAAAGATGAGCCCAATTAAAAAATGGGGGCCGAACCTATGGGGAAACGAGGTGGCAGCAGAAGCCTTGAAATATGCAGGATTTAATACCTGTACGTTAGCAAATAATCATATCCTCGATCAGGGCTCTGATAACCTACTGTTCACAGTGGAAGTGCTTAATAGGCTGGGTTTTAACATTGTTGGTGCTGGAAAGAACTTGGAAGAAGCATCTCAGATATTGTATCTCGAGAAAGAAAGTGAAAGATTAGCAGTTATTAATTGTTGTGAGCATGAATTCTCAATAGCGGGAGACGAACGACCTGGCGCAAACCCATTAAACCCTATTAAACAGTTTTATTCAATACGCACTGCACGTGATAATGCAGATTATGTGATTGTTATTGTCCACGGTGGGCACGAGCTATATCAATTGCCCTCTGTTAGGATGAAGAATACTTATAAGTACTTTGTTGATTTGGGAGCAGATGCTGTAGTGAACCATCACCAGCATTGTTATAGTGGCTATGAAGTATATAACGGTAAGCCTATATTCTATGGGTTAGGTAATTTTTTATTCGACGGAGCTAGTAAAAACGGCATTTGGAATGAAGGCTATATTGTATCACTAGATTTACAAAAAGGAATTAAACCTGTTTATAGAGTCATCCCATATAATCAGTGCGATTATGAACCCGGTGTGCATTTACTCAAAGAAAATGAGAATACCGTCTTTAATGAGAGGCTTCTGAAACTTAACGAGATAATTGCTAATGATGATTTATTAAAAGAAGAATTTGAAAAGTGGGCCCTAAGCAACGATAAAGATTTTTTGTCTATCTTCCAACCTTATAATTTAAGAGTCTTAAATGGATTATATCATAGGGGTCTCGTTCCGTCTTTTTTAAACGAGAAGAAATTACTACATATTCACGACCTTCTAAGATGTGAGTCTCATTTAGATAGACTCCGTTTTATAGTTGACAATAAAATTGAACAGGATTATGATTAAAACTAGGAAGGATTTAAGGTTTTGGTTGATGGAAGATGCAAAAAGAAATGGCCTAAGATATGGTGGAATCCGAGGATGGGGGGGATATTTTTTAAGACTGATACTGGGATATGAAAATGCTTGTGCTTATAGGTATCTCAAGTGTTTGCGATATTATGAGTTTTATCTAAATAACCCTTCACTTATGCATAGATTCTTCTGTTTTATTTATAAGTCTAAACTTTCCAAAATGGGCCGAAAGTATTCTCTCAGTATTTTGCCTAATACTTGTGGGTATGGACTTAGAATAATGCATATATCGGGTGGAGGGGGTGTGCTCATAAATGCTGAAAAAGTCGGTAATTATTGTGGATTCAATGCGGGTGTTTTAATTGGAAATGTTGGGGGACAGGAAAATAGACCGGTAATAGGAGATTATGTTGGATTTGGCCCAGGTGCAAAAGCATTCGGGAAAATAACTATTGGTAATAATGTTTTTGTGGCTCCCAATGCAGTGGTCACAAAAAATGTTCCTGATAACTGTATTGTTGGAGGAGTTCCCGCAAAGATAATTAAAGAAAAAAATGAGCGTTGTTTATAATATTATTAATAAGGTAAAAAAAGTATTCGTTTATACTTTCGCTGGTTTATTTTCGGATAGAAAGTATCTAGAATTGTTCTTCCCCCTTAATACGGGCTATCAACTAAGGTTAGATAATCCGCAAACTTTCAATGAGAAGTTACAATGGCTAAAATTATATAACAGGCGTCCCGAATATAGTCGGATGGTAGATAAGATAGAAGCTAAAGACTATGTAGCTAGTATTATAGGATACGAACATATTATTCCTACCATAGCGGTCTATAACAGTGTTGATGAGATTGATTTTGATTCTTTGCCCAATCAGTTCGTTCTTAAATGTTCCCACGATAGTGGCGGTGTCGTAATCTGCAAAGATAAGAGTTCATTTAACACGAAAGAGGCTATCAGAAAACTGAAGAGAGGACTAAGTAGAACTTATTATGTAAAGAATCGAGAATGGCCATATAAAAATGTAATTCCTCGTATAATTGCAGAAGAATATATGACAGATGACGGGAACGAGCTTAAAGATTACAAAGTATTTACTTTTGGGGGCGAACCTAAACTTGTGGAGATTGACTATAACCGTTTTAAAGGTCATATGAGAACTGTGTACGATACAGATTGGAATCTGGTGAATGTACGGATCCAATACCCTACAGATAAGAATCGCAATTTTAACAAGCCAGCTGTTTTGGGTGAACTATTAGATTTATCAAGAAAACTAGCTGTTGGGACACCTCATTTAAGAACAGATTTTTATATAGTCAATGATAAAATTTATTTTGGCGAGCTAACATTTTTCCACGGCTCTGGCTTTGAAAAGATATATCCCATAGAGTTTGATAAACTTATGGGTGATTGGATCATATTACCTTCACGAACAGATTAGTTTATATCATATCATTTTTATCCCCCAATTGGAATACAATTTTGGGCAATATGATATAATTGCCTAATAATGCTTAAAAACAAACGGAGTTTTTGTTTCTTATCACGTAGGACTGGTTAGCGATATGTATAGGGCATACTTTGATATTACAACGGTTATACTTTATGTTGTGTGGGGTATACTCGGATGTTGGTGTATAAATGGGTTTATGACACCAACATTAGTGTCCAATAGGGGAAATGCCCAAAGAAACAAATGTTGCTATTTCCTTTTTTTCTTTTTATATGTTTTCCTCGCAGTCTTTAGGAAGGTTGCTGATGGTGGAATAGGAGGTGCGGACGCGATAGATTATGTTTTTAACTTTAATAATGTATTTAATGGGGGGCTGGATAGAACGGGGACTGTAGAGTTTGAACGTGGATTTCAGTATTTCACTAAAGCAATACGCTATGTAACCGATAACTATAAAGTATATTTTTTAATTTGTTATCTGTTAATTGTATACGGATACGCTAGGTTTATAAAAGAAAAAGTTCCAAGAGGTCTTTCGTATATTCCTTTTTTGTTGCTCATGTATCCTTATATTAGGTCTTTCAATACGATGAGGACTAGTATGGCAATAGCGATTATACTAATCGGAATGACATATATAGATAAGTCAAAAACGAAAAGTTTTATTATAATTTTCTCCTCTTTGCTATTCCATAGAATGTCAATCGTTTTCGCGTTGATATGGTTCTTTTACATTTTTCTATACAAATATCTATCAAAAATTGGGAGAAAAGAGTTTGCCTTAATTGTCATAGGCGGTGTGGTTATTTCATATGTCGTGGCCTTATCCTTACAGAATTATCTATTTGTACTAAGTATATTAGATGGGGGAGAGGAGTCATATTTGATGGCATCGCAGGGGCAAAATATTTTTTCAAGGTATCCAATGTTCCTTGGCTACGCCCTTCTTTATATCGCTATTATATGTTTATACAAGAAAATTGATTGGGATAAAAATAGTGTCTTCCTTCGGACGATATTTATTTTTGACGCCTGGGTGGTGCCCGCTTGCCTCGTACTTGGTATGTGGCGTTTTCTGGAATACTTTTATGTGATAAGGCTTGGTTTGTGGTCAATAATTTTATTCACTTTAATACGAAAGCGACGGTTAATGCCTGCTATTGTATATAAATTGGGCTTTTTCTTCATTTTTGTCGCTTGGCTCGTTTTTCGGGTTTTCAAGGAGTGGGAGCCTGCGGGGCTGTCGCCATATTTGTTTGATATTCTATAGTTACGTTATGAATAATACGAGAAGAAAGGCTTTGTTTCTGACACTTAGTTCTGTTGGAGGTGCGGAACGTATAGCCCTTGTAATGGCTAAGATGTTGCCTCAAGAAGAATTTGATGTCTCTTTTGCTATTGTAAACCGAGGAGGTAAGACGTCTATAAAAGATTTTATCCCGCAGGGCTACAAATATATTGATATTCCAGATGGGAATCCTTTCAGTATTATGTGGAATCTTTACCGTGCAGTAAGACACATTAAGCCAGATATTGTTTTTTCAAGTGCGATGTATTTGAGCACAAAGATTCTCCCTTTCCGTTTTTTACTTAGAGGGATTAGGTTCGTTATTCGTTGTGAAAACTATTTATATACCTATACCCCGTCTCAGGTTAAGCGCATTAAATTTTCTTATCCCAAAGCGGATGTCATAATAGCTCAAACGGAAGAAATGGCAGATGAACTTTACGCGATTAATCTTGATAAAACTAAAATTAAAGTTGTTCACAACCCTTTGGATTTTGATTATATAAATTCAATGTTACAGGGTTCGGTTAATCCTTATCCGGAGAACGGTCATAAAGTTATAGTTGCATCAGGCCGGTTTGCATACCAAAAAGGATTTGATATGCTGGCAGATGCTTTCTCAAAAATAGCATCAGATAATAAAGATGTCGATTTATACATTCTTGGTGACACAGAGTATGAGGAGGGTAAAGTTTATAAACAAGTTCAAGATATTACAAATAAGAGTGGAGTATTGGATCGGGTGCATTGTGTGGGATTCAAGAAGAATCCATACCCCTATATCCGATACGCAGATTGTTTTGCTTTATCGTCCAGATGGGAAGGGCTTCCCAATGTTCTCGTAGAATCCCTTTTTTTAGGAACACCTGTGGCAGCGTTTACTTGTATTCCCATCATTAGTAGGATAATAGAAGAAGGAAAGACAGGCTACACGGCAAAAGCAGATGATGTGGAAGGCTTGGCAGAATCCATCAAGAAAACGCTTAAACTAGGTAGAGTAGAGACGACATATAAGCCTGCGAGCAAAGAAGAAATAATAACGATAATTAAAGGTTGAATCGAAAAGCTATGAGAATTGATTCTGTAATACACTCGATTCTGCTTCAATGTAAGTTTCTGATAGTTGAGTGGCTAAATATAACATATACGATTATCCCGAACCCAATTCGTAAATGGTATCTTCGTTGTTTTGGTATACGTATAGGAGAAGGAAGCTGTATACACAGAAGATGTAAATTCTTTCACGTGGGGAAACTGTCTATAGGGAAAGACTCTTGTGTAAATTTCGGATGCTATCTAGATAATCGGAGAGGAATAAGTATTGGTAATAATGTTGGGATAGCTCATAATACGAAGATATACACGCTTGGTCATAATCTCACTAGTCCTCTGTTTGAAACAAGGGGCATGCCAGTAAAGATTGAAGATAATGTCTTCATCTTCTCAAACGCGATGATTATGCCTGGTGTCACTATTCATGAAGGTGCGATTGTGTTAGCAGGAAGCATCGTGACAAAAGACGTACCAGCATGGACAATTGTTGGCGGGAATCCGGCAAAAGAAATAAAAAAACGAGAGAGTGATATTTCATACAAATCGAATTATAATTACTGGTTTGCTTTATAAAATTCCCAAAAATGAATATACTCTTTGTGCTTAAATCATTGGAGATAGGTGGCGTTGAGGTTGTGACCTCTGTCCTAGCTAATAAGTTTTCATCGGAGGGTCATCGTGTGACCATCTTTGCTTTTTCTAAAGGTGAGGGTCGCAAGATAGACACATTGGACGAATCTATTAAACTGGTTGTTGGCAATGGTTTTAGTATAACAGAGTATAATGTAAGACTTCTTAAGGATACATTGCTAGAAGATAAAATTGCTGTAATTATCAACCAATGGGGGTTGCCTTTGGTACCCATTAAAGTAATTAATAAAGCAAGTAAAGGACTTAGAGTAAGAGTTATAACGGTTTTTCATAATGATCCGTTACAGAACGGTAGGATTCAAGGCGTAAATACTGAAATTAAGAAAACAACGACCTTTTTTAAAAAGACATTTTTACTAGTAAAGCGATTCGCTTTTAGATGTGTGACGGGTTACGCAATGAGGTACAATTATACCCATTCTGATGTTTTTGAAGTCCTTTCTCCCAGTTTTGTTGCCAATTTTAAGAAATTTACGAAGGTTAAGAATCCGAAGAAGTTGGTCGTTCAGACAAATCCTATTACTTTGAGTAATGAAGGATTTAAGTATGGTGCGAACAAGAAAGAGAATGAGATCATATATGTTGGAAGATTAGATAACACACAAAAACGTGTTTATAGAATTCTAGAGACATGGAATCTACTAGAGTCAAAATTTCCTGAATGGCGTCTTACGTTTGTTGGGGATGGGGAAGAGCGCGAAGCGATGCAAAAGTTGGGAAAGAAAATGAGACTAGAAAGAATTCAATTTGAGGGTTTTCAGGCTCCCCGGAAGTATTATGAACGTGCATCAATTCTTATTTTGACTTCTGAGTTTGAGGGTTTTCCTTTAGTTTTAGCTGAGTGTATGAGTTTTGGCGTTGTACCTGTTGTGTATGGTAGTTATCCTGCTGTATTTGATATAATAGAGGGTGATAAGGATGGTGAAATATTAATGAAAGGGATAACCGGTTTCAATGAACGCAAAATGTCCGAGAAACTCGAAACGTTAATGAATAATCCGGATAGGCTTCATTCAATGGCAGAAATGGCAATTAAGAAAAGTGAGAACTATTCTATAGACATTATTTATCAGCAGTGGTTAAATGTTTTAAATACAATTTGTTAGACATATGATTATCACTAAAACACCTTTTCGGATGTCTTTTTTCGGAGGCGGAACAGACATGCCATCATTCTTTAATGAGTATGGTGGGGCTGTCATATCCTCTACATTCGATAAATATGCTTACGTGAATGTGAGGCACTTGCCTCCGTTTATGTCGTATTATTCCGAGCTATGCTATAGTCGATTTGAGCGTGTCAACTCTCTTGATGAAATTGAACACCCGGCAATTCGTGAAGCAATGCGTATGTTAGACATTCACGAAATACGTCTCACATACGAAGGCGACTTACCGGCACGTACTGGACTTGGAACAAGTAGCACTTTTGCTGTGGGTATGCTTAACGCATTTTATGCACTAAAAGGGAAACAAGTGGGTAAGCGCAAATTAGCAGAAGATGCTATTTATCTGGAGCGTGAGCTTTGCAAAGAAAGTGGCGGTTGGCAAGATCAGGTGGCTGCTGCATTTGGCGGTTTAAACAGAATTGATTTTACTGATAATCAATTCAAAGTAACTCCCATTGTCATTCATCCTGATAGGAAGAAACTCCTTAATGACAGTTTGATGCTATTCTATACGGGTGTTACCCGCTTTTCCTCAGAAGTTCAGAAGGATACCATGTCTAACCAACAGGATAAGATTACCCAACTGAAAGAGATGCTGTCTCTTGTTGATGACGCTCAGGCGATTCTTGAGGATAAGCATTCTGACTTCAATGACTTTGGCCGGTTGCTTGACCATGCATGGCGCTTGAAACGTAAGACAGGAGGGAAGATTAGCAATGGCAGCATTGATGAGCTCTATGAAAGAGGACTTAAAGCAGGTGCTCTTGGTGGTAAACTACTTGGTGCCGGAGGTGGAGGTTTCTTACTGTTCTATATTGAACCTAATAAAAAAGAAGCCCTCCTCAGAGAGTTCGAAGACCTGATGCAGGTGCCCTTCCAATTCGAGAACGAAGGTACTTCTATGGTGTATTACAACCCTATTGTGTACATCCCTAGAAAGGAGATTAATTTAAACATAGATTGAAGCGTATGAAGATAGCAATAGTAGGAAGTTCTGGCTATATTGCCAAGCACCTTATGAAAGCATTCACAACTCAGATACCTGATTGTGAGATAGTGAAGATTGATATGGTGGGGGACGTAGATTTCCCTCTCCAATTAACAGCACCAGATGAGTTTGAATATGATAAGTTGAAAGGAATAGATTACGTCATCTTTACCGCAGCCATCTCTGGGCCAGATATGTGCGCAAACGAGTTTGATAAGTGTTGGAATATCAATGTAACTGGCACGTCATTTTTTATTCGTGAAGCTATTAAGCGGGATGTAAAGGTTCTATTCTTTAGCAGTGATGCGGCATTTGGAGATATTCCTGGTCATATTTATGATGAGGATTCGGAAACTAAGGCATATACCGCATACGGAAAGATGAAGAAGGCTATCGAGGACGAATTTAAAGGTAACCCTCTCTTCAAATGTATCCGCCTCTCTTATGTTGCGTCTGCTAATGACAAGTTTATTTCTTATTGCTTGAATTGCATTCGCAAAGGAGAGACTGCAGATATTTTCCATCCTTTCTACCGCAACTGCACAACTGTTGGAGATGTAATCAAGGCCATTATTTGGTTACTAAATAATTGGGTCAAATTCAATTCATTCGTCCTCGGCGTGACAGGAACGGAGCTGGTGAGCAGAATCAGAATGGCAGATGAGTTGAATCGTTACTTTGGCAATAAGCTGAAGTATGTGGTATCTAAGCCAGACGATAGTTTCTTCAAGAACAGGCCACAGGTGACACAAATGAAGAGTAAGTATCTCTATAAATTGGGTATTGTAGAGGAACAGTCATTTACAGAGAAGTTTCAAAAAGAATTACAAAATATTGAATTATAAATTATGAGTAAGAAAGCTTTGATTACCGGTGTGACCGGCATGGTTGGATCACACCTTGCAGATTTTCTGCTTGAGAACACAGATTGGGAAGTTTATGGTGTATGTCGCTGGCGTAGTCCTCTTGACAATGTAAGCCATCTGCTTGACAGAGTTAACAAGAAAGACCGCATATTCTTTGATTATGCAGACCTGAATGACGAGTCTTCCTTGATTCACGTTATCCAGAATGTTAAGCCTGATTATGTATTCCATCTGGCTGCACAGAGCTATCCTCAGACCAGCTTCACAGCGCCAATTGAC
>ODAI010065595.1_pt1 | contig 16103 bp, 14 predicted proteins | sample 1539321 | NCBI WGS metagenome assembly ODAI01 (sample SAMN02144231, study PRJEB22623) | gut metagenome | biome: sheep rumen | host: Ovis aries | place: New Zealand
CGACGGGAATTCCATGCTTGTGGGCGATATCGGCGATCGCGTCAATGTCAGGAATGTCGCTGTTGGGGTTTCCCAAAGTCTCAAGGTAAACAGCCTTTGTGTTGGGCTTAATGGCGCCTTCACCTTCCTTAAGGTCGTGGGCGTTGACAAAAGTTGTCTCCACTCCAAACTGCTTTAGCGTGTGCGAAAGCAAGTTGTAAGTTCCGCCGTAGATTGTTTTTTGCGCGACGATGTGTTCGCCGGCTTGGGCCAAGGCCTCAATCGTGTAGGTGATTGCGGCCGCTCCGGAAGCGACGGCCAAGGCCGCGACTCCGCCTTCGAGCGCGGCGATGCGCTTTTCAAACACGTCCTGGGTTGAGTTGGTCAGGCGGCCGTAAATGTTTCCGGCGTCGGCCAAGCCAAAGCGGTCGGCCGCGTGCTTGGAGTTGTGGAAGACATACGACGTCGTTTGGTAGATCGGCACCGCGCGAGAGTCTGTCGTGGGGTCGGCCTGTTCCTGGCCAACGTGCAACTGCAATGTTTCAAACTTATAATTAGACATAATGATATTCTCCTATAAAAATAAATGGTTCGGCTTGGGCCCAAAAAGGCCAAGCGGCTTTTTGCGCGCGGCAGTCTTGATTTGTTCCGCGGCAAAATCCAAAATAAAATAGCGTTGGATTATTGGCTAAAGGTCTTTCAGCCTAACAGAAAAGACAACAGGGGCGCATGCGTCCGTTGCGGAAATTTTCTCTTACGAGTTTTTCAAAATAAACTTTCATATTACGCCTCCTTGTTTGGAAAAGTTATAACCTAGTTTTTCTCTAGGTTTATGGTGTTATTATGTGCGGAATTCATCTTTTTGTCAATAGTTTTTAAAAAAAAAATTTATTTTTTTTCGCGGAACTTTTGAGGCGGAAGGAGCGGAATGGACGAAAAAAGGAACCGCCCCTTTTGGGCGGCTCCAGGTTTGCGGAATTAAACTAGAAAAACATTTTTGTCTGGCACAGTCTTTCTTTAAATAATTCCCCTCCTTGTTATCAAGGCTAGCGCGCATTGGAAAAAACGCCATCGATTAATAGTCCAAGCCCTTGCATTAATATAAAAAAAGCGGACCGCTTGGAATCGCGGCCCGTCTTTTAGTTTTGCAAGTAATTATCGCTTACATCAATTCCTCAAGGTCAAGCTCGCCGGCGATGCAGGGAACCTGAATAGACCAGTTTTCCAGCACTTGCGGGTGCAGCTCGCCAAAGATTCCCACTTGCTTTCCGTTGACCATGATGCCGGCTTGGCGGCCTGGAATAAAGCGCGGGTCGCTGGTTTCCACAACCTTGTACTCGTGGTCAAGGTAGTAAAGGAGCGACGACACTTCGCTGGCCGCGCTGTTGAAATTGGCGTTGGAGGCCGCGGTGACAAAGCCAAGAGCTTGGCGGGTGCGCGTTCCTGTGTTCTCTTCGGGGCAAATGTAGGCGACTTTTCCGATTTCAAAAATCTTGTGCGGGAAAATCGCGTTGGCGCTTTGGGCTTCCGCGCGCAAAAGCGACGGAATGATTGACGGGCGGACAAACTGGTAGTTTTCGCTCATCGGGTTGGCCACCTCAATCGCGTTGTCGGCGCTTACGTTCATGCGCTCGATGTAGTCCTTTTTGCTTCCAAGATAGTTGAAAATCATTTCCTGGTAGTTAAGGCCCACCATGATTTCCTTTGTCTTGCGGCTGTAAACCGTAAGGTCGGACAGCTTTCCGATTGTAAAGGCGTTGGGCTTTTGCGGGGCAAAGTCCTTTACGCCGCAGCCAATCATAACGTCTTCGATTACGTCAACCTCGTGCAAGAAGTCGTTGCGGTAGGGCGCCGGGCTAAGAACGATTTCCCAGTCGTCGCCAACCTGCTTTGTCTCAACCTTGCTTCCCATGCGGGTAAGGGCGTCGGCGACCTTCTTAATGTCAAAGTCGCTTCCGAGCAATTTGTTGACGGCGCTGAGCGTGGCCTTTGTTGTGGGCTGGAAGTAGAAGGGAACCATGATGTCCTTTCCAAAGCCAGTGTCGTAGGGGTGCTTTACCAAAATCGGCTTAATGTCGTAGCCTTGGTCGATGAAGTCGCAGGCCACGATGTTGGCGCTAAGGATAAGGCCTTCCATGTTGTCGCCTGTAAGCTCAACCATCAAATCCTTGTCGCCAACTTGAACCGCTCCAAGCGTGGCGCTGTTGATGATCGGCGCCATAGACATGACTTCGTCTTTTGCGTCCGACAAAAGCGGGAACTTTTTGCAGTCTTTAAGAATCCAGCCAAAGTCCTTTCCCTTGGGATGGTCAGTCAAAATCTGGCGGCAAGTCATCGGAGAATCGCACTGGAGCGGAACGAACGATGTCTTGTCGGGATCCACGGCATGGTATTTTACCGGGAACTTTATTTGGTCAACGCGGTAAACGCCCATAGAAATGGACTTGCGCTTGCGGCCAAAGTTCCAGGCCAGTTTTTCCTGCGTTTGGATTATGTCCTTTAGCATGGGGTCGTCGATGGCCTTTCCGCAAATCATAAAGGCCACCATGTAGGGACGCACGTCCTTAAGTTCCGGGTCAACGGTAACGACGCGGTCGTCGTACTTGTCGTTTCCCATGTTGGACATGTATTTGTAGTAGTCGGCGGTTTTTCCGCCCGCGTGCAATTTTAGCTGGCGGGCCACGCCGTTTGTGGACCAAAGGTCGGGGCGGTTTGTGTCGTTCAATTCGATTTTGATTGCGCGCTCGTTTTCGGGGAGCGTCGTGTCGGGCTTTTCGTCAAGCTCGGCCTTTGCGCAGGGCAGAACGTCTTCCAGCGCGGCGTAGTCGTATCGCTTTCCAACAGCGTCAAAAAACAGTTTTTCGTTTACTTCTATTTTTGGCATAAATTACTCCAATTGAAAAATTATAATAAATAATAGAAAAAAGTTCAAGAAATATAAAAACGCTCCCAGTCGCGGATGCGTCTGTCGAAACCGCTAGCTAGCGTCGCTACACGCTGTTTGCGTTTGAAACTATTTTACTTCGCCGCTTGAGCGGCGGCGCAAACAGAGTGTTTTCGCCAGCCGCCCCGCTCCTTCGCGCGTTTTTATTTTTAATGCCAGTATTTTATTATAAGTTCAAAAAAGGTAGGGGCTCAGGCGGCGAAGGGGTTTTGGATTTTGGCGCCGGCGATGATTTGTTGGTCGTTCAAGTCTTCGGAATAAACTGTGGCGCAGCCTGTGTCGCTGGCCGCCGAAAGAATAAGCGAGTCCCAAAACGAAAACTGGCTTTTTATGCTTATGTCCACGGCGGACAAAATCAGCGGAACCGAGATTGTGGCCACGGGGAGGTTGTCGGCGAACATTTTGACCAATTCTTTTGCCTTGTCTTTGTCGCAACGCAGTTTTGTCGTTATGACATTATAGAATTCTTGCAAGCACTGAGTTGAGATCATTCCGTTCCCAGAAGCTATGGCGTCCTTTATGAGAGTTACCGCTATTTTTTGTTTGCGCGCGTCATTTTCATCAGCATAGTATACAAGAATGTTTGAGTCAAAAAATACTTTGCCTTCTTCCGCTTTTACCGCCGTTGTCTTATCTTTCATAAAGTTCTTCCCTGGTCCATTTTTGGCCATGTGAATTTAAATGCAAATTTTTTGTAAAATCCTCCAGCTTTTGATACGCTTGCATGCGCTTGTCGGGCTTGAGCTTTTCTTCTGTGGCCTCCTGCACCATGGCGGAGATTTTTTCCAAGACCTTAAGCTGCTCTATGTAAACCAGTTTGGGAAGCATTTGAAGTATTGCGTTTAGATAGTAGGAAGGAGCGCGGCGAGCGACAAATAATTCTGAGTTTTCGCCCGAGCCGGAATCGTGAAGCTCAAGAGACCCATTTTCTGCAATTTCGTATTCGGCGGCGGGATGTTCTTCGTCTTCGCCATAGTCTTTCAGCTGGTCGTCCAAAATAACGTCGTAAGGGACATGATAAAAGTTGGCCAAGTTGACGACGCTTTTGACCGGGGGAACGGCTTCTCCGCTTTCGTACTTGATGTACATTTGCCGCGAAATTCCTAAAAAGGAGGCGACCGCCGCTTGGGAATAATTGTTCTGAATTCTAAGTTTGCAAAGCGTCTTGTTCATGCTTGAAGTCTAGCGCGCAAGCAAGCTAAAGTCAAGAAAAATTTACAATAAATGTAATGAAAATTTTACTATTTGGCGGGAATGGTCGGCAGGACCAAAATGTGCCGCTTAGCCGTGTGGTTGGAGCTTTTTTATGAGATTCATGATTAAAAGGCGGTCGTCTACGGGAAGGGAGTCAAAGGAATTTAGGAATTCGAGGCGTTCGCCAGTGACCGCGACTGGGCTTTTGTATTCCGTTCCCGTAACAAGGAATTCTACAGAAACTTTGAGAGCCTTGGCGATTTTTTGGGCGTTGTAAACGCCCGGCTCTTGTGGGTTGGACATAAGGTAGTTGTCAATTGTGCGCTTGCTTACGCCAGATTTTTCGGCAAGATCTCTGGCCGAAACGCCTTGATATTCCATTTCGTCTCTAAGGTTTTCTCTGAATCCCATAATAAAAAATGATACACTTTTTAGGGTATAGATTTTTTAAACTTGCTTTAAACAAAGTATAGAGTTATAATAATTTACTTGAATTAGCGTAAATACTTATTTATTTGTCTTTTTTTGGAGGATGTGTTTATGAAAAAAGCTGTTTTGATTTTTGCGGTAATGTCCTTTATTTTGGCGCTTGCGTGCGTTTCTTGCAGTAACGGCGCTGACGGAGGCGGAAGCAATCCTGCTGCCACGACTCCTAGTTCTGGCGGGGAAAACCAAGACGGAACGGGTGGGAAAAAGAACAATTTTGTTTGGCTTATGACGAAAATGAAAGGAGATAATTATGAATATAAATATAAAATTTTATGGGTGCAGGACACAAAACATTATGAAGTAAAACAACAATATAGAAGTGAAACTAGATATGATTTATACTATGACGATTATAATTTTTCTGCTACATTATCTTCAAGCGGAAATAGTTATCATGCTACTAGAAATGTTTTCTCTGATAAAAATATTGCTTTAACAGAAAAGGAATATTCCATATCAAAAATTGGAACAAAAATGTCTTATCAAAAAGTATCGAACACAATTGAATCGGGAAATTTTGATTTGGCGAATAACCTAGGAAATTATAATTATCATGAAACACATAATATAAAAACATGGGGAATTTCTAATTCTAATTCATCATATGAGAGCTATTATTTAATTAATGATGGAAAAATATATGCTTATTATTATGATACATCAAAAAATAATTGGTATTATATTTGGGATTACGTAAATTATGATGGTTTGGAATTTAAAAATCAAAAATCCTCTGATAATGGTAAGTCGTATACTCTTATATATAAGCCTATCGAAATTTTAGATAATAAAATGGTTTTTCAATATGAAACAAAACAAAAAATAAGCGGATCACAGTATAGCAATACGACCATTGTTGTTGAGTATGAAAAATTTGAATTTGGATATGATTCTGGTGAAAAATATATGTCATACAATTTATCAGAGTCTGATTTTGCTATTTTTGAGGAATGATATTGCCATAAATGAATAATAATAATGTGAATAGAATATGACTAATGACAAAAAAGCAGAATATGCTATGAAGATGTATGAAAAGGCTATAGAAGGCTATCAACAGCATTGGGAGCATTACACTCGTTGGATGAATCATTTTGCGATTTTTACAGGAGCGTTGTTTGTTGGCTATTATACAGTCTCTGGCAACGCGTTTTTGCAACTTATGATTCTATTGGTGGGATGTATTTCTTCATGGTTTTGGCTCTTTTCAGCCAGAGGTTTTTACCGTTGGTTGGTATCTTGGATTAATACGGTGTTGGCGCACGAAAAAAGCATAATCAAAGAGATCTTTCCAAATGCAGATCCTTCTGAAATTTGTGTTTATAGTATTTTTATAAAAGGAAAAGATGAAAAATTATTTGAAACACGTCCATTTTCTACTCAAAAGATAACGCAGTGGTTTGCAGGAAGTGTCGCTGTTGTATGGTCGGCGATTATGCTTGTTTTTTTACTGCAAAGGTATTCAGAGTTAGGATGTTTAACGGTTGCGATAAGCATAATTTTGCTTCTATCTTTAATTATTGCATGCGGCTGTTGGTTGTGCAGGGAATCGGATTTAGGAAAAACACATAAACCGGCTTAATAAAAAAAGGAGCAAATTGGTAATGTGTAAAGTTATGTGCTTTTTAAGGAATTATGGGGTTTGTATTTTTATTGGCGCTATTGTTTGTCTAATTATTTTGACAATTATTGCAAATACATATTGTTGTTCCAAGAAAGAAAAGTCTGACCCACAAATCAACAGAGCAGAGTTATGCCATAAGAATTGCTTAAAAGAAAAAGAATATATTTGTTGCAATGAATCGATAAGTGTTATTCCTGATGAGTGTTTTAAAGATTGTGAGACTCTAAAACGAATAGATTTTAAAGGCGATATTTCATATTTAGGCGGAAAAGCTTTTTGTGGCTGTAAAAATCTTGAGGAAATAAATTTTTTTGGCAAGTTGGATTATTATAATGAAAAAACGTTTTCAAAATTAAATAATCTCAAACGGATTTATTTTAATGAGTTAAAGAATGTTTATGGAAAAACATTCTTTAACTTAAGTAATCTAGAAAGCGTTACAATTTCAAACGGTCTTCAAGAGATTGGAGACGAAGCTTTTGCGAATTGTACAAATTTAAAGATGTTGCGACTTCCAATTCCTTTTCCGATTATAAAACATAACGCTTTAAAAAGTAGTTCAAATCTGTCAATTATTTATGGAGAAGATTATTCAGTTCAATGTGGCAAAATATTGTTTTGGTCAAATGATTCTATACACACTATTGTGATTCCCAAGAGTATTACCGCGCTTTCTACATGGATGTTTGCGTGTTGTAATAATTTGAATACTGTTATCATTCATGATGATGTTGCAAAGATTGAAACGCATTGTTTTTCTGCTTGCAGTAATTTAAAAGAAATTCAGTATGACGGTGATTTTGAAAGGTTTAAAGAAATTTATCCGACATTCTACTTAGAATTACCAAGAGAATGCTTGTTAAAAACAACAGGTTTTCTAGATGGGAAAAAAATAAAAGATTTGAAACAAAAATAAATTTTTAAAATTCTTTTTCTTCCCTCTACACTTCCATCAAATCCTCGGCGGCACAATCCAGCGCTTTGGCTAGGGAGATGACGCTTTGGGCTTTGGCGGCGTTGATGTCTTTTTGCTTTTGTTCGTATTGTTGGATTGTGCGCAGGGGAACGCCGGAAGTGGTGGCCAGCTCGTTTTGGGAAAGGCCGGCGGCAAGGCGGCGCGTTTTTAGGTTGCATGCGGGCTTTCGCGCTTTATACAGTTCTGTCATCTTGTCGCAAAATTGCGAGATGTCCATTTCGTGATAGGGCGCGTACATCGCCCTTACTTCCGTTATCGGAATCAAAGAATCGATTTGCTTGAACGAAAGGTTTGTCTGCCATTGAAAATACGCCAGCGCCCAGCCTGTCCAGTATTCGGGGCTGCGGTTTGCGGCGGGTTTGTATTTTTTTGCAAGCGAATAATTTTCAAGAACTTCCAGCGCAAGCTCCACGCCGGACTTTCCCGCGATGACGGAAGACTCTCCGCGTTCAAATTGAGCGGAAATTTTTGATTCAAGGAATTTTTTGTAAAAGTCGGCAAGGTCTTTTTTTAAGTCGTAAACGGCAAAGTCCAGCATAGAGGCAAGCGAGCTTTGCGCTTTTGAAAGATAAAGTTTATCGTAGGCGCGGATCATCGGCTTTTATCTCCTCGTCCAAAATTTGAACCATGTACAAATCGCCGCGCTGTCTTTTGTTCCGCTCAACGTCAAAATATTGTCGGCGCGCGCTTTTGTCACGCGATTCTTTTTTTGAAAACCATTCATCCGCTTTTGCCGTTTCGTAGCCGCTAAACTTAATTGCGTCAAAGGCTTTCTCGCTTTTCAACACAAATTGCGTCCCCAATTTTCCAAGCCGCATCGCGTTTCCAAGTTGTCGGACGGAAATCGTTCCGTTAATAAAATCCTGCGCGAATGAAAAATAGCTGTCGTCCGCCCTGTAGCCCGTGATGATGTCGCAGTCTTTGTAAGGAACGGAAAAATATTTTAAGAGATAATCCTTAGATTCTTGGGCCAAGGCCGAAGTTATGTCAAAGATTCGGTTTTCCAACAGAACAGAAAGCCAATGCAAAATCGTGTATTCGCTGGAATTCAAATCTAAAACTGTAAGGCCTTTTGTTTCGATTTTATAAATGTTGGCGTAGCCGTCCGCGTCTTTTGAAACGCCCCATTCCTTTGCCATGTCCAGTTCTTCGGTACAGTAAAAGCCAAGGCCATAATCGTTCTTAACTTTTCCGAATCCAAAAAGAGGCTTTTCTATTATTTTGTTGGAACCGTGGTAAATGGTCTTTTCCATGCTTTTATTATACTCCCAAAGGAGTATAATTGCAAGCCCTAACTCTAATACTTAAACACAAAGCGCTTGCCGTCGGCGGCCAGGAGCAAGTCGGAGATCGGAACGCGCTGGATTTGCTTTTTGCCGTTCCTGATGTATTCAATTGTAAGGTCGCCGGACAAAAGCTCCGAGGCTAGAGGTGCGCCGTAGATTTCTGCAAGCAAGTCCTTGTATTCGGAAAGCGACATTTCTTCGCCAGAGATTACCGGGGCCATTAAAATGTCGGCCAAAGTTTTTGCGCTTGTGTTTTCTTGAAGGATTGAGGCTGCCAGGCTTTGCGGGTTTATGGCCAAATAAAATTCGTCGCTGGAGGAAGCCTTGTTTATGCCAAGAAACTCTGTTGGGAGCGCTTTTTGGCTGTTGACTTGCGCGCTGGCTGTAAGGGGGTTTTTGTCAAAGTGGACGCTAGCGTTCTTAAAAAAGCTTTGGTTAAGCTCGGCCTCAATTTTTTTTGAGATTCGCTCCAAGTTGTCGGAAGGGCCGCCTTCTTGGCCGGGAACTTGTTGAAGCTTATTAAGGTTTTCCACAAACGCCGTTCCCAAGCTGGATGAAAAATATATCGATTCGTTGTCGTTTTTGTCGAGGTTGACTGTCACCTTTAGCGGGCAGCCGCAAAAGAAAAGCGCTGCGGCAAAAGCAAGCGCGGCTAGCAAAAGCGCGCGAGAGAATTTATTTCCGTTCATATAATTATAAAAAATTCTTTAGCGGCAAAGTTACGCGCACTCCGCTGGAAAAGACAAGGCCCGTCGCCATGCTGTCGTGGAAGGGCATCGCTCCGCCGTCGGAATCGTTGTAAACCGTGTAGGAAATGTCTTGAACAAAAGAAATGCCGACTTTGCCCGCCTTGATTTTTGGCGTTTGGAAAGACACGCCCAAGATGCCTGGAAAAAACGAACCCTTGATTTTTGAGTCAGTGTCAGGAAAGGTAGGCTTTCCAAAATTGATTACGGGGCCCGCGTAGATTTTTACGTAGTCGCCAAAGTTCATCGAAAATACGATTGGCAATTGAAAAATTTTTGAGGCGTGGTTGTAGCGGAGAATCGTTCCAACGCCGGGCTGGAATTTCCATGCGGCATAGCGGACGTTTGATTCCAAAGAAATGCCTCGCCAGTTTAGCATAAAGCGGGTGGGAAGAAAAAAGTTCCAGTCGCAAAAAAGCGTGGCGTCAAAGACAAGGTTTGAAAGCCATGTTCCGCTGGAGTTGGAGGAGCCGCGCTCTTTTGATTTGGAGCCGGACTCTTCAACGGCGTCCCTAATGTCGTCGCGGTCTGGAATGTCCTCTTCGCTTACGATTTCATCGTCAACCGAATCCGCGACGGCTTCTTTTGCGGCGCGTCCGGAAGGAATTACGCGGCCAACCGCGGCAAATGACGAAGCATAGTATTTTTCTTTTAGCGAGGAAACAATTACGCCGGTGTTGTTTCCATCGCTGGCCGCGTGGATGAATTGGTTCTTTCCGATGTAGATTCCCACGTGGCTGATAGAGCCGTCGCCGGTTGTTTTAAAGAATATCAAGTCGCCGACTTCGGCTTCGTCGGTTTTGATTATTTTTGCTTTTGAGTAAATCGCCTTTACGGAGCGCGGCATTTGCGTTCCCGCGGCGTCGCGGAAAACGGTGTAAATCAAGCCAGAGCAGTCAAAGGCGTCGGGGCCGATGGCTCCAGATCTATAAGGGCAGCCGATATATTGCTTTGCTTGCGCCACGATGTCTTTGCGGGCTTGCGCGGCTTGCTCAGTTGTCATTGTTTTTGCCGCGCAGTGGCCGACAAACGCAAGCGCGACAATGGCCAAAGCCAATAATTTCTTTGCTTTAATCATATTAAAATTTTCGGAATTTGACAAAAATATTTTACTATTTTAATTGGGCGGAGGAATTAAATTTCCGCTAAAATCGCGCTGTAAAAATCCGATAATAAAAAAGGACGGCCCAGCCCTATTGAGCCAAGCGGCCTTTTTGTCCGCAGTCCATTTTTAATTGGGGTTTTATGAAACAGTATAATATATCTTCAAAAGTTGCCGGAACGATATTGTTCGTTCTAGCCTCCTTTTTTTCTTTCGCGCTTTTAGTTCACCTTCTTGGCTTTGCCGGACGAGACAGTTTTGTCCTTGAGTTTTTGTACGGAACGGGAAAAATTTTAAGCGGCGCGTACGGCTTTTGCAGCGTTTTGATTCCAATATTTTTCTTTGGCGCTTCGATGGTCGCCTTTAGCGGGCACAGAACTTTTAAGAAGTGCGTTTACATCAGCTTTAGCTTGATTCCCTTTTTTACCGCCGTTGGAATCGAGCGCGTGTACCGCTCATTGACGGCCGGCTATGCGGGCGTGTCTTCGTTTAAAACCGTCCAGTTAATTTTGGCTTTTGTAATCGGCTTTTTGTTGGTCGTCATCGAATACCTTTTGGCGGGAATCGTAGCAGAGCGAATTTTCTTTGGAGTGGAAGAGGCGCAGAGCGACATTCGCATTAAGTCCTTCAAAGAAGAGTTTGAGCCGCTCCATTACGATGAGCCGGAAGACGAAACGATCGACGAAGTTGAAGGCGATGCGGAAACAGAACAAAGCATGAGCGCGGCCGACGAGTTTGCCGCCCAGCAAGTGCAAAAGGCCGCCGAGATTGACCAAAAATATTTGCATGAATTTGACGACTTGCAGTTGACGGGAATAAAGGTTCCGGAAAAGTTCCAGCCAAAAGAAGAGAAGAAAGAGGAAATTCCGCAAGAACAAGAAACGGCCGCTCCGACAGTTCAAGCTACGGAGACTGTTGCGCAAGCTGAAAGCGTTCCGCAAGACGAAACCGTTCCGCCTGAGCCGGTGGTTGAGAGAACGTATTCATACGCGGAGCCTGTCGCTTCCGCTCCTGCAGCAAATCCGGAACCGATAGAAATTTCCAGCCAGACAAAGAGCGTGGTTGAAGAGGTTCCCGTTGAAGTCAGCGTGACGACAGACGGAATTGAAATTAACGAAGACGAAGAAGAAAACGAATACGACGCCGACGACTACCCAAACTATGTTGAGGAAGAAGAAGTTGAAGAAGATGAAGCCGAGACCGAAGAAGAAACGGAAGGCGTCGCACAGGAAGAAATAGAGGACGATCCCAATCAACGGGAATTGATTGAAGAAAGCGACGACTTTGACATTGAAGTTGACGCTGGCGCTGAAGAAGAAGAAGCGCAAGAAGAAAGCGCGAATGACGGTCCCGTTCCGATTGAAGACGAAAAAACCTTGACCGCCGTAAATCCGCGCCTGCAAGAAAAACCCGCACCTATTCCAATAGAAAAGCCTGAGCCAAAAATAATCGACTCGCACTTTACCCGCGGCGTTTACGAAATTCCCACCGAGCGCATTTTAAATGAATTTGAAAACTCCGATTATTGGGTCATCGATGAGGGAACCAACGCCAGCGCCGCCCAGCTTAAGGAAACGCTAGAGGAATTTAAAATCAGCGCGGAAGTCACCGGCATCCGAAAAGGCCCGGTCGTAACGATGTTCGAGATTTTGCCCGCGCCCGGAGTCAAGCTTAGCAAAATCGTCACGCTGCAGGACAACATCGCCTTGCGCTTGGCGGCAAAGAGCGTGCGCATTGTCGCGCCGATTCCCGGAAAGCGAGCGGTTGGAATAGAAGTTCCTAACAAGGAGCGCGCCGTCGTCGCATTCCGCGAAATCATAGAGCAGGAATTGCCCGAGTTCAAGAAGATGGCCGTTCCAGTAATTTTGGGAAAAGACATTCAGGGCGAGGCGCAAGTCATCGACCTTTCAAAAACTCCGCACTTGCTTATTGCCGGTTCAACAGGCTCTGGAAAATCGGTTTGCGTAAACTCGCTGATTCTTTCAATCCTTTACAAGCGCTCGCCCGAGCAAGTCAAGCTGATTTTGGTCGATCCAAAAATCGTCGAGCTAAAGCTTTACAACGACATTCCGCACTTGCTTACGCCTGTAATCACAGAGCCAAAGCGCGCCTTGCAGTCATTGCAGTATTGCTTGTGCGAGATGGAACGCCGTTACGCGCTTTTGGACGGAATGGGCGTGCGCGACATCATAAGCTATAACAAGCGAATCGAAGAGCGCCACATTGCGAGCGAAAAGCTTCCGTACATTGTTGTCATAATCGACGAGTTCGCCGACTTGATGGCCACGACCGGAAAAGAGCTTGAATCAACAATCGCCCGTCTTTGCGCGATGAGCCGCGCCGTAGGAATTCATTTGGTTTTGGCAACCCAGCGTCCGTCTATCGACGTAATCACTGGCCTTATCAAAGCCAACATTCCTAGCCGCATCGCTTTTGCCGTAGCGTCAAAAATCGACAGCCGCATCATCATCGACCAAGTCGGCGCCGAAAAGCTTTTGGGCCGCGGCGACATGCTTTTTGTAAGCGCTGTCAATCCGGTTCCTACTCGCATCCAAGGAACGCTTGTAAGCGACGACGAAGTTGAAAACGTTGTCAATTACGTAAAGCAATACGGATTCCCGGAATACATTGACGACGAAATTTTTGTCGAGGACGATGACGAAGAAAATCCTGAGCCTGGCCTTTTTGACGAGGGAGACGATCCGCTTTATCAAAAGGCTTTGGACATTGTGGTGGAAGCGGGAAAAGCAAGCGCGTCTTACATACAGCGCCGCCTAAAGATTGGCTACAACCGCGCCGCCCGCTTGGTGGAAGAAATGGAAGCGCGCGGAATCGTAGGCCCGGCCAACGGTTCCAAGCCCCGCGAAATCATCCATATGCCATAAAATGGGCTTCGCCCATTTTATAACGAGTTTTCGCTTCGCAAAAATTCGCGCGCGTTAAGGTTTTTCATTCGACGATTCAAGCGGCTCTATCCAAGACCAAAAGGCCGCGTCTTCCATTCCCAGGCGCCAAAATGCTATGCTGTCAAAGCCGTAGTTTTTGTACATTCTTGCGCGCTGCAATAGGCTAGTCGCGTCGTCAAACCAAAGCGTCACCTTTGCCTTGGCCTCGTATTCAAAGTGCGGAACGCCGTCCTTGCGCTTTAATTGCTTGACGTTATTTTCGTGCATGATGCGGTTGGCGCCGTTAAAGTACCATGCTTGCGCGAGCGAGCGGTCTATCCAACTGCGGCCGTAAAAGGGAACGCCGATTATGTACTTGTCGGCGGGCAAAACGCCAAGCGCGTAGTCAACGATTTTTTTGCACCAATTGATTGAAGCGACAGAGCCGGGAACGCTTGTGGACCAATGTTCGTCGTAGGCCATAATCATAACCTTGTCGGCCACGGTCGCGATTTTTCTGTAGTCGTAAACGTCGGTTGCAAAACTTTTGACTCGCGCTGGAACGCAAACGGTAAGCGGCTTTTCGCCAAGCTTGCGTTTTAGCTGGCGCAAGAATTCCAAAAAGTTTTCGCCGTCTTTTTGCGGAACCAATTCGTAGTCGATTTGAAGGCCGTCAAATTCGCGCGAGGCAAAAATCAAGTCCTTCACCAAGTCGCCGCGCAAGCCGTATTTTGGGTCAAGGACAAAGTGTGTGGTTGACGTGGAATTGCACACCGCCACAAGATGAACGCGGCCTTTAAAGCCCGCCGTCAAATTTCTTTTTGGAGCGGTTTCCAATTTTCCGTAGCAGTCGACGTCCACGCCAAAAAGCGCCAAGTCGGTGAGCGGCGCCTTTTTGTCAAAGTCTTTTAGGCGGTTTGTGACAAGGTAACCCCATATCTCTTTAAACTGAACCTTTTCGCCGTCAAGCTTGTTCCAGCGGTAGGGATGCGAATAACTGTCATGCTCAACTTCTTCCGGAAAATCTTTCTCTTCAAAAATTTCAAGGCCTTGGCCCGCTGGAATTTCCACCGCCAGCTTAGTGTCTTTTGCCAACGCAAGCCGCGGCATAAGCGCCAGAATGAAAATTGCGGCAAATACAATGATTTTTACTTTTTTCATAATTCGATTATCTTATACATCGGCGATTCCCCGGGATGGAATTCCAAAATACGCTTTTCCGCGGCCAGCGCTTCCGTCGGGTCATGGGTAACGTGCAGCAGCGTTGTCGTTCCGCTTTGCGCGACGATTTCAAGCAAGTCCAAAATTTTTTGGCGGAAGCTTTCGTCAAGGCCGTGGCAGGGTTCGTCAAGAATCAGGATTTCCGGCGCCTTTACCACCGCGCGCAAAATCAAAATCGCGCGCTGCTCGCCGTAGCTGAGCGTGTTGAACGACTCGTTTTCGCGGCCCGCAAATCCGCCCAACGCCAGCCACTTTTTGGCCGCGGCGATTTCCGTGTCGGTCGCCTGCTCGTACAAGCCGATTGAGTCTTTAAAGCCCGAAACTATTACGGCCAAAAGGCTCGCTCCGACCATTCGGTATTCGACGTGCAGGCGGTAGGAAACGATACCAAGCTTTTTCTTTATGTCCCAAATCGTTTCGCCGGAGCCGCGGCGCGCGCCGAAGATTTTTATGTCGTTGCTGAATACTTGCATGTTGTCGCCGGTAATCAGTTCCAGGAAGGTGGTTTTGCCGGAACCGTTGGGGCCGCGAATCAGCCAGTGCTCGTTTTTGCGCAGCGTCCAATTAAGGTCTTGCAAGACGCGGTTTTCGCCCCAGCCCACGTTGACGCCGCGCATTTCGATTAGCGCCGCTTCTTGGTTTTGCGACAAATTGCCGTTTTGCAACACCGCGCTTTCTTGGTTGGCGGCGTTAAGCTGGTCTTTAAACGCGGCCACGTCAGATTCGCGGGACTTTTGCGCGGCGGCTTTTTTGTCCGCCAAAACTTTTTCGTAGCCGCGCCGTTCCCCGCAAAAAGAAATTTCTCCGCCAGAAAATTCCACAACCTTGTTTATCGCGTCTGGAATTTCGTGGAAGCGCTCCATTCCCAAAATTATTCGCGGAAAGGCGGAGTCGCCCGCTTTTTGGTCTTTCGTCCGATTGCCGCCATTTTGCGTCGTCTCTGACTGCGCGAGCTGGCGCTTGGCCACGCTGTCAAAAAAGTCCAACAAGATTTTTCGGCTTTGCGCGTCAAGGCCGGCAAAGGGGTCGCTTAAAATCAAAAGTTTTTTTCCGCTCAAAAGCGCGCGGCACAAAAGCGTTCGGCGGATTTCGCCGGTGGACATGTACTTCAGGCCGCGGTCAAGAATTTTTTCCAAGCCGCACAATTTTACCTGCGGGTCGCTTTCCAAGCGCGCTGCGGCCGGCGGCAAGTCGTAAACGCCGGTTTTGGAATCGCGTTTGATCTTTTGTCCAGTCAAGGCTTCCGCAAAAAAGACGCGGGCGCTTCTTCCGTGGTCAACGCCTCCTTCCAAAAATTCGCTTTCGTCGTTGGCGCGTTCCTCTTGGATTAAAGCCGCGGCCCTTTCCAGCGAGACGATTTCGACCGAGCCGTCAAAAACGTTTGAATAAAGGCCGTCCGCGTTGGGGATAATTTTTAGCTGGCCGCAAAGCGCCTTTAAAAAGTCCGCCTTGCCGCCGCCGTTTGGGCCAATCACAAGCCAGGCTTCGCCCGCGTTCATCTGCCAAGAAAAATTTTTAATTAAGGTTGCGCGGGAATTTTCCACGCGACAATTCTTTATTGAAATTAAGTTCACAATAGAATTATTATACATCGCTTCGCTCTGTTTTGCTAGTGGAAGTGTTTTTACGCGCCCGCTCGCGCGGGCTACTGGCAATA
>ODAI011173559.1_pt1 | contig 16103 bp, 13 predicted proteins | sample 1539321 | NCBI WGS metagenome assembly ODAI01 (sample SAMN02144231, study PRJEB22623) | gut metagenome | biome: sheep rumen | host: Ovis aries | place: New Zealand
TACACCGACCAACATGAACATTCCTGCAATGGTTAAAACTCTGGCCGGATGCGACCTGGCTGACGTACCGATGCTGGTACTCACCATCGACCCGTGCATCAGCTGTACAGAAAGGTAGGTGCTATATGGGAGTATTTTCACTCGGTAAAGTAGTCTTAGGAAGTCTCTTCAAGAAGCCTTCCACGCTGATGTATCCTGTCATTCCCAGAGAGTGGGAGGAGAGGACCAGAGGAGCAGTCTCCATCAACGTAGACGGTTGCGTTCTGTGCGGCGCCTGCGCAAGAGCCTGCCCGACCAACGCCATCGAGGTCGACCGTAAGGGATCCACATGGCAGATCGAAAGAATGGCCTGCATCCAGTGCAGAGGCTGCGTGGACAACTGCCCGCCTAAATGCCTGGAGATGGATCAGAAATACACAGAGCCCGGCGGCGAGAAGATCGTCGACAAGTTCGATATCCCGCCCAGAAAGAAAGCAGCCAAGAAGGACGCTCCTAAGAAGGATGCTCCGGCGGCAGAAGCTGCTGCAGCGGATGACGGCGACGGCCCTCTGACCTGCAACAAGGAAACCTGTGTATATTGCGGACTGTGCGCCAAGGAATGTCCGGTGGACGCTCTGAACGTACAGCGCAAGCCCGAGAAGATCTGGGAAGTCAATGAAGACGAGTGCATCAAGTGCGGCGCCTGCATCGACAAGTGCCCCAAGGATTCTCTGTCATTCGGCGGCGCGGCGGCCGCGGAAGCTCCAAAGGCTGAAGAAGCTGCCAAGGAAGAGCCCAAGGCGGAAGAGCCTGCTAAGGAAGAAGCCAAGGCAGAAGCTGCTCCGGCAGAAGGCGGACTGCAGTGCGATGTAGAATCCTGCGTATTCTGCGGAGCATGCGCGGAAGCCTGCCCGGTCAGCGCGATCGAAGTCGGCGATGGAAGCTGGACTGTCGATAAGGACACCTGCATCGAATGCGGCGCCTGCATCGACCAGTGCCCGGCAAGCTGCCTGTCCATGGCAGAAGCTGCTCCGGCTGCGGAAGCTCCGGCAGAAGCACCGGCTGCAGAAGAAGCTCCGGCCGAAGAGCCCGCCAAGGAAGCTCCGAAGGCTGCGGAAGCGGATCCGAAGGTAGAAGGTTACGTGGCGGAAGTGAAGGAGATCCTTGTTAAGGAATACAAGATCGCCGAAGCTGACGCTGACGCCAAGCTGAAGGAAGCCGGTCTGGCGGAACAGCTGATCGCCTTCCCCTATCTGATGAACAAGGGAGCTGCAGAGACAGCCAAGAAGTTCAAATAAGGATCGGCGGATCACAGGATCGATAAGATGAAACAGGAGTTGTCACATCAATGTGGCAGCTCCTTTTTTACTCCGTCACTTAACTTTTTTTGAAATGTGACTAAACTAAATCGAATTCCAATGCTTTCAGCGATTCTTAGTCATATTTGCAAGTAAACAGCGGGTGAGTTACGCGGCCAGGGCCTAGCGGTTCTTGCCCCAGAAATTCCTGGTGAAGAGAATGATGACGGTAAAGAGTTCCAGACGGCCGGTGAACATCAGGGCGCAGAGGTAGAGCTTGAGGCCCGGATGATACATGGAGAAGTCTCCGGTAGTACCGGCGTGGGTCACGGCAGTGCCCGTGTTGGACAGCATGGCAATGGCGGTCGTCAGAGTGGTCTCCATGTCGACTCCCTGCAGGGAGAGGATCAGACCGGAGATGCCGATGATCCCGGCGAAGGTGAGAAGGAAGGCGGTGATGTTGGAAGCCATCGGGGCCGAGACTACGTTGCCTCCCAGCTTGACCGCGACGACTGATCTGGGATGGATCCTCCGGATACAGTTTCTGGCGATCAGTTTGAGCATGACCAGGATCCGGACCACCTTGACCGAGCCGGCCGTGGAAGCAGAGCATCCGCCGATGATCATCACCGTCAGCAGGATGAACTGGCCGGAGACAGGCCAAATCAGGCCGGCGGTCTTCACATAGCCCGCCGTGCTGGCCATGCTGGCCGACTGGAAGAAGGCCTCCGCCAGGGCATGACGGAAATCGTAGGCATCGGTCTGCATCAGGGAGAATGCGCAGAGCACAGTGGCGCCGCCGATGATCACAAGATAGGCGCGCAGCTCTACATCCTTCAAAGCCTGGCCGATCCGGCCCGTCACCGTATAATGGTAGAGAATGAAGTTGACGGATGCCAGGATACAGAAGACGGCTATGACCATCTCAACATAGAGGCTGCTGAAGGAGGAGATCCCGCCGGAAATAGGGGCAAGTCCTCCTGTGCTGATACAGCCAAGGGTGGTGACGACGGCCTCATAGCAGGTCATTTTTCCGGAGAGCATCAGGAGGATGAACTCCGCCAAAGAGAAAGTGAAGTAGGTGATATAGAGCATCCTTGCCGAGTCGGCCGCGGTAGTGGTCGTTTTTTGATAGACCGGCCCGGGAGTTTCCGCCCGGACGATGGACTGGCCGCTGATCCCGAGAGCAGGCAGGACAGAGATGACGAATACCAGGATCCCCATTCCGCCCAGCCAGTCACTGAGGGCCTTCCACAGAAGGAGGCTGGGGGAGGTTATCCCGCCGCTGATGCCGGTGGCGCCTGTTGTCGTCATCCCGGAGGTAGACTCAAAGAAGGCGTCGATCCAGCTGTTTGTCTCCCCGGACAGCTGGTAGGGGAACATGCCGATCACCGAGGCCAGGACCCAGCAGAGGGTCACGATCAGAAAGCCGTCCCGGCTGCGGAACCTGGAGTGATCCGAATGGAAGAGGACCGAAATGGAGAGGCCTACGATCAGTGTCACAGGCGTGCATGTGCGAAAGGCCAGGGCAGCCGCGTATTCACCGGTGATCTCCGCATAAGTCCAGGGAATCAGCATGGATATTCCGATGATCAGTATGATGGTCCCCAGGATCTTGATGAGGGCACTGTTATTTGCTTTTCTCGTATTCATTCTCAATGCACCTCTCTAATGATCATGGGTCCAGTATTTGGGGTTCAGGACGATGATGATGGCGTAGAGCTCCAGCCGGCCGCCGATCATCAGGATGGACAGCAGGTATTTGGACAGGGAGCCGAAGCCGGCGTAAGTGCCGCCCTGACTCAGGTCACCGAGCGCGTGACCCGTATTGCAAAGACAGCTGACCGAGGCGTTGAAGGCCCGGGCCAGGCTGACATCTCCGAAGGTCAGAAGAAAGACGCAGGAGAAGAGAGCGGTCAGATAAAGGAATGGCATGGTCGCTACACCGGAGACGGTTTCGGACGCCATGCCCATCCCGTTCATTTTGATGGTTTCCATGAAGTTGGTATGCAGCCGGGTCGATACCCCGTGGCGGATCAGTTTCATGAGGATGCTTACCCGGGCGACCTTGATCCCGCCTCCGGGTGAGGCGGTGCAGGCACCGCAGAACATCAGGAAGAGAAGTATGGCCTGGGCGATCTGGGGCCAGCTGCCATAGTCGGCGCTGACGAAGCCGGTGGTGGTCAGGAATGAAGCCGCCTGAAAGAGGGCGTCGCAGGCCCCGCGGCCGTGACCGAAAGAGCCGGATACGGCCAGAGTGATGCTGATCACCACGAAGGAGACAGCGAAAAGAGTCAGGTAGAGCCGCAGCTCCGAGTTGCGCAGCAGGGTCCTGAAACTTGTGCTCTGTCTTCTGAGGAAAATATGATAATTGAGGCCGCTCAGGAGCATGAAGACGGTGATGATCAGGGGGATCCCGACCCCGTCGAAGTGAGCGATCCCTTCGTCATAACGGGAAAAACCGCCCGTGCTGACGGTGGACATGCTGTGGATCAGAGCGTTGAACAGGCTCATGCCGCTGGCCGTCAGAAGGATGGTCTCGATAAAGGTCATGCCGGTATAGACGAAAATGATGGTCCGGATCCCGTCCATCATCCGGGGAGAGACCCGTTCAAGGACAGGACCGTAGTATTCCGGTGTGTTCAGCCTTTGCCCGTTCAGGCTCAGGGTAGGCATCAGGGTGGTGGCGATCAGGAGGATCCCCACGCCGCCCAGCCAGCTGGTCATGGCTCTCCAGAAGAGGATGCCGTGGGGCAGGCTGTGGATATGGTCCAGTACGGTGGCCCCGGTCGTGGTGAAGCCGGAACAGGACTCAAAAAAGGCGGACGCCGGATCGGAGACCGTTCCCGTTGCCATGTAAGGAATAGCGCCGAACAGGGACATGAGGATCCAGAGAACGAGGACGATCAGAAAACCGTCCCCCAGCTGAAGCTTGCTCCGTTTGCTCTTGCAGAAGATCCGGCTGAGGATCCCGATCAGGCAGGCCCCGGCGCCAAGAGCAAGGAAACACAGACCTCCCCGCCACTGTCCGCTGAGAAGGGATACGATAAATGTCAGCATCAGAGCCGCGCCCAGGATGATCAGCATGAGCCCGCACATCCGGACCACAGCGCGAAAAACATGATCCATGATATCACCTGCGGAAAAGGAAGTGGAGCTTGCTGTTGTCCTTCAGAAGCTTCTCAGTACTGGAAATGTCGCTGATCAGGCTGAGCATGATGACCCGGTCGTTCTCTTCGATGACAGTATCACCGGATGGGATGATCACGTCGCTTCCCCTGTGGACAGCCGCGATGATGATGCTCTTGGGCAGCTCCAGATCCTTCAGAGGCACGCCGACAAAGTCCATGTGGGAGCCGGCGATGACTTCCATGATCTCCGCCTGTCCCTGGATCAGCTGGGACGAAAGAACTTTTTTCTTGCCCTGGACCAGACGGACGATGGTGCTGGTAGTGATGTCCAGCGGATTCAGGACCATGTCGATGCCCAGAGCGGAAATGATGTCCGTATAAGTGGAACGGCTCACCTTGGCGATGACGTCCTCGATGCCTCTCTGCTTGGCCGTCAGGGCCAGGAGGAGGTTGTCCTCATCGAAGCCGGTCGCAGTGACCACCGCGTCCATGGAGTCCATATTCTCTTCCTCCAGAAGGGTCATGTCCCCGGCGTTGCCCCGCAGGACCATAACATCGTTCAGGTGGGTGGACAGGTAATGGCAGCGTTCTCTGTTCTGCTCGATGACCTTGACCGCCGCGCCGAACTCGGACAGCATCTTGGCCAGATAGAATCCGGTCTTGCCGCCGCCCATGATCATGACCTTCTGCAGGTCGGTGTACTTGCCCCGCTCGTGGACCTTCTTGTTCAGCTGCTGGATGGGCTCCTTCTCGCCGACCACGTAAAGGAAGTCATCATCTTTGATCACGTCTTCGCCGTGGGGGATGATGACCTTGCCGTTGCGGGAGATCCCGACGACCAGCATGTTGGGAAGGACATTGGAGAACTGGGGGATGGGAAGGCCGATCAGTTCCTTGTATTTGTTCACGTGAAACTCCAGCAGGGAGATCTTCCCGCTGGAAAAAATGCCGTTGCTCAGAGTGTATTTCTCCGCCAGATATTTATAGATCTCGACGGTGATGCCAAGGTCCGGATTGACGATGTAGTCGATGTCCATGGTCTCCTTGATGAACTCCAGCTGCTGCATGTGCTCCGGGTCCCGGATCCGGGCGATGACCTTCTCGCAGCCCAGCTTCTTGGCAAAAGAGGCGATGACGATATTGGTCTCGTCGTTCTTGGTCGTCGTGATCAGGAAATCGTATGAGGAGATTCCCATGGAACGAAGGGCAGAGATCTCCTTGGCGTTGGCGTTGATGGTCATCATGTCCATCTGCCCGCTGACCTTCTGCAGCTTATCCTCATTCATATCGATGACTGTGACCGCGTTGTCTCCCTCCAGGAGAGCCTTGGCGATATTTAAGCCGAGCTTGCCGGCACCGACGATTGCGACTTTCATCTCTATCCTTTCCTCAACACACTGAAACTTACTACATTTTACGACTTCGCGCAGCTTAAATCAAGTGGGTATGTTTTGGCATTTACTATAGCAATGGGACCAGCTTTTGCAGTATACTGGTAGCATTGGAGGAAGAAGATGCAGATCAAACGTTTTATCGGCGGTATCCTGGAGGCCAACGGGTACGTGATCAGCGATGATGCAGGCGTCAGCTGCTACATCATCGATCCGGGCTACAAGCCGAAGGTATTCAGTCAATATATCGCAAAGGCTGGGCTGAAGCCGGAGGGGATCCTGCTGACCCACCATCACAGCGATCACACCGGCGCGGCGGACCAGCTGAGAAAGAACCTGGACTGTCCGGTCTACATGCACCGGGCGGACTGCGACGCCTACGGAGAGTGGGTGGACGTCTACCTGGAGGGGGGAGAGTCCCTGAAGCTGGGTGAGGAACGGTTCCAGGTCCTTCATGCTCCCGGCCACACCAGGGGATGCGTCTGCTTCATGTTCCCTAAGAGCAAAGCCTGTTTCACCGGGGATTTCGTCTTCAACGTGGATCTGGGCCGGACCGACCTGGACGACGGCAGCGAAGAGGATATGGTCAGGAGCGTCCTTACCGTGGCGGACCGGTGGGCGGGAGACATCACCATCTATCCGGGACATGGGGATTCCTGCACCATGCGTACCGTGCGCAGGATCAATCAGGAGTTTATCGATATAGTAGCGAAGAGGTAGGTTAGATATGGCAATCAAACTGGTCGCACTGGACCTGGACGGAACAACTATCAATAATGACCGAGTCATCAGCAAAAGGAACCGGGAGGCCATGAGCGAAGCTGCCCGCCGGGGGGTCAACATCGTGGTCGCGACAGGGCGGCCCCTGGGAGCCCTCCCTAAGGATGTGTTCGAGATCGAAGGGATCCGCTATGCCCTGACATCCAACGGAGCATCCATCACGGATATCCGGGAAAATACGACTTTCTATGAGAACTGCCTGTCCCCGGCAGCGGTCCGGGCGGCTGTCCAGCTTTTGCAGCAGTACGACTATGTGCTGGAGACCTTCGTGAAGGGGGTCGCCTATATCGAGGGCTGGTATTACCGTGAGGTGGAGAGGACCCGCAGCTGCTTCAGAGATGTGGATTACATCCTCAATACCAGGAATCCGGTGGATGATCTCTATCAGTTCATGCTGGACAACGATCAGCACCTGGAGAATATCAACGTGAATTTCGAGGACCTGTCCGAAAAGCCGGCCATGTACGAGAAGCTGATCCAGCTGCCCGAGGCCACCATCACCAGTTCCTTCGATCACAATCTGGAGATCGGAGGGGCGACCACCAGCAAGGCCGACGCCCTGCGGCAGATGGGCAAGCTTCTGGGGATCCGGCAGGATGAGATGATGGCCATCGGAGACAGCCCCAATGACATCGCCATGCTTCTGGAGTCCGGGACTCCGGTCGCGGTAGGCAACGCCAAGCCGGAGGTCAAGAAGATCGCCAAATACATCGCCCCCACCAACCACGAGGACGGGGTGGCGGACGCCATCGAGAAATTCGTGCTGGCCTGATCGGGCAGAAACAGAAGAGATATAAGAAGAAAGAAAAACGCCGCCGGGAAATGCCCGGCGGTTTTTGCTTGACAGGAAATATATGGAAATGTATAATGGTTACCATAAAATGTAAACATAAGTAAATAAAAGGAATTCAAAAGGGCTATGGACAAAAAGAAACTGGGAGAGATCGGAGAGAATATGGCGGCGGAGATCCTGCGGGAGAAGGGCTACGATATCCTGCGCCGGAATTACCGCTGCCGGGAGGGGGAGATCGATATCATCGCCGAGCGGTACGGGGAGCTGTGCTTCGTGGAGGGGAAGACCAGGCAGGGCTTTGATTTCGGCCGGCCCTGTGAAGCGGTCACCTTCGAGAAGAAGAAGCGGATCCGGCGCACAGCCAGCCGCTATATCGAGGAAATGAAGAAGCTGGGCTATTTCCCCCGCAGGGTCGATTATCAGGTGATCGAGATCGTGACGGAACACCATGTCAACGCTTTTTGAAGGGAGGCGGAAGCGATGCTGATGAAGATACAGACGGCCAGCCTGACCGGGGTCGAGGGTTACCCGGTCACGGTGGAGACGGACCTGAGGAGGGGAATGCCGGATTTCAGCGTGGTGGGTCTTGCGGATACGACGATCCGGGAATCCTGCAAGCGGCTGCGGCCGGCCATCATGAACAGCGGCTATTCCTTCCCCAATGAGCGGATCACGGTGAATCTGGTCCCCGCCGACCGGCCGAAGGAGGGCAGCCATTTCGACCTGCCCATCGCCCTCAGCATCATTTTTCTCATGGAGGGGATAGTGCCTCCCGGGGATACGGCCTTTCTGGGAGAGGTCTCCCTGGACGGGACGGTCAATCCGGTCCAGGGGGCCCTGCCTTTGGCCATCAGCCTGCGGGCGGCAGGGATCCGCAGCATCATCCTTCCGGCGGAGAACGCGGAGGAAGCCGGGATCCTGCGGGATGTCCGGATCCTGCCGGTGAAAACCATCCGCCAGGCCGTAGATCACATCAGCGGCAGCAGGCCCGTCCCCGCCTTCCGGGGAGGACAGGGGCAGGCGCCGGAGGCGTACGATGTGGACTATTCCCAGGTCATCGGTCAGGAGAGCGCCAAGCGGGCCATGATGATCGCAGCGGCCGGAAATCACGGCATGCTGATGATGGGAGGCCCCGGCTGCGGCAAGACCATGCTGGCCAGAAGGCTTCCGACCATCCTGCCTCCCTTAAGCTATGAGGAAAGGCTGGAGATCATGGGGATCTACAGCGTGGCAGGCCTTCTGGGACCCGGAATGCCGGTAATAAAGGGAAGGCCCTTTCGCAGTCCCCACCAGTCCATCACCATGGCGGGCCTGGTGGGAGGAGGAGCCAGGGCCAAGCCGGGAGAGCTTTCCCTGGCCCACAGAGGCGTCCTGTTTCTGGACGAGCTGGGGGAGTTCGACAGCAGGGTCATCGACGCCCTCAGGCAGCCGGTGGAGGAGGGACTGGTCCGGATCATGCGGCGGCAGGAGGAGGTCATCTTCCCGGCCAGGGTCATGGTCGTGGTGGCCTCCAACCCCTGCAAGTGCGGCTACCTCTGGGATGAGAAACGGATCTGTACCTGCACGGGAGGCCAGCTGGCCAGCCACCGGAGGAGACTGGCCGGACCCTTTTCCGACCGGATCGATATGCACATCAAGATCCTGCCGGTGGCGGAGAAGGAAATCTTTGCGCCCGGGGAAGGGAGAAAGCCGGTCAGCTCAGAGGACATGCGGCGGCAGGTATGCCTGGCCATGCAAAGGCAGGAGGACCGCTACCGGGGAAGCCGCTACCGAAGCAACGGGGGACTGGACGAGACCGGCATCCGCAGGTTCTGCGTCCTGGATGAGCCCTGCCGGAAGAAGATGAAGGAGGCTTTTTCGGGAATGGATCTGACCATGCGGGGCTATCACAAGGTCCTGAAGATCGCCATGACCATCGCGGACCTTGAGGGAAAGGACGGGATCGAGCCGGACCATCTGTCCGAGGCCCTGATGTACCGGTTTTCGGAAGAGGATATAGGAAAGAGGAGGAGTTGACATATGGACAGGAGGATCGAGAATAAGGACAGGAGGATCGAGAACATGATCCGGACGGTCTCGGCAGGCCAGCCTTTGTACCCGGCCATGCTCCAGGATATCAGGGATCATCCCAAAACCCTCTATTATATAGGGCGGGAGGACCTGCTGAAGGAGCGGTGCGTTTCCGTGGTGGGATCAAGGACGACGACCAATTACGGGAGAAACACGGCAAGGGCCATCGCCGGGGCCCTGGCGGAAGGGGGCATCGCTGTCGTGAGCGGGATGGCCTCGGGGATCGACAGCTGCGCTCACCGGGGAGCCCTGGATTCCGGAGGCGGGACGATCGCTGTGCTGGGGACCGGGGTGGACATATGTTATCCCAGGGAGAACGCGCTGCTCAAAGAAGCCATTCAAAGCCGGGGCCTGATCCTTTCCGAATATCCGCCGGGAACGCCGGCTGCCCGCTACCATTTTCCCCAGAGGAACAGGATCATCAGCGGGATGTCGGAGCTGACCATCGTGGTGCAGGCCAGGCTGAGGAGCGGGGCTCTGATCACGGCGGAGCTTGCGGCCGATCAGGGCCGGGACGTCCTGGCGGTGCCGGGCAATATCGACAGCCAGTATAATATAGGAACGAACCAGCTGATCAGGGAGGGGGTACAGGCGATCACATCGGTCAATGATGTCCTGGAATACCTGGGTCTGCCCCGGGCCGGCCAAAGGCCCATGCCTTCCCTTTCGGAGTCGGAAGCTCAGATCTACCGGCTGCTTGCGGAAGGGGGAGAAATGAGCCCGGACGAGCTCTGCCTCAGGCTTTCCCGCCAGCCCCGCTACCTGCTGCCGATCCTTTCTTCCCTGGAACTGAAAGGGATCATTACGTCCGCGGCCGGGAAATTTTTCCTTGCAAAGCGCTGAGTTTTTTCCTATAATAAGCGCCGTATGATATTAGAAAAGGAGGAGTTTTCATGGCAGCGAAAAAGAAGCCGGCGAAAAAAACACTGGTGATCGTGGAGTCGCCATCGAAGGCTAAAACCATTGGTAAGTTTCTTGGGAGCAGATACAAAGTCGTTGCTTCCGTAGGACATGTAAGAGACCTTCCGAAAAGCAAACTGGGAATCGACATCGAGAATGACTTCGAGCCGCAGTATATCAATATCCGGGGCAAGGGCCCCGTCATCAGGGAACTGAAGAAGGAAGCGAAGAAGGCTTCCAAAGTATATCTGGCAACCGACCTTGACCGCGAGGGAGAAGCCATCTCCTGGCACCTGGCCTGGATCCTGGGGATCGATCAGGATACCCCCTGCAGGATCGTGTTCAACGAGATCACCAAGAAGGCCATAAAGGAAGCCATCAAGAATCCCAGACCCATCGACATCAGCCTGGTGGACGCCCAGCAGGCCAGAAGAGTCCTGGACCGGCTGGTGGGATACCAGATCTCGCCTCTGCTGTGGACCAAGATCCGCAGAGGGCTGAGCGCCGGCCGGGTACAGTCGGCGGCCCTGAAGATCATCTGTGACAGGGAAAGGGAGATCCAGAACTTTGTTCCGGAGGAATTCTGGACCATCACAGCGGATTTCAGGAAGGGAAGTCCTTTCCAGGCCAGACTGGCCAGCCGGGATGATCAGAAGATCACCGTCAGGAGCCGGGAAGAGAGCGATCAGATCCTGAAGGAACTGGGAGAGGGCTCTTTCGAGGTAGCGAAAGTGGAAGAGAAGGACCGGCAGAGGAAGCCGGCTCCGCCCTTCACCACCAGCAGCATGCAGCAGGATGCAGCAAACAAGATCAACTTCACCACCCGCAAGACCATGATGATCGCCCAGCAGCTGTACGAGGGCGTTGAGATCAAGGGGATGGGGACCGTTGGTCTGGTTTCCTATATCAGAACCGACTCGGTCCGTCTCTCGGATGAATCCAGGACCGCGGCCAGAGAATACATCACGGACCACCTGGGAGAGAAGTATTACGAGGGGACCGTCTACACCAACCGCAAGAAGGAAGTCCAGGATGCCCACGAGGCCATCCGTCCTTCCCACATAGAACTGGAACCGGAGATGATCAAGGATCAGCTGACCAAGGATCAGTATCAGCTCTACCGGCTGATCTGGAACCGCTTTATCGCCAGCCAGATGTCGCCGGCCAGGTTCAACGCGGTCAGCATCGATATCCGCAACGGGATCTACGGCTTCAGAGCTTCCGGGCAGAAACTGCTCTTCGACGGTTTCCTGAAGATCTATGATTCCGCCAAGAACGACGAAGAGAACAAGTGGCTTCCGGAACTGACTCAGGGGGAGACCGTCCCTGCTGAGAAGGTGGAAGGGGAGCAGAACTTCACCCAGCCGCCGGCCAGATTCACCGAAGCCAGCCTGGTCAGGGATCTGGAGGAGAAGGACATCGGCCGTCCCAGTACCTACGCCCCCATCGTGGCGACCCTGGGCGACCGTAAATATATCCGCAAAGAGAAGAAATCCCTGGTCCCGACCGACCTGGGCTTTATGGTCACGGACATCCTGACCGACTATTTCCATGAGATCGTCGACGCCGGCTTCACGGCGGAGATGGAGGAAAAGCTGGACGATGTGGAGAGCAAGGGCGTTCCCTGGAAGAGCGTCATCGAAGGCTTTTACGGAGATTTCGAAGAGGAACTGAAGCGGGCCAACGAAGAGATCGAGAAGATGGAACCGGAGATCGAGCTGACCGGGGAAAACTGCGAGCTGTGCGGCAAGCCCCTGGCCATCAAGCACGGGCCCTTCGGTGACTTTATCGGCTGCACCGGCTATCCGGAATGCAGGAATACCCGCCCGATCATCATCAAGACCGGGGTCAAGTGCCCCTCCTGCGGCGGTGACATCCTCGAAAAGCGGAGCAAGCGGGGACGTGTCTTCTACGGCTGCTCCGGTTATCCCGACTGCACCCAGGTCTTCTGGAACCGGCCGGTCGATAAGAAGTGCCCGGAATGCGGAAGCCTCCTGGTCGAGAAGAAGACCAAGAACTACGACTATCAATGCTCAAACAGGGAGTGTAAATATAAGGAATAAAGTGTATAATAAAGATACACTTTGAAAACGGAGGATTACAGATGGGACAATTTCATGCAACGACGATCGTGGCAGTCAAGCGGAGCGCTGACGATATCTGTATCGGCGGTGACGGTCAGGTGACCATGGGCGAGACCGCGATCATGAAAAACGGAGCCAAGAAGGTCAAAAAGATCTACAGAAACACGATCATCACAGGTTTTGCGGGATCTGTAGCGGATGCCTTCTCGCTGACCGAGAAATTCGAGAGCAAACTGGATGAGCACGGCGGCAACCTGAAGAGGGCAGCGGTCGCTCTGGCCCAGCTCTGGCGCTCGGATAAGGCGGTGAGGAATCTGGAGGCCCTGATGATCGTGGCCGACAGGGAAGATCTGCTGATCATTTCCGGTACCGGTGAAGTCATAGAGCCGGATCAGCCTTTCGTGGCGATCGGTTCCGGCGGCAACTACGCCTACGCGGCAGCCAACGCCCTGTACAACAATACAGACCTCCCAGCGGAGGAGATCGTCCGGAAATCTCTGGAGATCGCCGCGTCGATCTGTGTCTATACCAATGATCACATTTCAGTAGAGAAGTTATAGGAGGCGAGATATATATCATGGCAAACAAACTCTACCAGATGACACCGAAGGAGATCGTCGGTGAACTGGATAAATATATCATCGGTCAGGATGACGCCAAGAAGTCGGTGGCCATCGCTCTGAGAAACCGGTACAGGAGAAGCCTGCTTCCGGAAAAGATGAGAGAAGAGATCACGCCCAAGAACATTCTTATGATGGGACCTACCGGCTGCGGTAAGACCGAGATCGCCCGCCGTCTGGCCAAGCTGATGGACGCGCCTTTCGTCAAGGTGGAAGCCACCAAGTTCACCGAGGTCGGCTACGTCGGCCGTGACGTGGATTCCATGGTCAGAGATCTGATGGAGGCCTCCATCCGGATCACCAAGCAGGCCATGCTGGAGGAGAAATACTCCATCGCGGACGAGCTGGTCGAGGAGAGGATCATCGAGGCGATCATTCCCGGAAAGGGGAGGAATACTTCCGCTGCGACCAGCCGCGGGCCTTTTGATTTCATCCTGGGCAACAGCGGATACGTCAGCCAGAAGGAACAGTACGAACAGCAGCAGGCCGCTTCGGCAGCCGGCGATAATGAGATGGATACGGAGCTTGCCAGAGAACAGGTCCGCCAGCAGCTGCGGGACGGACTCCTGGAGGAGCAGTACATCGAGATCCAGGTCACTGACCAGCCCAAGACCAACCAGCTGGACATGGGCAATGAGGGCATGTCCATCGCCATCGGCAATATTTTCGGCGACATGGCGCCTAAGAAGAAAAAGAACAAGAAGGTAAGGGTCCGGGACGCCAGGAAGATCCTGAGGGAGGAAGAGGCCCAGAACTTGATCGATATGGATCAGGTGACGGACGATGCCCTGGAGAACTGCGAGCAGAACGGGATCATCTTTATCGACGAGATCGATAAGATCGCGTCCGGGTCCGGATACAGAAGCGGGGCCGACGTTTCCAGAGAGGGCGTGCAGAGAGACATCCTTCCGATCGTTGAGGGAAGCGTCATCAACACCAAGTACGGACCGGTCAAGACCGACCATATCCTCTTTATCGGCGCGGGAGCCTTCCATACGGCCAAGCCGACCGACCTGATCCCGGAGCTGCAGGGACGTTTCCCGATCCGGGTCGAACTGGAGAATCTGGACAAGGATACCTTTGTCAAGATCCTTACCATTCCCGAGAACGCTCTGCTGAAGCAGCACAAGGCCCTTCTTGAGACCGAGGGGATCGAGATCGAATTCACCGATGAGGCGGTGGATGAGATTGCTGAGATGGCCTTCCTGATGAACGAGCAGACAGAGAACATCGGTGCCCGGCGCCTGCACACCATCCTGGAGCGGCTGCTGGAGGACATCTCTTTCAATATTCCTGATATGGAACAGGAAAAGGTCGTGATCGACCAGGATTATGTCAAAGAGATCTTTGCGGAAAAGATCCATCCGGAGGATATCGACAGATTCATCCTCTAGGAAGCTCTTACCGAGATCAGCGTCCAGGGCGCCGGCACAAGAGGCCGGCGCTCTGTTTTCTGTATTTGACGGCCGGAAGTATAGGAAGAATATTTCGGAATACGCAAATTAGTACCATTTTTTAGAAAAATCAAAATTATACGGTTGTCAATTGACAGAGGGTTAGTATATAATAACCGTTGAAAAGAGATGCAAACGCTGAAGAGGTGAACGATGAGTGACATTTTAAGTAAAGTCAGAAAGTTGAACTGGTTACTGCAGGAGAGCCCGACCGGAGCATTCTCCTTTAATGAGATGTGCGGCATACTGAGCGATATGCTCGACGCTAATGTTTACGTCGCCAATGTCAGAGGAAAGGTTCTCGGCGTCGCATATAAGATCAAATCGGACAGCCCGACCATGATCGACTCGGAAACAGGCAATGAACTGTTCCCGGCGGAGTACAATGACGAGTTCATGAAACTTGATCAGACTGCGGCCAACCTGACCGGCGACCGGGTCCTGGAGATATTCAAATACGATTACGACACTGCCGACAAGCTCCATACCGTGATCCCCATCCTGGGCGGCGGCAAGCGCTGGGGCACCCTGATCATGGTAAGACATGAGCCGGAGTTCTCCGATGAGGACCTGGTCCTGGGAGAGATCGGAGCAACTGTCGTCGGACTGGAGATCCAGAGGAGGAAGACCGAGGAAGAAGAAGCCGAGGAGCGTCAGGTATCCATGGTCCGCATGGCCATCGGCACCCTTTCCTATTCCGAAGTGGAAGCGGTCCAGCAGATATTCGCAGAGCTGGAAGGGGATGAGGGCCTCCTGGTCGCAAGCAAGATCGCGGACCGGTCCGGCATCACCCGGTCGGTCATCGTCAATGCTCTGCGCAAGCTGGAGAGCGCCGGCGTGATCGAGTCCAGATCTCTGGGAATGAAGGGAACCAGGATCAAGATCCTGAACGACAAGTTCAAGGACGAACTGGAGAGGATGACCGTCTGAGACGGGAAACCATGCTGAAACCAAAGGCAGGTATACTGCGTCAGGTATGCCTGCTTTTCTAGTGATTGGATTATGATAAGATTCAGTGAAGAGAATGAAGTCCTGAGGGACGATGAGTACCGGGCCATCCTGGCGGCGGTCGCCTTCGATGAGACCATCGAACATTCGATGGACGAGCTGGAGGGCCTTGCCGAGGCGGACGGAGGGGAAGTGATCGGACGGCTGGTCCAGTACCGGCAGAAACCGGAGTCGGCCACCTATCTGGGCAGGGGCAAGGTCGAGGAACTGGCCAGCCTTTGCGAGAGCATGGAGGCGGATACGGTCATCTTCAACGATGAGCTGAGCGGGATACAGCTGAGGAATCTGGAGACGGCCCTGGGCTGCCGGGTGATCGACCGGACCATCCTGATCCTGGATATCTTCGCCTCAAGGGCGACCTCGCGGGAGGGCAAGCTGCAGGTCGAGCTGGCCCAGCTCCAGTACCGGCTTCCCCGGCTGACCGGCTTCGGCAGGTCTCTGTCCAGGCTGGGCGGCGGCATCGGGACCCGGGGCCCGGGGGAAAGCAAGCTGGAAATGAACCGTCGGCGGATCCGGGAACGGATGACAGAGCTGCGGCGGAGACTGGCGGAAACGGAGAAACAGCGGGATATCCGGCGGAAGAACCGGGAGAAAA
>ODAI012809847.1_pt1 | contig 16102 bp, 17 predicted proteins | sample 1539321 | NCBI WGS metagenome assembly ODAI01 (sample SAMN02144231, study PRJEB22623) | gut metagenome | biome: sheep rumen | host: Ovis aries | place: New Zealand
AATAGCCATAAATCAGCAGACCTTATGCTGACCTTGAGCCGAGGTTAGGTAGAAAGAAATAAAGCCCATTGACCGAAATCCGGACAAAAAATCAGAGGAGAAGCCTGACGGAGTGCCATTTTAGGTATGTGTGATGCACGGATTTCGGATAGCATGTACGGATTTTGTACATAATTGTACGGAATCCGTTTACTTTCGTGCGAAAATCGGACACATATAATAAAATAATAAAAAATTATAGTCATTGTTGTAGTCCTATTAGGGAAGGACAGGACGGACTGGACAGGACAAAACAAAAAAATCATTATATATTTTTAAGGCAAGGCAGGCTGGCATTTAATTGTTCTTGGGTTTATCTCGGAAGATGGTCCCGTGATGGTCACGTAAATGACCGCTAAACACCCCTAAATCACACCCTAAATATACCCTCAATACATTCTAAATTTATGCAAAAAATCAACAAAAAGGCCGCAACTCTTGCATATGTCAAAAAAAAGCAGTAAATTTGCAGGCAAATTTGCGGTGAACCGCGTTAAAGCGTTAAGCCGTTAAATTATTAAAGTGTTAAATCGTTATAATATAAAATACTAATCTTATGCAAAAAAGTCCATTACAGATTGCCCGTCAGAGCTATCAGCCGAAGATGCCGGTAGCGTTACAGGGCGCAGTACGCCTGGTGGAAGGCGAGAAAACACAGTCGGTAGCAGACCAAGAGGAAATCCAAAAACTCTTCCCGAACACGTACGGTCTGCCGATTATTACCATGGAGCCGACAACCGGTGAGAACAAATGCGCAGAGCCGTTCAATGTGGGTGTTATCCTCTCGGGCGGTCAGGCTCCCGGCGGGCACAACGTGATCAGCGGTCTGTATGACGGATTGAAGGCGCTCAATCCGCAGAACAAACTGTACGGTTTCCTCGGCGGTCCGAGCGGTCTGATTGACGGCAAGTATCAGGAGCTGACAGGCGACATCATCGACGAGTACCGCAACACCGGCGGCTTCGACATCATCGGTTCGGGTCGTACCAAACTGGAAGAAACATGGCAGTTCGACAACGGTATCGAGATCTGCAAGCAGTTGGGCATCAAGGCTATCGTCATCATCGGCGGCGACGACAGCAACACCAACGCCTGCGTACTCGCCGAGTACTACCTCCAGAAGAAATGCGGTATTCAGGTCATCGGCTGCCCGAAGACCATTGACGGCGACCTGAAGAACGAGATGATCGAGACCTCGTTCGGTTTCGACACCGCTTGCAAGGTCTATAGCGAGCTGATCGGAAATATCCAGCGCGACGCCAACAGCGCGAAGAAATACTGGCACTTCATCCGCCTCATGGGTCGTTCGGCAAGCCATATTGCATTGGAGTGCGCGCTGCAGAGCCAACCGAACATCTGCCTGATTAGCGAGGAGGTAGAGGCAAAGAACATGACCCTCAACGACATCGTAGAGGACATCGTGAAAGTGATTGTAGCCCGCGCTAACGCAGGTTTGAACTTCGGTACCGTGCTGATTCCGGAAGGTCTGATCGAGTTCATCCCGGCTATGCGTGTGCTGATTCAGGAGCTGAACGACATGCTTGCTAACAACGAGGAGTTCACCTCGCTGGACGGCGACGACGCCAAACGCGAATATGTAAAGAGCATGCTGACTCCGGCAAGTTGCGACCTCTACCGCTCGCTGCCGAAAGGTATTGCGCGCCAGTTGACACTTGACCGCGACCCGCACGGAAACGTAATGGTCAGCCAGATCGAGACCGAGAAACTGCTCATCGAGATGGTACAGAAACGTCTGGCGGTTCTCAAAGCGAACGGCGAATACAAGGGCAAGTTCTCCGCGCTCAACCACTTCTTTGGTTACGAGGGCCGTTGCGCTATCCCGTCGAACTTCGATGCCGACTACTGCTACTCTATCGGCGTGACCGCTACGCACCTGATTGCAGCCGGCAAAACAGGCTACATGTCGCTCGTTCGCAACCTGACCAAGCCCGCGGCTGAATGGATCGCAGGCGGTGTGCCCATCACGATGATGATGAACATGGAGAAGCGTAACGGCAAGATGAAACCGGTTATCCAGAAGGCTCTGGTTGACCTCAACGGCAAGCCGTTCCAGTACCTGCAGGCTCATCGTGAGGAGTGGGCAGACCCTGTGACCAGCTATATCTATCCGGGTCCGATCCAATACTACGGTCCGACGGAGGTCTGCGACCAACCGACACATACGCTGCTGCTCGAAAGAGGCAAATAAATTCAAGTACCAAGTGACCAAGTACCAAGTACAAAGGAGAGCCTTGCTGTTGCTCCTGATAGTTTTCAGTATTTCCCTGTCCGCACAAGATTTTTCTGCGGACAGGGAATTGCTGGAGGCTTACCAAAAGGAAAATATGTCCGTTTGGAAGGAGCAAATTGATGTACGAAGGAACGATGTACGAAGTACGAAGGATTTATTGTACGAGTACGGGTACTGCGGGTATATCGTAGCGGAGGCGAAGAAAGAGGGCAAGGAGGCATTGATGCCGGAAGCCAAGCGGTACGTGCAACAGTTCCGCGAGCACGTGGAGGCACAGAAAGGCAAACTGCCGGCAGGTCATTACGAGATGTACATGAGCGCCGTCATGGTTTATGAGTTGCGGCTGCATGTCGCGATGCGTCCGATCAAAGCAATGAGCCTTGCAAAAGAGGCGACGAAACTGGCACCGGAGGATCCGTTGGTGCTTTCGTACTACGGCACAAGTTTGTTTTATGCGCCCAAGCCGTTCGGCAGCAAGAGTGAGGCGTTGGAGTGGTTTGAGAAAGCCGCGAGTTATTTCAAGGACGCCCAATGGGAGTACTGCTGGGTGCGGGAAGCGAACGAAATGTACATCAAACAGTGCCGTGACAAGCTAAATCATTGAACGCGAGCAATACTCGCAATGCCTTGGTAAAGGCAAGGGTTGTAACCCGAGAATATTCCGTAAAGTTTAATTAAAAGGGTTACAACAAAATGCAGAAATCCCAAGTTTTAACGTATGTTTACAACACAGTCATTGTGTTGGTTTTGGCAGCCGGCGTAATATATGTCGTGCTGCAGTTCACTCATTTCGGGCACATCGAGTACACGGACAATGCCCGCGTTTGTCAGTACATTGCGCCGCAGAACACGCGCGTGCAGGGTTTTATCAAGGAGATACGTTTTGAGGCGTACCAACATGTGAACGCCGGCGACACGCTTGTTATCCTTGAGGATAGCGAGTTCCGCCTGCGTCTGGCTCAAGCGCGTTCCGACCTTGCCCGTGCCCAGCAGCAGAGCAAGCAGGCAGGGACCTCCATCCGCACGACCAACACGAACATCAGCGCCATAGAGGCGTCCAAAGCCGAAGCGAAAGCGAACATGGACAACCTTGCCCGCGAAGACAGGCGTTGCGAACAGTTGCTGCGCACCGGTTCTATCTCGCAGCAGATTGCCGACCAGACGCACACTGCGTATCTGGCGGCGCAGGCACGCTACGAACAGATATGCCGCACCATCGAGATGCAGCACAGCGTGGCGGACGAGCAGGGCTATAACCTCTCGGCTTCGGAGGCGGCAATCGAACTGGCGCAGGCGGCAGTGGAGTTGGCGGAACTGAACCTGTCGTATTGCTACATCATCGCTTCGCACAGTGGCGTGGTGGGCAGCAGAGACATTAACATCGGCGAACTGGTCAATCCCGGGCAGACGCTCGTCTCCATTGTTGATGAACAGCAGAAATGGGTGGAAGCCAACTACCGTGAGAGCCAGTTGCCGAATATACATGAGGGTTCGGAGGTGTCCATCCATGTGGACGCCGTGCCGGATGTGGAATACAAAGGGCGCGTGCAGAGCCTGTCGGACGCTACCGGCAGCGCGTTCTCGCTTGTGCCGATTGATAATGCCACGGGTAACTTCGTCAAGGTGGAGCAACGCCTCACCATCCGCATCGCACTGGACGGGAACAGCGAAGAAGATTTGGCGCGTCTGAAGGCAGGCTATAGCGTGGAATGTGAGGTGAAGTACTAAGAACGGAAAGCCGATGCCATCAGTTCCTGTTCTTCACGCGAGATTTCCATAACTTAGTGTTTTCTTGAGACACGGCGCGAAACGCTCAGACCTGCGTCTTGCAGTTTGCGACCTAACTTTTCATTTTGTAGAGCAAATTAAGAGTTTATTCTGTCACCACAATAATCTTTTCTGCCACATTTAGCGCAGAAAGTACCTTCCCAGACTTGGTCAAAGTGGCTCATGGCGGAATCAATGAATCCCGGTTCGTCCGTAAGGATGCCTGCTTCAAAATTGCGGTTAGCAGCGGATTTCATGCCCATGCCTGCCCCTGTCAGATTGGCTGAGCCAATATAGACGATTTCGCTGTCGATGGCGATGATCTTCATGTGAACACGTGGACACAGCCGACGTTCCAGACGTTTCCAGAGCAGCGGGTATTTGTCGAAGTCCTCGCGGAAAGCCGTTCCCGGTTCTTTAGCATGAAGCAGTCGCACCTCTACACCGCGTTTCAGCAGGTCGCGGAGTATTTGCAGAAAAGGCACCGCATCATCCTTGCCCTGCATGACATACAGGTCTTTGAGATCAGCTGTCGCAATCCATAGCAACCGCCGTGCTTTGCACATCCGCGAAACGACCTCCGAATAATGTTCTGTATCAGCTATATAAGTGGTCATGGTTGTGCCATTTCATCCCAGCAGTCAGCAAGGCGGAGATTTTGCCGAACACCGTTTCCTGTGCGGTATGCTTCGGCTACTTCCCGCATATTAGCAAAATCCTGTTCTGTTGCCTTATGGCTGAGTTTCGCGAGGTAGCCCTTTTCTGCTTGAATGTAAAGCCAATCAAATGAACCTTTCTTCGGGCGCGGTTGTTTTTGAGGTTCCAAATCGAACACTTGCTCAATAGGCAGTGTTGAACCCTCTTCGAAATATGGGCGTATAAAGTCTGAAAGAGTTATGATGAACCATTCATGCCGTTCTTCTTTCTCATCATCCGTCATCCCCCTAAAATCGTACATGTCTCCGAGAGAGCCATATTCTTCCATTCCATTGGATTTGCATAGTTCTTTCCACTTACTAAATTCCTGTTTTGCTAATCCAATACGACCGGTACAAGCATAGAAATAAGCCGACTCATATGAGTGTACCAATTTTAGATATAGAAGCATCTTATCATCTTTTACATGCGTTATAAACTTTTCGAAGCACTCCAATACAAATTTAATGAGATCAACCTGTTCGGCTGAATAATAGGTATTTGTAAAAGATAATATATTTTCATCAGTAACATCAAGCGAATGTAAGCCTATCGCTAATATTTTTACTGCAACAACCAGAAACTCATGAATGGTAGCAACCGACAATAGATTATTAACATAATTCCTTAACAACAAACATGAGACGCCTTCGGATGTGCTTACGGCATATTCTATATATTTTCTATAATTGTCTATAGCAGATTCAATATTATCCTGTTCGTCTTCTTCCTGAGCGAGCAGGGCATAGTATTTAGCAAGCAGACTGCCTTTAATATTCTCATCCTGCACTTGTTCTATCCAGAAGAAAGCCCTATTGTCTTCTCCTTCCAACATATTGAAGTAGAACAAGCCAATACGTTCAATCTCCGACGGAACGTCATTTGAATAGAAATAATACTGGCCTAAGCCAATACCCTCAACTTTGAACCCTTTACGCAGTTTCGGATTATGAGCAACGTCAATGAGTTTATCTGTTAAAAGGTTAACAAACTTCTGTTCTCTTTTTGTTAAATCTATTGAATTAACTGCTTTATTTTTCTGCTTAGTCATAAGTCGATAAAATTAGATTATTCGTTTGTCTGGGTTTCATCTTCCATCATATATAAATCAAGTGCATCTCTCGTTGGAAACTCAGATAGATTATCAAGGATTTCATTATGAATGTAACCATCGATAATCCGACTTGACACTTTAATCCCAGATAGAGTTATGAGGATTTCATTATCTTCTCTACGTCTTGATGAACTCAAATGATGCTGTAATAATTCCACCCCGAATAATTCTGCTACCTGATTACAAAAGTCATCAAAATCAGATGGAGTTATTCTATTTTTTACATAGAACAAACCGGAAATGTTAATGGTTCCTCCCTCTTTTGCAAACTGACTAATGCGCTCAGTTTTGGCAGCTTTAATGCGCTCTAACGCAATGTCTTTCCAATTGGCAATTTCGCTTTGTGTAAAATCAATGACTCCTAATGTCCAATCTGCATCCTCTAATGCAGCGTCGCCTAAAATAATCCAATTCTTTACCATAATAGTACGATTTTAAGTTTTCGGGTGCAAAGGTACTACATAGGACGGACAAAATGTGTCCGAGGGGAAAAGAAAGTTTATTTTTTATCGTAATTCGATAGCATTTGGCGGATGATGGTGTGTAGTTCGTCGCGGACGGAGGATGGAGAGAGGACTTCTAATTTCTCACGATGCCAGAGGAGTTGCTGATAGAAGTTATAGCACGGAACAAGATCCATTTCAAAGTCCGTCCATTCGTCGGTTCGCTCCATCTCGCGTTGTGATTCATGGATAGGCAACGCACGCACATAGTCCGCTTGCGTGCCATAAACGCGAATATGGATGGTAACGGGCACTTGTTCGTCGCTGTGATTGATACCAAAACTGCCTTTGAAATAGTCCTGCACGGAGATATTGGAGGACGGTTGCATTTCGTGCTCTGTAAGGACGATGTTCTCCATGCGTTCGAGTGCAAAAACCGATTGTCCGTGGTGATGATTGTCTGGCTCTGCCACCAGATACCAACGCCTTTCCCATGTGCGCAAGAAATAAGGGATTGCCACAAGATGTTTCTTGGTCTGCTTGTTGAACGACCAATAGTCAAACTCAATGCCTTTACCGGCTTCGATGGCTTCTAAAATAGGTTGTACGTTTACAATGCCTGTTGGCGAATCGGTCAGCATGATCCGGTCGCGGTGCTTGATAGCCAACTCGGACATGCCTTCAATATGAAATGCCGAAAGCAGATACTCATAGAGCGACTGATTGCCTTTGTTATAGTCGTTCTTGATTAGGTAGTATTTCTGCGTGGCGGCATTGTACTCGATGTAGCAAGGGAAATTGAGCAGAATATAATCCTTGTACCGCAAGAACGTGCGCGGCTGTATATCGCTGTCATAAAGAGACGAATAGCGGTAGTGCTCATTGATCTCTTTGAGCGTCATCGGTCCTCTGCGTTCAAGCAGGTCAATGAGATATAGGCATTTCTGAAGTTTGGACATAAATCATTAGATTTTAAATTTCTCTTTTAATTCAGCACATAGTCTAGTTAAATCTTCATTAAGATTTTTGTCCTTGCTTAAGCTTAACTCCTCATTTTTACTAGAAATAATATCACTTATTTCAATATCTACATATCTGACTTTTTTCCAATTTTTAAAAATACTTCCCAACTTTGCAATAACACCTGTTCGAGTAAAACACATAACCGTCTTTCCTTTTAAAGTAATGTTTGCTATAATATAATCTCCGTTAGCAGCTTGTAATATTTCGCTATTAATTTTATCATCATGGAATGAAATATTCGTTTCATCATTCTTTTGAATTAGAGATTGATGCTTTTTAATAATTTCCTCTATTTGTTTATCTGTTTCCAGTATCCGTTTGCAATCTTCCACCTTGAACTTTGCGATTAAATGTTGATCACCTTGTACTAAAGTTGGTTGAGTGCTTTTGTGTTGATGAAGTTCAAAACCATGGTTAATGCAATAGGTTTCCAACTTTTCACCAATCTCGGTAAGACTCGTTATTTTCTTACACTTATTTATGTCTTCTTCAATTATCGCTCCTAATTCTTCTTTACAGGGTTCAAGCAACATTTTCCATACATCAATATCATCCATCTTGTTATAATAGTCAATGGAAAAATGTTCATTATTATTTGTGTTTGTTATAAAATCTATATGTTTTAAAATATCCTCATCCAATTTAATGATCCTGTTAGTAAATTCATCTGTAACTTTACAATTTAATTTCATTCTTGATTTAATTCTTGCATTATCGGCTTTATTTCTATCGTTACCATAACGTGAGGTTAATACAACTTGCTCATAGAAATCAATCAAATCATTAATATACTCTTCTGTTCTGTTATAAACTCTTAATCGAATGGGATCTCCGTGTAATAATTGCTGGAACTCTCTCAGGTTCGTTTCATCAGCAATATAAACATTAAATTTCTGCTGCCTTTCCGTAGATTTTCCATAAGAATATATGTCGTCAGGACATTGCTCAAATGGAGGGATGAATAATATCGCTTTTTTCAATAATAACTCATATCTTTCCGCCAAATGTTGGAGGGCATTATTTATAGTATTGCGTATTTCATTCTGTTTCTTATTAAACACCTCTGTGTCTTTTTCAGGCAATTGTATTTCTTCTAAAGAAGGCCAGGGTAGCAAATTTATTTCAGGAACTAAAGCTTGCAAAACATTATATTTCTTCTGATAATCATAATACAAACTTTCGTTTTTCTGAATTTGACACAAATATATTCTATTTAGGAGGAATGCATTTGTTGATGTATTTGAATTTTCTACAATCAATTCCAATAAAATCTCTTGTGCCCGTTCAAATTGCTCAAGTTGAATATATTTAACGGCACATAATTGCAACACATCCGTTGCCCTACCAGAATGGTTATATGCGTCTTCCAATAAATTGAGAATCTTATTGTCTCTTTCTCCTTCTAAATAAAGTATATCTGCATATTCTAAGTCACAGGAAGTACGAACTTGATCTATACGTAATAAATCTAAATCATGGATTTGTAAAAAGTGTTCAAATGCTTCCTTTGCTTTATTTCTAAACTTAGCAGATATTTCTTTATTAGATTCATTGTATTCAAGATGTACTGAATTAGCCGCACTGCCTAAATAATACCAAAATGGTGGAAAAGCTTCAAAATAGTCACGAACATTCCACAAGCGTTGGTATCTTCGTAATGAAATAGGATCCATTAAAATCTCATCATATTGAGAGATCTGTTTTTCGGTTAGCCTATAGTTATCGGGGAATTGATATTTGTCTGCTAGTCGCCAAGCTGTATCAAACAATTCTCTCCGCAAAGCATTAAACTGCTCTAACGCCGATCGTTGTAATTGCCATAATTGTTGCTCATTTTCTAAATTTATTTTGGCTTTTTCACGCCGGTAATTCATATATCCCATCCCCACCATAGTAGCTACAGAAATAGCCATTGTGATCGGACTACCACCAACAATCATTCCAAAATTAGGAACGGCATTCCATATAGCATTCTTTACTTTCTGCTCGTATGATTTTTGAAGCATTTTTTTGTCTCCTTCCTGAATGCGGAAAAAGGTAATCGTATCTAAGATTTGTTTCAAGGTTCGAAGTAATGCCTCGTCTTTCGGGATGTTCTCAAGATTAAGGTTATTAAGAATAGCTTCATACTCTTGTTCCAACACGTGAATATCATTGTAATCAACTATTTGCGACACAGACACAGTACATAAGTTCAGCGCATATGCTGCTATCTTCTTTGAATGCTCATTGCTGGTGTCAACTCCATCTATTATCACTATATCTTCTTGCTTCATTATTGCACGATTTATTGGTTTAACACTTTTGGACCTTTTATTACAAAAGGGCTTAAAAAAATTACAACTCTTCATCCATGAGAAAAGTCTTACATCTCCATCTGTAATTGACGGAGTATTTTCTGTATATGTGTTCATATTCTATTTTTAATATCAATATCCATTATTATAGGTACATGGTCGGATATAGTTTTTCGATGCTCTTTATAATCAGAATTACAATATGATGTGACTGAATCATGTCTCATCACGGTTATCTTTACACCATCAAATCGCTTTAAATCATATGTAAAATGATCATAATTATTTGCCCAACAAGTTATATTGTTGTAGTCTTGAGCATTAGGGTCTTTGGGTGGCATTTTTAATGTTGTTAGTTCTGTTTGGGTAGTTAATAAATGTTTTGTGTATTTGCCATCTTCTACATCTATTACTTCGTCTATATATGCGCTTGAAATCGCGCCAGATTGCCTTAAATTCAAATTGTAATCTCCTAAGATTACTGTATATGCAGGACGATTATTTCTATACACTTTGTCTGCGATAGAAGAATATAGAGCTTGTGTCAAAATCTTAAATTCGTTTTTCCTCATTTTAATATTACCCAACGAATCAGGAACGTCATTAACGGCAGAACTACGAGCAAACATAATATGCGTATTAATAAGACGAAGTTCGCAATTAGCTCCATTCATAGGCTCAAATCGAGCGTAATACGGATTCCTAATTAATTGACTTTGTCCTAAACTTCGATCTATTCTGTATTGTTTGTAAATTATTGGTATGTATTCTCTCCAGCTACCATCATCTAATTGAGTCCTTGACAAACGGAATTTACGTTTATCCCATATATATGCGTATCCTTCACGTGCAGATGAACTGATAGAATCTGGTGCTTTCCAACAACCATCCCAACGCATTGTCCCTAATTTATTCAATATTGTATTGAATGCTGATTCGGAAAATACTTCTTGCAAAGCGATAATACCAAATTGCTGATCATAGATAATTTGTACAATCTTATCTAAGTCTTTTCTTATTTCATCATCCGATTGATAAGAAAATTTATATAAGTTAAATGACCCTATACGAAATGACATAATAAAATATTTCTTTAATTGTTATCATCTTCTTCATACGACATATCTATATAGAGGCTGCCGTCTTCTCCGATGTACCAGAGGTTGTCGTAATCATCATCGTCGTCCTCCTCGTCTATGTCAAAGGATGTATCTGTGTCATCATCGTAAACATAGACATAGCGTTTATCACTATAGCGATCCAGTTCGTCTAATAGTTCTTGTGCGGAGAAATCGTTGTTGTCTTCTTCGTTCGATTCCAAGCACACATCGCCGTCATCATCCAGATAGACGCTGTCAATCGTCACGGAGTCTCCGTCTTGGTCACAGAAATTGACGCAATAGTCCGCATAGCCCTCGCAAATGGCTTGCACTAAGTTGGCTTTCAGTTGATCGACTTTCATAGGATTTGTGTTTTATGCAGGCATTTCGCCTGCAAAGGTACTATATTTTTTCGGAATATACAAGCGTTAGGGTGATTTTTATGTCATTATAGGCAGATTTAGGCATATCTAAGCCGAAATAAGCATGTTTTTGTTTGCCGGAAGACGGTTTCATTACGGTGTTCTCCCTTTTTCGTTCCGCTAATGTTGTGTTAATCCTGTGTTAATGCTGTGTTAATCCTGTGTTGGAGACTCACGCTTGGAAGGGGTTAGTTCGGGAGGTCTGTTTGTGCAGTTGGGATCGGGAGAGAGATCTTTTGTGAGGTTGCGGTAATTGGCAGAGGATTTCCAACGGTCTATTTCATAGGCACGCTGGCAGTCCTGCGGATGAGAGTAAAACATTTCGCGGCAAGCCTGCTGCACACGGGCAAAGAAAGAGGCATTCTTCATTTCGTAATATCTTTTGCCTTGTTCGACTAACTGATACGGGTCACCTTGTATGTCCGACAGTCCGCTCGTGAGTTTGAGGAGTGCAGACTGAAAGACCTGTTCCCCGACGACTGCTGCCGCGCATCGGTCAGCCGAATATTCACTCATGCGATTCCAATACTGCAGAGCGCAATAGGCAGGAAAAGCAAACGAGCCGGTTATCACTTGTGCCGCTTTTCCCATATCTTCTATAATATGCAGAACGGTCTTGTAGAGCGTGTGGCGGCAAAGGATATGTCCGCACTCATGCGCCATGACACTTTGGAGTTCGGGCAAGGTGAGCCGTTCCACCAACGAACTGCTCAAAGCGACAAAAATACGTGTGTCGCCATACGTATAAGCGTTCATCACAGGGTCATTGTAGATGTACAACTCCGGCTCGTCGATGCCGACGCAGTTAACGACTTCCCGAAAAGCGGTATATACTTTCGGCAAGTTATCCGGCGAGACACGAAGCATTGTACCGAGGTTCTCTCCTCGCATTATACGTTCGTCTCCAACCTGCATGAAGTACTTGATCAGCGTATTGAATCCGCGTGCTTGTTTGAGCACCTGCAATGCTTTCGCATCGGCAGGGTGCATGATCTGACGTGCTTTCATGCGACACTCCTTTCTTTTTCAAAACGGTTAAGACGCATGTATGCCACTTGCAGCACGGCAGGAACACAAACGCGGTAAGCAGGCGATGAGATGTCATAGACCGTCCAAGCCCCCAAAGCTATCCAGCCGATGGGACCTAACGCGCCACCCACGGCACGCGTGGCGGTCTCAATACCGGCAGTTGCTACCCCGCGGACGGTGATGATCTCTACTATATATTGAATAACGCGGGCGGTTATGCGCGTGAGAACGACTCGGCTTGTGCGGACAGCCATGAGCAAAGCAGCCGTCAGTGCCTGGCGCGTGAGCGTCTTATCAGGGATGCCGTTTTCGTTGGCAAGCAGTCTCAGTTCACGCTCGGACATCTTGTTCAGCGTGTCTTGGCAAAGCGTAGTCAAGAGGTTGTGCTCCATTTTGGTGATGGTGTCGTATTCGGAGACGGGGACATCCATCTGTTTACAGACGCGGCGAAGCACGGTGGCGTACGAATCCGGCCCGCGGTTCCAGAGTGTAGAGAGGGTGTTGGAACCGTATTTCAGTAACTCATTGCTGATCTGCGGCACGAGAAACAACATGTCTTCCGGATAGTTGCGGTTGTACTCATCGGTGGAAGTCAGCTGCTCCGTGATACGGATGTTGCCCAAACGGTCATGCGTCAGGATGTCGCATAGCACTTTGAGATCCTCATTTTCGCAGGAGGAGAGAAAACGTAAATCTTTGTCTGTAGTCATAATTTTGCCCTTTCATTTTTGAAATCTGGCGCAAAATTACTACATGGGACGGACAAAAGGTGTCCGAGGTGCAAAAAAATGTCGGTCTTGTCTCGGTTGTGAGTCGGTCATCTCTCGGTTGGAGAGGCAAGGGATGAACAAGGGATAACTATAGTTTCTTTCTCCTGTTTATGCCGGAAAGTGTTTGCCACGGCTCTGTAGCAGCGGACGAAGGAATTGCGGTTACTGACCGCAAAATGTCTAATATGCAAGGATATGGGAGATTTTTATTTGCACATGTCAGAAATTTTTAGTAATTTTGCAGCGTTTTTCGCAAGCGCGCCTTGGTAAAGGCGAGGGGGAACCCGATAATATTCCTCGTGGCGGAGCTACTTATGAACGAGTGGCGGACGCACGAATGAAATGAAACAAACAGGTTCAACCTCAAAACCAAGGAATTATGCAATTACCTCCTTCAGCTCCTGCGGCGGGAAAAATGCCGTTCCAAATGCCCATGTTCCGGGCGTGGGTGCCACGGAAGATACAGCCGTGGATTTATATCTTACAAGTACTGTGTATCCAGTTCTCGGGCGGGGTGTATCTCGGCGCACTGGAAGCCGTGCGCGGCACAACAGCCCTGCAACTCGAAGACCTGCTGATGCTACTCTATGCCGGTCTGGCAGGCATGGCGGTGTGGTTCCCAATGCTGTTCCGCATGAAGTTCCGTTTTACGAACCAACAGCTGCTTATCGGCTCGGCTGTTGTCATTGCCGTCTGCAACCTCATTACCATGCGGACGACGAACATGGCGGTCTTGCTGCCGGTCTGTTTCATCGCCGGCATCGCCAAACTGCAGGGCACATTCGAGAACATGTCGAATATCCAACTATGGATGACGCCGGAGCGTGACTTCGGGGTGTTCTTCCCTATTCTGCACATTGTGCTGCTGACCGCCATCACCGGCAGTGCATGGCTCGCCGCCGTCATTACCTTCCATTTCAGTTGGCAGATGATGCACGTGCTGACCATCGGCACAATGTGTTTCGTGGTGGCAGTGCAACTCTTCCTTTGCCAGCCGTGGTGCCCGATGCCGCAACGGATGCCGCTCAAAGGAATCGATATTTCCACAGGTCTGCTGATTTCTCTGCTGATGCTGATGATTAGTTATATCCTCGTCTATGGCGACCGGCTGATGTGGTTCTTTTCGCCTACGCTCCGATGGGTGCTGGCACTCAGCCTGATACTCTTAGCGTTTATCCTATACCGGCTCAAAACGGTGGAGAAACCCTATATATCCTTGGAGATTTTCAAATACAAGAACGTGTTGGCTATCTTGTTGGTGACCGCCATCGCCGAGCTGCTTTTAGGCGCCGAGCACACGTTAGAGGAAATCTATTGGACGGAGGTGCGCGGCTTGGAGGAACATACCAAGGGAGCGTTGTGCTTATGGTCGCTGCCGGGCGTGTATGTCGGTGTGCTGATTACCCTTTACTGGCTCGGGCATAAGAAATGGAAGGTGTGGAAGTTGTTTGCTATCGGTTTTGGCTGTATCCTGGTCTATTCGCTGTGGATGTATTTCTATTTAGATGTGAATGTGCCGATTGAGCAATACCGCCTCGGCTTGGCGTTCCGCGGCTGCGCGTACGCTATTCTTGCAGCTTCGCTGATGTGGAGTCTGCACGAGAGCGTGCATGACTTGGAGCATTTCTTCATGGCGCTTTTTATCTTCAACGTCATTCACATGTACCTCGCCGGCGCATCGGGTTATGGGTTGTACACCACGCTCTTCAAGCATTTCATGGCGGACAACATGTCGAGGTACGGGGCGTACATGACGCTGACAAGCGTTCAGCCATCAGCTATCGGCAGTCAGCTTTCAGCACTCAGTCTTTCGGTCATGAGCGTGACTTTGAAGCAGATATACGGTCAGATTATATGGGTGTCTCTGTTTATGACCTCGGCGTTCCTATTGTTAGATATTCCGCGTGTCCGTACCGGCATAGAGAAAGTGCCGTACTGGCCGGTATATGGCATCAAAATGCTCACACGCGCGGGGCTTCGGAGTCGATGACGGCTTGCGAAGTGCGTGTTGCGAGTTCGGAATAGATTTGCGCTACCGGCATGTCGTCCTTGCTGATGACGTGCAGGTAGGTGTTGTTTGCGGTGTCATACATGCGGCAGATGAGGGTGTCGCCAAGGAAGGTCTCCCGCAGCCATCTGATAGTGAGGGAGCGGAGTTGGCGGTTTTGCGCAAAATCCGCAGAGACGGTCTGCATGGCGATAGAGAGGTAGGTGCGGTTGTTGACATGACCGTTGAAATCAAGATTGATCGGGTTTACGCGGTGCTCCGCTTGGCGTATAACCGTTTCTCCGGCAGGGATGCGTATCTTGGAATGTTTCTCTTCGTTTGCCAGTCCCAAGGCATTCACATCGAGCACATTGTTGATGGCGACAGGGCGGTGCGTCTCACTATCCAAGAGCGTCCAGCATCCGTGTCCGTGTGCAACCTCTATACCATCTGTTCTGCAGATTTTGAAGTCGGCGTAGAGGCGCAAACCGGTCAGTTCGCCGTTCCAGACCGTCACTTCAATCTCTTGTGACCAGAAGGCTTCGTTCTGCTCCCACCAGGCGTTGAACTCAGAGATAACCCACAGTTTGTTTTGATGCACGAGGTCAAAGGCTGCCATATGCAGACAGGACATATATCGTGCCCAACAGTCCTGATAGTACAGCAAGACGGCGTTGGGGGTCATACGATAGCAGGTATCCATGTCCGCCGCAGTAATGCTGTAACGATGTGTGTAGATGTTTTTTTCCATTCCATTAGATTAAATTAAATAAGGAGAGCGTGAACTCTCCTTTTGTTGCTCAACCAGGACTCGAACCCAGACAGACAGAACCAGAATCTGTAGTGCTACCATTACACCATTGAGCAGCTTGCATTGACACTTGCGTGACTGCGCGTTTCACGCTTGTATAACGCTACGTGTCATGCTACGCTTTCGGTCCGCAAACGCTCCGCTGGTTTACGTCCCGAGGGAACCAAACAAGAGGCTTTTGAACGAAAGCGGGTGCAAAGGTACTGCTTTTTTCTGACATGTGCAAATTTTTTTGCATTTTTTTTGCATTTATTTGCATATTCCGGTATTTTTTTGTATCTTTGCACGCTATTTATGGTTTTTTTATGAGAGCATTAATAGCATCCGCGCACAATATAGTGTTTTTCACGAAC
>ODAI012345718.1_pt1 | contig 16101 bp, 13 predicted proteins | sample 1539321 | NCBI WGS metagenome assembly ODAI01 (sample SAMN02144231, study PRJEB22623) | gut metagenome | biome: sheep rumen | host: Ovis aries | place: New Zealand
ATCTGTCAGGAACCTGGTCGAATTCCTCCTGCGTTCCGGCGATCTGGACGACAGGGGCGGGGGGAGCCCGGAAGACGCCATGGTCCGCGGGGCCCTCATGCACAGGAAGCTGCAGGGGGCCCAGGGGGCTGAATACGCCTCGGAAGTATCCCTGAAAGCCGCCTGGGTCCTGCCGGACACATGGCGGGAGGAGGAGATCGCGGTCCTGATCGAGGGCCGGGCGGACGGGATCTTTCCGGCGGTCAATCCGGAGATGGAGATCGCCGGCCGCCTCTGGACCATTGATGAGATCAAGACTACATACAGAAAACTGAGCAGGATGAAGGAACCGGAACCGGTACATCTGGCCCAGGCCCTCTGTTATGCCTGGATCTGGTGCCGGGACAATGCCCTGGAGGAGATCAGCATCCGCATGACTTACTGCAGCCTGGATACGGAAGAGATCAAATATTTCTGGTATTACAGGACAGCGGCGGAGCTGGAACAGTGGATGGAAGGCCTGATGCATGAATACCGGCGCTGGGCCCTGCAGGAGATCCGGTGGAAAGACCGGCGGACGGAATCGATCAAAGCCGCCGTATTTCCTTTCCCTTACAGGGAAGGCCAGCGGGACCTGGCGGCCGGGGTCTACCGGACCATTGTCCGGGGCAGGAAACTGTTTCTGGAGGCGCCCACCGGCAGCGGCAAGACCCTGGCGGTCCTTTTCCCGGCCGTCAAGGCCATGGGGGAGGGTAAGGCGGACAGGCTTTTCTATCTGACGGCCAGGAATGTGGCGGCCTCTGTTGCCCTGCAGACCATGGATCTTCTGGAAGAGAGGGGGCTGCGCCTGCGCAGGGTCCTGCTGACCGCCAAAGAGAAAATCTGCCTGCTGGACAGGCCGGCCTGCAATCCGGACAGCTGTCCCCGGGCGGCGGGCCATTACGACAGGGTAAATGAAGCGATTTATGAGCTATTGACCGGGACGGACAACATAAACAGGGAGGCGGTGGAAGCCGCGGCGGAACGCTGGAATGTGTGCCCTTTCGAGCTTTCGCTGGATCTGACCGGCTTCTCGGACGCCATCATAGCCGATTATAATTATGTATTTGACCCCCATGCCCGCCTGCGCCGTTTTTTCGCAGAAGGAACCGGCAGCGGGAAATATGTTTTTATGGTGGATGAAGCCCATAATCTGGTGGACCGGGGCAGGGATATGTACAGCGCCCGGCTGGACACATCTCTGTTCAGGGAGTTCCGGAAGAAGATCCGGAATCCTTTCCCTGCCTTGTGGAAAAAGGCCGGGAAATGTATGACCGCCCTGCGCCGGCTCCCGGAGCCGGAAGGGGGATGGCGACTGCTGGAAGAGGATGAATGGGCATACTTTACGGACACTGTCAGCCTCCTTTATGTGGCCCTGGGCCAGGAACTGGATCGTTTCCGGAGGGGTGACCGAACCAGTCAAACGGCAGAAAAGCGGGCGGCCCGGGAGGATATCCTGCAGATGTATTTTGAGCTGGGCCATTATCTGCTGATCTTCGAGAATATGGAGGAGGACTACGCGGTCTATACGGAAGCGTCGGAAGAGAAGGACAGAAATATCATTCTCTTCTGTCTGGACCCGGGGCGGAGCCTCAGGGCCTGCATGGACCGGGGCTGCGGTTCGATCCTGTTTTCCGCGACGCTCCTTCCGGTCCAGTATTATAAAAAACTTCTGGGCGGGACAGAGGAGGATTATGAAATCTATGCCCGTTCCGCTTTTGATCCGGCAAGGCGCCGGGTCTTCCTGGTTGGCGATGTGACCTCCCGCTACAGGGACCGCAGTCCGGAAAACTTTACAAAGATAGCGGATTGCATTTACAATATAGTCTCCTGCAGACACGGCAACTATATGATCTTTTTCCCTTCCTATGCCTTTCTGGAACAGACAGCGGATGTTTATCTGGAAAAATACCCGGATTCGGAGGAGAACCGGGTGCTGGTTCAGACCGCCGACATGTCCCAGGGGGAAAGAGAGGCCTTTCTGGACCGCTTCAACGCCTATCGCAATGACCGCAGCCTGCTGGGCTTCTGTGTGCTGGGAGGCGTTTTCGGGGAAGGCATCGATCTCAGGGATGACCGCCTGATCGGGGTCATCGTCATAGGGACCGGAATACCCGGGATCGGGCCGGACCGGCAGATTCTCCGGGAATATTTCGACCGGGAGGAGAAAAAGGGCTTTGACTACGCCTATCGTTACCCCGGCATGAACAAGGTCCTGCAGGCAGCGGGCCGGGCGATCCGGACTGCGGAGGATGTAGGCATCGTAGCCCTGCTGGATGACCGCTTCCTGACCGGGGCTTACCGGCAGCTGTTCCCGGCCGAATGGACGGAGTGTGAGACAGTTACAGTCAACCGGGTATCCGACAGGGTCAGCCGCTTCTGGGATGAGTGGCTCTGATCCCCGGCGCCGGCGGCGGCCTGTCCGGGTGCGGATCCCATTTTTTGTGGAAAACACCGTCAAAAAAATATGTAAACCGACAGAAAAGGCAGTTTTCAGACGACTTACCCTGTTTTGACCCGAAATAGTGATTTCTGACACTATAAATGACAGGTGTGTCAATGTGGATAACTTTGTGGAATTTGGGGATTTCTTCGGGGTACAGGACCAGAAAGTGACGGTTTTTCAATAAAAATCGACCGTGTGTTTTGGGGACGGTTTTTCGCGGTTTCCAAAACCGCTGAACCAAAGCAGTCAACAAAAATATGTTAACTAAAATGAAAGGAAATCAAGCTTATGTGGGCAGAAGAAAGTGTATTTTATCAGATTTATCCTCTTGGATTTTGCGGCGCTCCCTTCCATAATGACGGAAAACTGGAGCACAGGATCCTGAAAGTCATCGACTGGATCCCCCATATGCGGAAGCTGGGCATCAACGCGGTCTATTTCTGCCCGGTCTTTGAGTCTGACACCCACGGCTACAATACCAGGGATTATAAGAAGATCGATGTCAGGCTGGGTACCAATGAGGATTTCAAAAAGGTCTGTGATGAACTCCACGCGAATGGCATCCGGGTCGTCCTGGACGGCGTTTTTAACCATGTAGGCAGAGGCTTTACCCAGTTCCGGGATGTCCTGACCTATCGGGAGAAGTCCTGGTATAAAGACTGGTTCAATATCAGCTTTGAGGGAAATTCCAACTATAATGACGGACTCTGGTATGAAGGATGGGAAGGCAACTATGACCTGGTCAAACTGAACCTGCGCAATGACGCGGTGGTCGGCCATATTTTTGACGCTGTCAGATACTGGGTCGAGTATTTCGGCATTGACGGTCTGCGTCTGGATGTGGCTTACTGCCTGGACAATGATTTTGTCCGCCGCCTTCGCGGTTTTACAGACTCCCTCAAGGAGGACTTCTATCTGATCGGGGAAATGCTGCACGGCGATTACAATCTCAAGATCGGCCCCGGCATGCTGCACAGCTGCACCAACTATGAGTGCTATAAAGGAATACATTCCAGCTTCAACAGCATGAACATGTTCGAGATCTGCCATTCCCTGATGCGGCAGTTCGGATCCGATCCCTGGTGCCTCTACACCGGCAGGCATCTGCTGTCCTTCGCGGACAATCATGATGTGTCCAGGATCGCCACGATCCTTAACAATAAAAAGCATCTGCCGCTGGTCTATGGCATAGTCTTTGGCATGCCCGGTATCCCCTGTATCTATTACGGCAGCGAGTGGGGCATGGAAGGAGACAAGAAAAACGGCGATCCCTCCCTGCGTCCTGCGGTTGAACAGCCGGAATGGAACGAACTGACCGATTTCATCAGCCGTCTGGCAGAGGCCAAAAAGAATTCCGAAGCCCTGAATTACGGCGGCTTCCGCAGCGTGGTCCTGACCAATAAACAGTGCATCTTTGAGAGAAAATCCGAACATGAGAGGGTCATGGTGGCTGTTAATGCCGATGAGGAGGAATATGTTGCCCACTTTGATGCCGGCTGCGGCCTGGCAGAGGACCTGATCACCGGAAAGACCCATGATTTCGGCGGCGGCAGCCATCTGCCGGCCTATTCCGTCAGTTTCTGGAAAATGGAGCGTTGAGAACCGGGAAACTGCAGGGAACCGTGTCTTCCGGCCCGTCCGGAAAGTTTTTTTTCCAATCCCGGGAATTAACTCGATATTTACAGGAAAACATGCTATATTAGTTTAGAAATTATTCATAATTTCATGATTGACACATTATGAAATTATATTTGAGGAGGTAATACATATGGGTACTGAAAGCCCTTTGGCACTGCTTCTGATCGCTCTGATCCCGCCGCTCTTCTTCCTGGTCTATATTTACAGGCAGGACGATATTGAGTCGGAACCCAGAGGAATGATCGCCGGTATCATAGGCCTGGGCGCCTTATCAGCCATCCCGGCCGTGATTCTGGAATCGATCGGGATCGGATTCTTATCCCGGCTGGGCCTTCCGGAGGATAGTATCATCTTACTGCTTCTTGAGAACTTTCTTGTGGTCGGTATTTCCGAAGAAATCTGTAAATATTGGGGCGGCCGGCTCACGACATGGAAGAGCCCTGAATTCAACTACCGTTTTGACGGGATTGTCTACATGGTATCTTCGGCAATCGGCTTCGCGGCCCTGGAGAATGTGCTCTATGTATTCGAGTACGGCTTCCATACCGGCGTAATGAGAGCTATTCTTTCCATCCCCCTGCATACCATCTGCGGTATGTTCCTGGGATACTATTACGGAGAAGGCAAATATCTGCTCATGCATGGGGACAAGGCTGGTTCCAGAAATGCTTTCTGGAAGGGACTCGTCATCGCTGTGGCGATCCATGGCGCTTACGATTTCCTCGCTTCCGTCAGCAGCCTGGTCGGACTGGTTCTGTTCGTCGTTCTGGTCATCGTTGTGGACATAGTCGCTTTCCGCTTCATGAAGAACGCGGAAAAGGCGGATTCCCCCATCTATGAGTGACCTGTGGAACAGACAGGTTGATATGACAGCAGCACAGGGCCCGGAAACCCGCATAGGTTTCCGGGCCTTTTTAACCCGCCGGTGAACCGGGAATCTGACTTCCGTTCCATCTGGTGTCAGGCAGTGAACCATGCAGTCTGACTTCCGGTTCAAAAATAAAAATTTTCAGTATTGACAAAATCCGCAAGTTTGGATAATATATGATTTGTCCATCACAGAAATGTGCTGACAGATATATATGCGATAGTAGTACAGTTGGTAGTACGCCACCTTGCCAAGGTGGAGGTCGCGAGTTCGAGCCTCGTCTATCGCTCTGAAGCGGAAGTCCGGAAAACGCCGGGTTTCCGCTGTTTTTTTGATTTAACAGTAACCATTTTCACTATTACCCGGGCCCTTTTTTATTACCCTGGGTAATAAGGTGCTCAAAGCGCAATATTTGGCCGGAAATTATGGCCCTGCCCATTGCGCTAGAGCACCTTTTTTTCTTCCAGGAGGCTTTTCAGCTGAAGGAAGAAGGGTATAACGTCTTCGAGATCAAGATCCATCTGACCTCTGCCGGCCTCGCCGTCCAGTACTTTCCGGAACCTTTCGACATCCATGCCGGTGAAATAGTGCTTTTCCGCCACCAGGGCCGAATTCCCGAAGAGCCTGGCGGCATCCTCGATGGACCCGCCTTCCAGGTTCACATACCTGGAGATCGCGTTCCTGCGGAAGGCGTGGGTGCCGCGGACCGTGTCCTGGCAGACCGGGATCTCCAGGGCCCGGCACATGCGGCGGTAGAAGTTATATACCGTGTTGTTGGTGATGACGCCTTCCGGCGAATCCGCGGGAAAGAGATACTCGCTGCCGGGATAGTAGAGCCTGTGGACTTCTTTGAGCCTCTCCAGCAGGTCCCGTACTTCTCTGGTGATGGGGAACTGCCGCTCTTTGCCGTTCTTGGTATGGCCCACGATGTGGAAAGTGTCCCTGCCGCCGGTGCCGGTCTCAGGCTTCAGCGTGATCTGCTCCCGTTCGATCCCGATCCAGAAATCGTGGATGTCGCTCCAGCGGAGCGGCGGGACCTCTCCCCGGCGCAGTCCCAGCAGGATCTGCATCTCCAGGGCATAGGCCGGCAGGTAGGAAGGGGCCTTCCGGTGCTTTTCGGCAATGAAGGCCATGATCCTGTCCATCTCTTCCGGCGAATAAGCCCTTTCCGCAATGGGAACGTCGGGGAGGACCATGTCCCTGAACTGTGCGAAATCGCAGCGCAGGTAGGTATTCTCCCGGATCCAGCGTCTGTGGAAGGAGAGGTCCATGACCTGCTTGATCACGGTCCGCATGGACTGCCAGGCCCGCTTGCGCAGGCTGTAGCGTTCCAGGTTCATACGGCAGACGTTTTCAATGTCCAGTTCTGTGATCTCATCGACATGCAGCTTTTCAAAGTCTGTGCCGGTAAAGAAACGGTTGTAGGTCTGCCAGTGGCGCGAGATCGAATTCGAGACAGACAGGCGCCTTTCATGGGTCTTTACCAGGTCTCCGGTCCTCTGCTGTAGGATCTCGTAGGCTTCTCTGAAGGTCTTCCTGGCCTCTCCGAACTCACCGTGCTCATACGCAAGGATCTTCTGGCGCAGCCCTTCCAGGGTCTTTGACTTGACCTGCCTGTAGCCGCTTTTTTTTGTTGGGTCTTTCAGGTTGTAGTGAAAAAAACCGTCACTACTCGGTCTTTTGGGGAACTTGTATTTTTCCAATGCTTTCTGCTCCAGTGCTTTCCTGTACAGTTCCCTGGCCGTCTCCAGGGAGAGGATAGCATCCTGGTCAGAAGAAGACAAGAGCTGTGAGAGCACGGCCTTCTGGATCTCCGGATCCATGGGAGCAGGTGCATTTGCTTTTATGCGGTTGTCCATTCCCTGCTCCCTCCTTCAGACCTGCTCACTGCGTCAGGATCCGTTCCAGTTCCCCGAAATCATAACTGTGCTGTTCGAAATCATTAAAGCGGTTCTTTCTGCCCTCGCGCGCACGCGCGTTATTCCCAGTATTATTATTCCCTATATATTTCCTGTGGGAAGAAACTTCCCTCGTACCATGGGAAGTTTCTTCCCTCGTGACGAAAGAAGTATCTTCCTTCGTGAGGAGGGAAGTATCTTCCTTCGTAAGGAGGGAAGTATCTTCCCATGTGAGCGATTCTGCATAGTACCCATAACGGACCATGCACCCTTTCCTGGAAAGGGGGACTTTTTTAATGAGCCCTTTCTGTTCAAGAGATAGAAGAGTCTTTCCTGCCCATTTGGGTGAAAGCATGGTCCACTCGGCAACAAAAGCCTGTCCGCCGCGCATAAGTTCTTTTTTTCTTGAAAAGCCAAGCACAAGTGAGAACACAGCAGCTTCGGCAAGAGTGCTGATCCTGGGATCGTGAATAACGGATGCCGGAATCAGGAGAAAACTGTCGTTCTTAAGAGCTGACTTTTTCTTTGTCATTGCCTGGACTCCTTCTGTCGGCAATCAGGGACTCGAAGTATCGTCTGGGGAGCTTGCCCGCGATCGTGAGATACCCCTGCTCTTTCAGCTTTTCGTTCTCTGCACGAATGATCATATATGCCTTGGCCTTGCTGACAGAGCAGGCCGCAGCGATTTCATCGGCGCACATGTAGAGAGATTCAGGTCCTGTCATCGTGTCCACCTCCTTTAAAATTAAACAATGCGTTAACTGTTGTTTATATAGTACGCAACAGAGCAGAATATGTCAATAATAATTAAATAAAACGTTAACTATAAGACGGCGCAAAAAAAATAAATTTCTGAAACATGAATCTGTTATACTTTAGGAGTGATTCAAAGGAGGAACAATGAGCAAGAGCATCGGTGAAAATATACGCAGGCTCAGAATGCTGCGGGGGTTATCCCAGAAAGAACTGGCAGAAAAGATAGGCGTGGCAAATGTCCAGCTCAATTATTACGAGCATGACACCAGAAGACCGAAGGTCGATACACTGAAGCGGATCGCGGATGCACTTGGAGTAAGCCTCGAAATACTGCTGGGAGAAGACATGAGCGAGGCGCAGGCAAAAAAGCGCCTGTACATGATTTTCAGCCAGTTTGACGGGCAGATGGCCGAAATCGACGGAAAAACGCTGTTATGGTTCAATAAACTCGATTTATTGGACTTTTACAGACGATACCAGATATACAGGACTCAGGTGATGGAAGCGGAAGATGAGAAGAATCCTGAAGAACGTGAAAGAAAGAAAAAAGCTGCCCGGGACAGTTTTGAAGAGTGGATCGTATTGAGCGGTGAGTGAAAAACCGGTACGGTATCCGACGGCCGCATTGATGTCCATGCAGATCAGTCCGATTCGTGCTGCCCTATCCGTTTTCAGGAAAGCGCGAGGCTTTCTCCTGTCTGCAGGAAGTATATCTGCTATACTTTTGCAGAGACAGGAGGAGAAGGAATGAGTGCCGGAATTGGAGAAAATATCAGGAGAATACGCAGGGAAAAGAAGATCACGCAGAAAAAGCTGGCCGAAATGACAGGCCTTACAAATGTCGTGATCAATTACTATGAGCATGGAGCCAAAAACCCGACGATCGAAACGGTGCAGAAGATTGCCGGGGCCCTGGGGGTGGAACCGGAAAAGCTCACAGGAGAGAAGCTGACGGACCAGAAGGCGATAAAGCGCCTGTTTTCGGTTTTCAGGGAGTTCGACGGCCAGATGTCCATAAATGACGGAAAAATCGCTGTAAGCTTCCGGAAACTGGATTTAAAGGCGTTTTACGACCGCTATCAGGAGTACCTTCGGGAAGAAGCTGAGGCAGAAAAGGAGGCAAATCCCGGGAAGCAGGCGGAAATGAAAAAAGCTGCAAGGAGCAGCTTCGAAGAGTGGATGGACGCATACCGTGTGGAAAATGACTGATTCAGGGCAGATAAATCTATTACCTGTTCTATTGCCGGGTAATAGGAGAGAGCCAGGGAATGCTGTAAATATGCGGTTTTCAGGCGACAGACCTCATGTTCGAGCCTCGTCTATCGCTCTGAAGCGGAAGTCCGGAAAACGCCGGATTTCCGCTGTTTTTTTGCTGCTGGTGTTTTTCTTCCCATAGAAAAAGCCGCCACCCTGAGGTGACGGCCCGTTTATCTGACCTGTTTGGCTGTCCGCCGCTTTTTATTTTTTGTATTCTTCCGCGTCAACATAGTACTTGTCATAATTGTCAGGATCAACATAGATCTTGATATTCCGCCCGATTACGCTGGGGTGGATCATATGAGATACATTACCGCTCTCGAAATAGCGTGTCTCACCGTTTGGAAGCGTAGCTTCACAGACGAGCTTTCTCGGATTGCGTCCGTTGATCGTCACTGAACTGTTTACAGCGATGTCATGAATCACACCGTTAAGGGCGATGCCGTTCTCCTTCAGCTTTTTTTCCTTTCCTGTCGTGATACCGAATGTTTTAAGAAACCCCATTTCAGCTCCTCCTCTCCTTTTCTTGATACAGATTAAAAAACCCCGCAAAACATGATTTGTACATATGAAAATGCAGACATATAACAGCATTTATAAAAGTCATGTCACTTATTAGATATCATTTATAAGGAAGCATGTCAATTATGATTCGGAAGGGACGGAAGCGGTTTTTCCTGTACACTGGTCCTGATCCGGCGTTTTGCCGCAGATAAGTCAAAACGGGAGCATCTGTTCTTCTTCCGGGAAATTTTTCGGTTTTTTGTGATAGAATGATACCGTTAGGGAAAGCAGGCCCCGGGGGCCGGCTTTCCGGAGGAGGACATAATCGAAATGGGACAGATGACAGGATACAGTCGGATATTCGGAGGAAAGCTGCAGATCGACGGCGGCGCGCTGAAAATGATCGCGGTCGTGACCATGTTCATCGACCATCTAACATTGTGTTTTTTGGAAGTGGTCAAAGGACCGGACGGCAGGGCCATCCTTTACAGCATTCCCTATGGGAAAGTACTGGACAGGATCGGCCGGGGCATCGGCAGGACTGCTTTTCCCATATTCTGTTTTATGGTCGTGGAAGCGCTGATCTATACCCGCAGCCGGATCAGATATCTGATCAGGATGCTCCTGTTCGCGGCAATTTCCCATTATCCCTTTAATTTAATGATCTTTCCCGGCAGTACGAAGATCCACTGCAGTGTCATGGCTACGCTGGCCCTGGGATTTCTGGCTGTCTGGACCATGGATGCCATGGCCGGGGCCTGTCTGGGACGGCAGTATACGATCAGGGCATACAAAGGACTGGATCCTGTACCGGAAGAGGAAAGGGGGCAGCCGGTTGGCAGCTGCGGCCTCTACGGGAACAGATTTGTCAATATCGCGGTCTTCGGGATCGTTTCCGTGTCCTCCTGCGCCGGTTTCTGCGGGCTGGCAGCCGCGGCCCATACAGATTACCGGTATGGCGGCGTGCTGCTGGTCGTCATTTTTTATTTACTTTACAGGATCCGCGATCTGTCCCTGGCGGCCGGCTGGGCCTGGATTTCATATTATAATGAAATGGAGTTGCTGTCATTTCCGGGCTTTTTACTGTTGAAGTGCTATAATGGAAAAAAGGGAATGCAGAACAAATACTTCTTTTATATATTCTACCCGGTCCATCTGCTGCTCCTGTACCTGGTCCGAAAAGCTGTTTTCGGTGCCTGAGAACGGATTTGCGCAGCACAAGGGCATGACAGAAAGGAAATCCGAACGTTACACAGCAGGAGGGAGATATGGAACTCAGATTTATAGGAGCCGATCATGAAGTAACAGGCAGCTGCCATTACCTGCAGGTGGGCGGAAAACGCATTTTGATCGATGTCGGTATGGAACAGGGCAGAGACATTTTTGAAAATCAGCCGCTGCCGGTCCCGCCCTCCAGCATTGATTTTGTTTTTCTGACCCACGCCCATATCGACCATAGCGGGATGCTTCCCAAGATCTACCATGACGGATTCAGGGGAGGGGTCATCTGTACAAGTGCGACCCGTGCCCTTTGCGAGATCATGCTGCGGGATTCTGCCCATATACAGGCGCAGGAAACAGAATGGCGCAGCAAAAAGGCCAAAAAAAGCGGAGAGGAGAAAGAGTACGAACCGCTCTACACCATGGAAGACGCCATGATGGTCATGAAACAGTTCAGTACTTATCCTTATGATAAGACCTTCACCCTCTGCGAAGGCGTTAAATTCCGCTTTACAGATATCGGTCATCTGCTTGGTTCCTGCAGCATTGAGCTCTGGCTGACAGAAGGCGGCGTCACCCGTAAGATTGTCTTTTCCGGAGATATCGGCAACAATGACCAGCCCCTGCTCAGGGATCCTGCTCTTACAGAGGAAGCGGATTACGTTGTCATGGAATCCACCTACGGGGACCGGTACCATGAGAAGGAGAAGACCGATCCAGTTGAGGAGCTGGCAAATATTATCAGTGAGACCCTGTCCAGGGGCGGCAATGTGGTCATCCCGTCCTTTGCCATCGGCCGGACCCAGGTCATGCTTTATTACATCCGCCAGATCAAATTCAACAATATGATTCCGGATTATCCGGATTTTCCGGTCTATGTGGACAGCCCCCTGGCTGTTTCCGCAACAGAGATCTTTATGGAGAATGAGCAGGAGTGCTTTGACGAAGAAGCCATGAGCCTGGTCCGTCAGGGAATCAATCCGATCCAGTTCAAAAATCTCCGCCTGTCGATCACGTCGGAGGAATCCAAGGCGATCAACGAGGATGATGAGCCCAAGGTCATCATCAGCGCTTCCGGCATGTGCGACGCCGGCCGGATCCGCCACCACCTGCAGTTCAATCTGGGCCGCCCGGAATCCACCATCGTATTCGTCGGTTATCAGGCGGAAGGGTCTCCCGGCAGAAAGCTGCTGGAGGGCGTAAGTGAGATCAAACTGTTCGGCGAGCCGGTCCAGGTCCGGGCTGAAATTGTGATGATGCAGGGTATGTCCGGCCATGCCGACAAGGCGGGACTGCTGCACTGGATCGGCGGTTTTAAGACAAAACCCAAGCAGGTCTTTGTTGTACACGGAGATGACGCGGTGGCGGATGCCTTTGCCGGCTGTCTGTCAGAGGAGTACGGCTATAATGCCATGGCGCCGTACAGCGGGACCCGCTACGACCTGTCCAACGGAAAATTTATTGAGATCACCAAAGGAATACCGGTCATGCAGAAAGAACAGAAGGGTGCCCATTCCGAGGTCTTTGTCCGCCTGAAGACAGCCGGCCGGGACCTGAACGCTTTCATTGAAATGTGCAGCGGGCTTCCCAACAAGGATATGGAACATTTTACCCGGGATCTGAAGGCCCTGATGGAGAAATATAAGCGCTGACGGAATGCCTGTTTTTTGGAATGCCTGTTTTTGTGGCAAAGACATGACTTTTCGAGTATAATGGTGTATTGCAAATCGTCATGGCTGAATTTGCGCCCTTTTGTCACAGGATCAGAGGGCGCTCGTACGGGCTGTCCGGAGACAGCCGCCGGCATCCGCCTTTGTTTTTCGGAGGGGATGTCAAAAAAGAAAGAGGTGTTCCATTGAGCAAAGCGGATCAGATATTTGTTTCCATGTGCAGAGATATTCTGGAGAACGGCACCAGTACAGAGGGAGAGAAAGTCCGCCCCCACTGGCCGGACGGAACGCCGGCCTATACGATTAAGAAATTCGGCGTCTGCAACCGTTATGACCTGCAGGAGGAATTCCCCCTGCTGACCCTGCGCCGGACCGCCCTGAAGAGCTGTACCGATGAAATGCTCTGGATCTGGCAGCAGAAGTCCAATAACATCCATGATCTGCACAGCCATATCTGGGATGAATGGGCGGATGAGAACGGTTCCATCGGCAAGGCTTACGGCTACCAGCTGGGCGTGAAGCATCAGTATAAGGAAGGGATGATGGATCAGGTGGACAGGGTCATTTATGACCTGAAGCACAATCCCTTCAGCAGGCGGATCATGACCAATATTTACGTCCACCAGGATCTGCATGAGATGCGGCTCTATCCCTGCGCCTACAGCATGACTTTTAACGTGACGCAGAAAAAAGGAGATGATAAGCTGACGCTGAACGCGGTCCTTAACCAGCGGTCCCAGGACGTATTGACCGCCAACAACTGGAATGTAGTCCAGTATGCGGTCCTGGTCCACATGCTGGCCCAGGTCTGTGACATGCGGGCCGGAGAGCTGGTCCATATGATCGCCGACGCCCACATCTATGACCGTCATATCCCCCTGATCCGGGAGCTGATCGAACGGGAGCAGTATCCGGCTCCGGAATTCCATCTGAATCCGGAGGTCAGGGATTTCTACAGCTTTACAAGAGATGACGTATCTGTGACCGGATACAAAACAGGCGAGCAGATCAAAAACATACCGGTCGCCATCTGATCCGGCAGGAATTTCACAGCAGGAGAGAATATATTTATGAATCTGATTGTTGCAGTTGACAGGAACTGGGCTATAGGCAATAAAGGAAGGCTGCTCGTCAGCATCCCCGGGGATCATAAGATGTTCCGCCGGGAGACGCTGGGCAAGGTCGTTGTCTACGGAAGGAAGACCCTGGAGACTTTCCCCATGCAGCAGCCTCTGGACCGGAGGACCAATATCGTCCTGTCCGCCAATCCGAAGCTGCAGGTCCGCGGGGCCGCAGTCGTACACAGTGTCTCCGAACTGCTGGAAGAACTGAAGCAGTATGAGAGCAGTGACGTCTATATCATCGGCGGCGAGAGTGTCTACCGCCAGATGCTTCCCTTCTGTGATACGGCCCATGTGACCATGATTGATTACGCCTATGAGGCAGACGCTTATTTCCCCAATCTGGACCGGGATCCGGAATGGGAGATCACAGCCGACTCTGATGAGCAGACGTATTTTGATATTCCCTATACCTTCCTGCGCTATTCCAGAAAGGCCGGGGGCGCGTCCGTACCTGCCGGAGAGGAAATGTGAAGAGAGCGGCCGGAGATGATCCCGCGGCCAGTGCATGACGGCAGCCGGCACAGGTCCGGAATGGAGAAGAACAAAACATCAGAAGACAGAAGCCGGGCAGGAGCCCGGTCAGAGGAAATGATATATAGAGGAAATGATATATATATGAAGCGAAGTGAATATTACAAACGCCGGGCGGGGCTGCTGGCGGCCCTGCTGCTGGTCTGCGCGGTCCTGTTTTCAGGCTGCGGCCGGATCATCATGACGACCGGCTACGCGGATGACCAGGTCTTTCAGATGGGCGGAAAATATACGGAGATCGGTGAGGTCCGGGTCTATCTGCTGGATCAGATCAAGAACTGTCAGGCCCTGCTGGAAAGCGGCAGCCTGTCAGAGGCGGAAACTGCGGATATGAAAGAATCCATCAAAAACAAGGCCATCTCCCAGATTTCCCGGGTCAAGGCCCTGAACGCCATGGCCATTGCCGACAATATCATGCTCACGGACGAAGAAGAGCAGAAAGCGGCCGACGCGGCCCAGAAATATTTCAACGCCCTGTCCGCGAAAGAAAAGGCCTGGCTGCTCATGGATGCGGAAGAGCTGACCACCATGTTCCGGGAATATGCCCTGGCCGACAAGGTATGGCAGAGCCTGGGAGATAGCTTTGAGGACAGATACAATACTTTTATCCGCGGGCTGGACAGTGATCTCAACCTGAAGCTGTGGAACAACATGGAGATCGAACCTGTTGATCCGGAAGCAGATACCGGCAACACTTTTATTGCGGCATATAACAATACATTTGGAGGATAAGGTGAAAACACTCGCTATAGCATTGTTTATTGGGCTCTATGCGGTCATGATCTTTCAGCCACGCTACCGGGTCGGCGCCGCGGTATTTACGGCCGTTTTATTTATCGTATCCGGAATCGTTCCCCTGGCCTCTGTCATTCCGGCCATTGACTGGAATGTCCTGATGATGATGACCGGCACCATGATCCTGGTCTATTATTTCATTGATTCCAGGATGCCTGAGAGGATTGCGGATCTTCTGCTGGACAAGGCGCCGAATGTCATGATGGTCACCATCTATATGTCCCTGTTCGCGGGTCTGATCTCCGCTTTTATTGATAATGTGGCGACCGTCGTTATGGTCGCACCGGTGGCCCTGGCCATTTGTAAAAAGCTGAAGATCTCTCCGGTCGCCATGGTCCTGTGTATCGCGGTCTCTTCCAACCTGCAGGGCGCCGCGACGCTGGTCGGTGATACGACTTCAATCATGCTGGGCGCTTACGCCGGCATGGATTTCATCAGCTTTTTCTGGATGCAGGGACGTCCGGGCATGTTCTTCGCGGTGGAACTGGGAGCCCTGATGACGGTCCCGATCATGATGTTCATTTTCCGCAATGACAGGCAGAAGGTCACTTCCACCCAGAAGACCAAAGTGACCAACTATATCCCCACATTCGGTCTGATCGGCGTCGTTGTATGCCTGATCGCGGCTTCTTTTATCAAGGAAAAGCCGCCCGTCACCAACGGCCTGATCTGTATGACCATAGCGGCCCTGATGATGTGCCTGGACTATTTCCAGACCAGGAATACGCTCAACGCCAACAAGGCGGTCAGGAGCGTGGATACCCAGACGCTGACCCTGCTGCTGAGCCTCTTCCTGGTCATCCAGGGCATCAACGAAGTCGGCGTGATCGATGACCTTTCGGACTTCATTGTCAGAACCGGCGGAGATGATATCTTCCTCCTGTATACCATTATTGTATGGGGATCTGTCGTGATTTCCGCTTTTGTCGACAACATTCCCTATGTCGCCACCATGCTGCCGGTCCTGGCAGGCGTTACCCAGAGGCTTGGGATCTCTCCCTATCTCCTCTATTTCGGACTGCTGACCGGGGCGACCCTGGGCGGCAACCTGACGCCGATCGGCGCCTCTGCCAACATCACGGCAGTGGGCCTGCTGAAAAAAGAAGGCTATGAAGTATCCTTCCCGGATTTCATGAAGATCGGCGTTCCCTTTACACTGACCGCGGTCATAACGGGATATCTCTTCATATGGTTTTTCTGGAAGGGAAGCATCTGATCCCCCGGCATCCCTTACAGGCGGCGGAAAGAAGAATATAAGGAAGATGTTATTAGCACTCACTTCAAGTGAGTGCTAATTTTTTATTGACTTTTATGTTAATCAGGGATACACTAAACAATTGTAAAAAACAATTACGTAAGTAATTGTCATAACAAT
>ODAI012663166.1_pt1 | contig 16101 bp, 14 predicted proteins | sample 1539321 | NCBI WGS metagenome assembly ODAI01 (sample SAMN02144231, study PRJEB22623) | gut metagenome | biome: sheep rumen | host: Ovis aries | place: New Zealand
CGGACGTAAGATAAGAAATCAGGTCTGGAATAAGATATGGAAAGCGGGATGTTTTGCTGATATCAGATTTCCGGATGGGCGAAATTATGAAGATATTTCAACAGTATACAAAATTGTCCAGAAAGCAAGTGTCACTGGAATAAACGGGGAATACTATCACTGGAGACAAAGGGCAAGTAGTATATCACACAGACATAACAAAAAAGATCTTGAAGACGGTTGGATTGCTTATAAGAAACGATATGATGATTTACATGACTGCGTAGGCAACGAAACAGTGGCGATTTTATTGCGACAATGTGCCATTAAAATAATGCAGGTTTGGGCATGGAATCTGAAAAGAAAATGTTCCCAGGAACACATAAATGAGATGAATGAGTTTGTTCGAAAACAGTATCCGGTATTTGGGTTTCAAGATTGGCCATTGAAAATCAGGATTTTCTTTTTTCTGACAAGATTCAATAATCGAGTCTCATTTACGATAGCATATATATTGGATCATATATATCGAGCAGTTAACTTCATAAGCAAAAATAACAGGATGGATTACTGATAGTTTTTAAAATGATTCTACTTTTTGTTGCTGTTCTCGTTCATTTCAATCTTGGATCACCGGTCTTGTGTAAGCAAGATAGACATAGTAAGGATGAAAAAGTAGTAAAACACAATTCAACATCACTGGCAATATAGTAAGCTAAACGTAATGGGTTAGATTCCATAAGGGATCTAACTCATTTTTTGAAATATAAGGAATATGGGTTGATATCTAACACAGAAAAACGTTGGAATGCCTAATCAGAGGTCAACTTCTTGCCCCTGATTCAAACTTGTGGTACTCTTAGTAGGATTATACATAGGCAATAATATAAAGGAGCTATTATATAAATGAAGAAAGTATGGAGCGTTATTCTGACGATAGCCCTGTTAGGCATTGTCTGCAGTCTCGGATATATCGCATGGAACCTGTACACGGACATAAAAGATCAGGAAGTTTATGAGGATGCACAGTCGATGGTGGAGGCGACCCCAACGCCGACTGACGATTCCTCGCTGACTGTAGAGGATATCGAAAAAGAAGAGTTTACTGGCGTCAGAGACGGGGAGGCACCACCGCTTCCCGATGGAATCTTTACCGGACTTGGCAATCCTATCAACTTTCAGTATCTTCAGGAAATTAATCCTGATCTCTATGCTTGGATTCGCATGAGTGACGTCGGTATAGATCTTCCAATAGGTCACAATCAGGAAGATGAGTATTTCTATCTGAATCATGATATGTATAAAAATGTGACGCGTGTAGGATGCCCGTTCACACTGAACTATAATAAAACGGATTTCTCGGATCCTAATACCATAGTCTACGGTCACAATATGGAGACGGGTGCAATGTTTGCACCACTCCATCAGTTCGAGGATCACGATTTTTTTGATAACCATGAGTATATTTACATATACACACCGGATATGATCCGCATCTATCAGATATTCTCTGCCCGCTATTACGATGATCGGGATCTGATGAAGGCTTTCGACTTTACAGACAAGAAAGTTTATCAGGATTTCCTGAAGGACATTTTTTCAACACGGGATATTGTTCATTTCGTCAGAGATGGGGTCAATGTTACAACCGAGGATCGAATCATTACATTGTCTACCTGTATCAGCGGGCAACCGGAGAATCGTTATCTGATTCACGGAAAACTGATATGGGAAGGAAATGAAGAACAGTTGACTGCAGCGAAGGCAGAAACAGAGAACGAAGAAGAACACTTGAACATAACGACTGAAGAAGAAAATTCTGTCGAAGATGAAAATCCGGAAATTCCGGAAGCGACGGAATGACAAAAACTTACTGAGGGATAATATGAAAAAAATTATGTCAAATGATGAAAAAAGAGTCCCGGAGGTTGTGGTTGGATACAGTGAAGAACTGGAAAAAATAATGCAGAATCCGGATTTACTGATGGAAGATGAATATAGAGACGGCTGGGATGATGGAGAGAAGAACAACGTGCACCGTCATAGCAGTTCCCACTATCACAGTCATCACCACAGCAGCTCTTCTCATCATTCGAGCAGAACGCACCATACAAGTTCCGGAAGCGGGCGATTGGCGTCCCATCATAGATCAAGACATCATCACCATCATCATAGCGAAACGAATAACCAGGAGACGGTAGTTTCTGTACCATCTGACACTATAACAAGTGATGCCGGAGAGTATAGCTATAGTGAAAATTTTGAAGACACGGTTGCAACGGAGGAAATGAGAACAAATCATGAGGATACTGCTGTAACATATGATTTGAGTCCGTCAGTTAAGAAAGATTTTTCTGAATTTGATAACGGAAACAGTGAAGTATCTTATCCGGCAGCAGACCGGACAAGACGTATTGCAAGTAAAGCTTCCGGGTCTGAGAGCAGTAAGAGGGAAGCAGAGAGAAAAACGAAGAATTCGAAGAGAACTGGAATCCGAAATAGTAACAGAAGAGATAGAAAGAGAAAAAAGAAAATCGGTTTCTTCGGTGTAATAGTCCGCATATTGATTTTCTTTATAGCAATCGGTATTGCAGCCGTTGGGACGCTTGTATATCTGAGAGCCCGTGGTGAAAAGGCAATGAAAAACACAGTTGATGAGGTAACACTTGAGGTTCCTGAGGATCCGGAAGTAGATGTAGATGACGATGGTAAGACAATCATCTACAAAGGGGAAAAGTATCGTTACAATGACGAAGTTGCCACTATTCTTTTTATTGGAACCGATAGAACCGTCAGTCAGCAGGAAAACAGTGAGACACATATAGGTGCAAACGGTCAGGCAGATACAATAATTTTGGGAATTATTGACAATAAGAGCAGGAAAATTTCTTTTCTGAGCATAAACAGGGACACAATGGCTCCGGTTGCAGAGTATACTGCTGATGATGATTTTGCCGGAAATAAGGTTATGCAGCTATGTCTTGCCTATTCTTATGGAGCCAACAACGAGCAAAGCTGCGAGCGGATGGCTACAGCTGTATCCAACTATCTTTACGGGATGCCAATTAACGCGTATTGCCGCCTATCTTATGACGGAATACCTCCTTTAAATGATGCTGTGGGTGGAGTTACCGTAAAAATACCGGAGGATATGGTGTCTGTTAATCCTTCCTGGACAGAGGGAACAAAAGTAACACTGAAGGGAGAAGAAGCGACAACGTTTGTTCGCTGGAGAAATACTAAAACAGTCCATACTAACGAGTTGCGTATGGCACGCCAAAGACAGTACCTGAACGCTTATATGAAGCAGACGCTGAGGCAGGTACGCAGTGAAGTGTCATTACCCATTACGCTGTATTCTTTGGCAATGAGTTATATGACAACAGATATAACACCTCCGAAGATAGCATATCTTTCATCAAAAGCGTTGGAGTATGGAATAGGTTTTGACGCAATACGCACAGTTCCCGGCGAATCCATCGATGGTGAGGAACATGTAGAGTTCTATAGTGACGATAAAGCACTGTTCGAAATAATATTGGACTTATTCTATAACAAAGTATGAGAATAGAATAATATAGGAAGATTAAGACTGATTAACATGCGAACGTGTACTGCAGTGTAAGAAAGTAATCGACATTGATACAGGTATTTACGTTAAAGCGTTGATGGAGGAAATATGAACCACAGTGCTATAATTGCAAAAGCATTAGTATCAGTAATCTGTATATTTTCTCTTGTTTTTCTTTATGTGTTTGGAGAACGCTTTTTTCGGACAGAGATACAGATTGAGTCACGGGAACAGGTGGAGAATGAAGAGCAAGATTCTTTCGTGTTTGATCCTGAGGAGCTTGTATATGATGGAACGAGGGATTTGGATTTACTTGAAGGAGTGTCACTGGAAAATTTCTCACAGGAAGAATTAAAGAATAAGGTATTCATAAGTATTACTCCGGCAGATAATTTATCACGAAAAACCATAGAATACACGGCAGATACAGAAAAAGGGCGTATTCGATCAAATAGATCTCTGCGTCTTGTAAATTATAATGGACCCAAAATAGAGCTTCCGGATGAAATGCCGTCAGTTACGATGGATGAAGTAGATCAAATAATGGATTTGTTATCCGAAGATGAGTCGTACAAGGCAGAAGATGGCTTTGGTAAAGATGCACGTGAACATGTTCAGGTAGATATCGAAAAATCAGTAATTAACTCTGCAGAAGTACAGTATACGTTCGTTCTGGAAAATGCTTTTGGAGATCGTGCAACGGAAAAAGCAGACGTCCATATTTCTGATGTACCGGCAGTTATAACACTTACTGAAAAAGAAGTTTTTTTGCAGGCAGGAGATTCGTTTGATCCGACAGAGTATATTGAAAAAGCGGTGGATCCCACAGGCGATTCTATCATAGAAGAGGTGGTATGCAACGGTGATTTTAATACTGCCCAGTCCGGAGAATATCTGGTTACCTACGATCTCAGAGGACAGACAGTTTCATTGACTGTAGTCGTAGAATAATAAATATAAGGGAGATATTCCGTACAGAATATCTCCCTTTATCTTTTGCATATAATACATTGTATTAAAAGACAAGTTATGCATCAACCTCGTCTTTCTTGCGCTTGCTGACAACTGCTACAGAAGCAAATGCGGCAGCTCCCAATCCGCCATACAGAACATAGTCAAATTCGCCTGTTTTCGGTGATTTTGGCGGTTTCTTCGGTGTTGGTGTTGCAGTAACTTTTGTAGTCGGAGTCGGCGTAATTGTTACATTAACCGGACTCTTTCTATTGGATGCAATTACTGGTACAGCCGAAGAAACTGTAATGACTGCTGCGATTACAAGTGCGAAGACTTTCTTTCTCATAGTACTCCCCCTGAAATATGTGATTGCCTATAATCAATAATAGTTTTGTAGCTAAATGTTTTAATACGGAAAGCTAATCACAGGAATATAATACTTTATTACATATAATATGCTCAAAATGTATCGATTGTCAAGAGATATGAAGTAAAAACTACCCCACTTCCGCTAAGAAAAGTTGAATATGCATTAGAAAAATGATAATATAAATCGAATTTATCTTTTAAGAAACAAGATATCAAGATAAGGAAAATTTATTTGTAGCAAAAGAAATTGTAATGGAAAGTAAATATGTTGGATATACATATACACATACTTCCCGGTGTAGATGATGGCGCACAGGATTATGATGATTCACTCAGAATGGCGGAACTTGCTGTAGAGTGTGGAGTGACAGCTATTGTTGCAACTCCTCATGCAAACCAGATGGGCCGTTTTGAGAATTTCTATACTCCTGAATTTGCCAGACGCTACGATCGCCTTGAAGAAATGATGCGTAGCAGCCACATAGGTTTGACGGTGCTGGAAGGACAGGAGATTATGGCGTCAGATGACATGCTGGAGAAAATACTGGACGGAAAACTGATCGGCCTAAATCATACGCAGTATTATTTAATTGAATTTCCGTTTGATTCCAGACCGGATTGGATTGCCGACAGGCTGATAGATATTCTCAGTCTGGGAAAAACGCCGTTGATAGCGCATGTCGAGAGATATCATTGTGTACAATACGACCCAAGTTATGTGTATGATTGGATAGAACTCGGGTGTCTTACGCAGATGAACAAGGGCAGTGTGTTCGGAAAGTTTGGATCGACCGTTCAAGAGGCATGTATACCGCTGCTTAATTATGAATTAATACATTGCATTGCGAGCGATGCGCACAGTCCTATACAGCGAACCCCGTGGTTAAGAGATATATATCAATTTCTTAAAGATAATTTTGATGAAGAATATGCATATAGGTTACTTGAGAGTAATCCCTATAGAATTGTAACCGGCCAGTCTGTTCCGACTTACGCTATTGACCCATTACAAGAATAAAGAGGAGAAGGAGAATGCTTAGAAAAACCCGTGTTTTTGTAGTTTTGTTTTTTATTCTATCCATTGTAATTTTTGCGGGATACCGGGCAAAAACGGCCCTGTCAACAGATCGAACAATACCGGTTATTGACATGGATAGCGACTCTGTAGAGGTATCTGTGGAAGGGGGAGATAAAGCTATCCTGGAAGGGGTCACTGCTACTGATGAAAAGGACGGCGATATAACGGAAAACTTGTTTATAGAGTCACGTAGCAACTTTCTCGAAAAAGGCAGATGCAATGTTACAATAGTGGTTTCGGATAAGGATAACCATGTTACTAAGACGAAACGAGAAGTTACATATAAGGATTACAAATCGCCGCAGTTTTCATTGAGTCAACCGCTGAAATTTCAGACTGCACGAGAAAGCAGAGACGACTTAAACATTGCATCAGGCTTAAGTGCGACCGATGTAATAGACGGGAATATAAGCAACAAAATAAAAATTTCCAGTGATTATTCCATAAGTGGCTATGCGACCGGTGATTATCCGATGGAATTTGTTGTTACAAATAGCATGGGAGACACTGTGAAATTGCCGGTTGTGGTAACTATATACAGTGCAGCGGAAGAGAGCGGTTTACCACAAATCACGCTATCGGATTATCTTATCAATAAACCGGTTGGCAGCAGCTTGGATATCGCATCCTTGATTGAACAGATCGATTATCATAATTCAATATATCGTAGAGGTGAAGATGGGAATTTTTACAACGGAGAATTTGATTATGAAGGCAATCCGATTATGTTCTCTTCCGATTCAATTCAAATAGAAGAAAACATAGACTGGAACACCCCCGGAGTATATGAAGTAAAAATAACGGTTACAGATGCGAATGCGGGGCTATCCAATTATGTCAGATGTTATGTGGTGGTCTATTGATGGTCGATATCGATTGATTTTATTGGGATAACAAAGTTTTAAAAGCATAAAGATTAGAAAGAGGATCCTTCATATGAACCAGGGAGCTTCAAATTATAGAACGATAGATTTAGCAAGTATTGCACGAGATGTACTCAGACAATGGTGGGCAATTTTACTTTTTTCGATAGCTGTTGCATTTCTTGTGAATACGCTTGTCAGCTTTATATATTCACCGGTGTATTCAACCTCTACAACATTTGTAGTAACAACAAAAGGAACGAATACATCTATTTATGAGAATGTCACTAATGCTAGTGATACAGCGGAACGGTTTAGTACTATTCTCGAGAGCAATGTTTTAAAAAGAGCAATAGCCAGAGACTTACAGGTTAGTTCGTACAATGCAGATACGGAAATAGAAGTTCTGAACGAAACAAACCTAATAGTTCTTACGGTCAGACATCGTTCTGCAATGATGGCATACAGATATATTCGCTCAATCATGGAGAACTACAGCACAATTTCCGATTATGTTATTAAAGGCGTAATTCTGGATGTTCTGCAGGAGCCGACTATCCCTCTCAAACCGTCCAACTCAAGCAATGCGGGAATGTGTTCAGTGCTTGGTTTTATTGCAGCAACGGCTTTAGGAATCCTCTATGTGGCTTATTTCTCATATCTTAAAGATACTGTCAAGAATTCTCGAGAGGCGTCATCAAAGCTGGTTGCCAGATTACTCGGAAGTGTGAGCCATGAATTAAGAGGAAGAGAAAGAAGAAAATCGAAGAAGAATTCAATGCTCATAACAAATCCTGTTCTTAGTTTCGGATATACTGAGTCCTGCCGCATGGCTGCTTCACGTGTGCGCAGCAGAATTGACAGAAAAGGTGCAAAGGTAGTACTTGTTACCAGCGTGGCTGAAAATGAGGGCAAATCAACAATTGCTTCTAATGTGGCACTGTCCATTGCACAAGAGGGCAAAAATGTTCTTTTGATAGATGCCGACTTCAGAAAACCTTCGCTGTATAAGATTTTCGATATAGACAAGAAGAATGTTACCAACCTAGTGGGAATCCTGCGAAATGGAAAAGGAATGGAGAAATCGATAATTAAATTGAAAAAGTATCCGCTCTATTTCATTCTAAACAACACAAACACGGGATCGATTGATGATGTTCTGGCAAACAATCGATTCAGTACACTGCTTCGTTTTGCAAGAACAAAATTCGATTATGTTATTCTGGATACGGCACCGATGGGTCTTGTGCCTGATGCGGAAGGTATCGCAGAGTTCTGTGACGGGAGTGTGATTGTTGTCAGAGAAGATACCATACTTGCAAAGAACATAAATGACGCTATAGATACACTGAATAACACGAATGCAAGGGTACTTGGTGTAGTATTCAACGATGCAAAAGCACGCTCGATGTCGGCAGTTCGTACGAATTCTGTTTATGATTTCAAAAGAAAGAAATGAGGTTATGAGAATAATATGATAACCAGCCAGAATATGAATACGGATAATAGGGTTGCAGAACAATACTATGGCTTAGATTTAATGTACATCATAGATGATATGTGGAAAGGATTCAAACGCTTTTTCTGGGTTCTGCCCGTTCTTGCTTTGCTATTTGCAGGATGCTCTTTTGGCTTTGAGAGAGCAAGATATCACTCTACCTATGAAGCATTTACCTCTTTTGCAATTAACACGCGCACCGCATATGGCTATACGAGTACATATTATAACAAATCAATTGCAACACAGCTATCGAAGACATTTCCTTATATACTTACGTCGGGTGCTTTACAGGATATAGTTAAGGAAGACTTAGGGGTTAAATCGCTTAATGGCACGATTACAGCGAGCTCTCTCGAATCAAGTTCGGTTTTTACAATAAAAGTGACATCATCGAACCCTAAGGATGCTTATGACATTTTACAGTCTGTAATAAAAAATTACCCTGCTGTTGCAGAGTATATTATCGGTGAGACACAGCTGGAGATAATAGATGAGAGTGGTATACCGACTAAGCCGATAAATAGTGCCAGATATAGAAGAGCTGTTGTTTTAGGAGCACTTTTAGGGGTTATAGTATTTATTGTATTCCTTGTCCTGTATGCAGTTACACGCCATACTGTTCGCGGAGAAGAAGATTTAAAGCAGAATCTTTCAATCCCATATCTTGGCGCAGTTCCTCATATAAGGACAAAATCAAGAAGCAGGCATAGAGATGTTACCATTATGATGGATAGCAAAGAGGCTCCGGCTGCATTGGGAGAGTGTATGCGAACAATCCGCACACGTTTTATTCGTGAAGCGGATATAACGAATGCTCAAAGTATCCTGGTAACAAGTGCTTCGGAAGGAGAAGGCAAGACGAGTGTTGCTATAAATCTTGCAATATCACTTTCCCGACAGGATATACGTGTAATACTTGTAGATGCTGATCTGAGAAATCCATCTGTGGTAAAAGAGATGGGAATAAAAACAAAGGGTAAAAAAGTATTCGGAACAGCTGACATTCTTCAGGGAAAGGCATCACCCGAAGATGCGCTTATTGACTATGGGGAATATGGTGTAAGAGTCCTGGCGGGCTCAGAGCCGGTTAAAAATCCGGGAACATTGCTCGGCGGCAAGCAAATGGATAAATTGTTAGCGGCCTATTCTGCAATATGTGATGTTATTATCATTGATGCCCCACCGAGCGGAATGACGGCGGATGCGGCAATTATTGCTCGAAAAGTAGACGGAGTAGTCTTTGTGGTTCGTCAGGATTATGCTCGTGTCAATCTCGTGATAGAAAGCATAGAAAATATCGCTGAGACAGGTGTCACTGTTCTTGGCTATATACTCAATGACACAGAGCGCGGAATAACAGGATATGGATATAACTATGGCTATGGTTATGGCTACGGCTACGGCTACGGCTATGGTTATGGCGGTTATGGCTATGGCGGTTATGGCGGCTATGGTGGTTATGGAACTTATGGGGAGAAAAAGAATCCAAAGGAGAAAAAACCAAAAGAGAAGGCAAAAAAGGAACAGCCGGAACAGGTTGTTAATAAGCAGTAAATGAAGTATAAAGAGGAAATGCTATGAAAATAGTTATTGTTACGAACAGCAGTGGCGGTTTATGCAATTTCAGGAAGATGCTAATTGAGAAGCTGCTGATTGACAACGAGGTCGTGGCATACACGCCTTTTCGTGGCTCTGAAGATATATTGCGCAAAGTAGGATGTATCATGAAAGAACTACGAATTGACAGAAGAGGAACAAATCCGATAGCAGACAGTAAACTTGTCATAAACCTAATAAGAATTTTTATAAAGGAAAAACCGGATTTAGTTATTACATATACTATAAAACCAAATATATATGCGGGTTTTGCATGCAGATTACTTAAGATTCCATATGCTGCGAACATTACGGGCCTCGGGACAGCTTTTGAGAGAGGAAAGCTGCTGGAAACGGCAACTTGTTTTATGTACAAGGTCGCCTTAAGAAAAGCGAAGGTGGTTTTTTTCGAAAATGATTTCAACAGGCAACTGTTTATTAAAAAAGGGATTGTAAAAAAAGAGAGAACTTGCCGTCTGATGGGTGCGGGTGTTGATTTAAATAAGTTTTCGATGTTACCGTATCCGACAGAAGATACTCCATTTCATTTCCTCTTTATCGGAAGAATTATGAAAGAAAAAGGAATAGAGGAACTCTTGGCGGCAACAAAAATGCTTGTAGATGAAGGGTATGATTTAGTTCTGGATATCCTGGGAAGATATGAGGAAAACTATAAGGAATTAATAGACAGCTATTCAAACGAGGGATGGCTTCATTATCATGGTCTGCAGAAAGACGTAAGGCCCTTTATTCAGTCAGCGCATTGCTTTGTGTTGCCATCTTACCATGAGGGAATGGCAAATACGAATCTTGAAAATGCAGCCAGTGGCAGACCTGTCATAACTAGCGATATACCAGGCTGTAATGAAGCTATTATCGCAGGTATTAGTGGACTGACCTGTGAGCCCCAAAATGTAAAATCGCTATATCGGGTAATGAAACAGATGATTAGTTATAATAATGAAGACAGGGAAAAAATGGGTCGTGCCGGAAGAGAACACATGGAGAAGAATTTTGATAAAGAAAAGGTAGTGCAGATGACCCTTCGTGCATTGGGACTGTAAAAAAGACAGATTGCATGTGAGCAGGTACGATTATGAAATGGCTGCGTTATATTAGCGGAAAGATAGAGTAACAAAGAATATAGAAGTCGAAGAGTTTAAATTTTGAAGGAAATTTGCAATGATAATTGAGAAGGGGATACCGACGTTCGTGCTAATCCTGCTGATTTTAACATCCAGCGTGTTGACAGCTCTCGGATTTAATTCGTATGAGCCTTGGATAACAGCACTGCTATGGACAATCGGAATTATTTTATTCTTTGTTTGTTGTATACAAACTAGCAATTTAAATCAGATAGAGATAGTATTATTCATATTATCTCTAATGGTTTGCATGGGCTATGTATACTCACGTGCCATTGGACATGATATCAGCGAGGCACTTGTAAAAAACGGTGATGCGTATGGGTTCTGGGAAAGGGCTGTTAGCTACTGGAACGGTGAATCGATTTCAAGATATACCATTATGCCTTATGTCCTAAATCTTGAGTTTCATATCTTTGATCAGAACTATCTGTGCTGTATTCTCTTTAATGTATTATTCTGTGAGCTTGCAATATTCAATCTTTTGCTTTATGCGGGAAAGAAGCTTAGGGCTCTCGCTGATATTTTTTCTATTACATTGATTTGCTTTTTTCCATATTTATTTAAAATTGCTTCAAGTTTGTGGCGAGAGGCGATGTATGTACTATTTCTATCATTTTCTTTCTACTTCTTCATGAAGTATGTCGAAAACAGAAAGCTTCGCAATCTATATTTAGCGGTTTTACTAACGGTTCCGGTGCTGTTGGGACATTCGGGGTATTTCCCGATACCACTCGTCTATTTTGTTGCCAGCTTGCTGATGAACGATGCAAATAACAGGAAAAATATCGGCGTGTTTGTCATTGAGCTAATTCTTCTATTTGTTTTTGTTCGAATTGTTATGCAGTTTAATAGTATTGATTATCTTACCGGTGGTAAAACATCTGATATAGATGATTTCTTTAACAGACTTGCCGGGTCAGATTCAGATTTAAATGCGGGTTCCGCGTATTTGGTAGGCTTTAAAGCCTCTAACTGGGTACAGGTAGTCTTATTCGCTCCGATCCGTCTTGTATTTTATATGTTCAGCCCATTGCCTGTGAACTGGAGAGGGCTTAAAGATATAGGAACATTTGTTTTTGATTCACTTCTTCATTTTATAATTATGTATAAGGCAATCAAGGTTCTCCTTATATATAGGAACACAGATGCAAAAAACATGAATGAATACCAGATTGTGAAGTGGGGACTATTGTGTTATCTTTCAGCAGCAATGGTATTTGCGATGGGAACAAGAACAGCAGGAACGGCGATACGTCATAGGGATGCTGTGGTTGCAATAGAGCTCTTTGTCTATATAAATGCCAGATATTTGGAAAAAGGTATATGGCAACAGCAGATAGACGCATGAAATTGACATAGTCTGATTCGGTTTTTGTAAAGTTTTCTTTAAAGGAGAAAAAATGATAAGAGTGCTACATGTTGTAACCCATATGAATCGCGGCGGTCTTGAAACTATGATAATGAATTATTATAGGCACATTGACCGCTCAAGAGTACAGTTCGATTTTCTGACACACAGACCCTATGATGGAGAGTACGGTGGGGAAATCAAGGCATTGGGAGGACATATATATCACTTGCCGAAGCTTAATCCGGTTAGTCCTTCTTATTTAAAGAAATTGGATAGTTTCTTTAAGAAACATAAAGAGTATAGAATAGTTCACGTTCATCAAGATTGTATGAGCGGAGTGATTCTGAAGGTGGCTCTAAAGAATAATGTGCCTGTCAGGATTGCACATTGCCATAGTGCAAGTCAGGATAAAAATATAAAGTATCCGGTAAAGTGGATATATAAAAGAAACATTGGAAAATATGCAACAAATCTTTTTGCATGCGGTGAAAAAGCGGGGAAATGGATGTTCAACGGGGCTCCGTTTGAGATTATCAACAACGCGATAGATGCCGGAAAATACAGATATAACGAAGACATTCGCATAGAGCAGAGACGGATATGGAATATACCCGAGGATGAAATAGTAATAGGCCATGTCGGAAGGTTTTCCTACCCAAAGAACCATGACTTTTTAATCGATGTTTTTTCAGAAATACTGAAGAAAAAAGACGTCAGATTTATGCTTGTCGGAGACGGTTCACTTAAAGGAAAAATTGAAGAAAAGGTTAAGAAGCTTGGTATAGAAGATAAAGTTGTTTTTACAGGATTGAGGTCAGACGTTCCGGACATTCTGCAGGCATTTGATATCTTTGTTTTCCCTTCTATTTATGAGGGATTTCCTGTTGCTCTTCTTGAAGCGCAGGCTTCCGGGCTACAGTGTTTTACTTCAGACCGGGTATCACAGGAATGTACAGTTACAGACCTTGTGAAAGTTGTTTCTCTGGAGGATGGACCGAAGGCTTGGGCAGATGCTATCGTCAAAGATATAAAAAAAGAAAACAGAATAGATACGTACTGTATAATAAAAAATGCAGGATACGATATTGTTGAAAATTCCAAGGAATTGATGGAAAGATATGAAGCAATGATCAGATGAATGCATACGAGGAAATGAAAACTATTTAGATGAAAGTAGGGAGAAGAAACATCTTATCGTGAGATACAGATATAAACAGATATAATCAAAAAGGTGGCTGATAGAAATAGCATTGCATATAATTAAAAAAGTGGGTATGGGTGAGTATTATGGAGAAAGCAATGGATGTACTGATAACGGATTATTCCAGCGTATATTTTGATTATCTACTTCTTGACCGACCGATAGGATTTGCCATAGACGATGTCGAAGAGTACAGAAAAAATCGGGGCTTTGTTTTTGACAATATTCTTGATTATATGCCGGGTGAAAAAATATTTAGTTTTGATGAGCTCAAAACTTTTTTTGATCATCTTCAACAAGGTCAGGACGATTACTCCGAAAAGCGAAAAAAAGTCAATGATTTGGTAAATCACTGGCAGGACGCAGGAAATTGTGAACGATGTAAAGTGTTGATTGATGATTTTATGAAGCAGGACAATAATTAAAATGAGTGTACTGTCTAAATGGAGAAGTTTTCATGAAAATACAAGAGCTGATAAATGATCTCATCAGACGGTACATGCTGCTTGGTTATTACTGGCAGCTTTTTTCGTATATCATTACACTGTTTCTGTCTGCGGCGATAGTGGCGCTTGCTAAGAGGAGAAATCTTGCGCCGTGGAAATGTATATTGGCGGTACTGCTCATATTCTATATGACAACTGTGTATGTAGCCACTGTCCTGGCAAGGGGTCTGGTTATAGGAGATTCAGTCAGACTTTCACTATTCTGGTCTTGGCGGAAAGCCTTGCGTGGAAGTAAGTATATCAGAAGGCTGATACTGGAAAATATAATTATGCTCATGCCGGTTGGTTTTCTATTGCCGTTAATTGATCATAGAGCATTTACTGCAGTAAGAACTGTCTTTATAGGTTTCCTTTTTTCACTGGCAATTGAAACTTCGCAATATTTTATGAAGACGGGTCTTTTTGAAGCGGATGACATACTGCATAACACCGTTGGTACACTGATAGGATATATCATAAGCAAATTGCTTATTAAAAGTCTTAGAAAGATAAAAAAAGCGTTACTCAGAGATACTTAATAAAACAAGGAAAATAAATAGCAGGAAGGCATATAGCGTTTATGACAGTTAACGAAAGTATATTCCTTTTATTAAGAGAATCTTTATTTGGTATTCAGACAAATGCGAGCGAAGTCATCGATGACAAAGAATTCTGGAATAAAGTCTATCGGGAACTGCAGGCTCAGACGGTAACCGGACTGACAACGGTGGTCGTTCGAAAGCATAACGAAATACCTGCAGATCTTCAGCGCGTGTGGAGTGATACTCAGCGGACACGTGTTGTAAATTATGTCCAGATGGCAGCTGTCCAAGATGAAGCTTGCACACTGCTTCAAAAAAGCGGGATAGATGTTGCAGTAATAAAGGGAATGGCAGCTGCAATTTATTATCCTATCCCTGAACACAGAACAATGGGAGATGTTGATCTTCTGGTCAGACCGGAAGACTATAAAGCTGCTATACAAGTATTGAAAGAGAATGGATTTGCTTTAAAAGGCGTAGAAGAAGGACGCTATCATACGGCATTTATCAGATATAATGTTTTGTTTGAGTTACATAGAGCCCCCTCCGGGACACATATATATGAAAGAGGGGATATCATTCGAGATTATATTCTGTCAGGAATGGATTCTATAGAAGAAAATCAAATCGGAAGATATCGCTTTCCCATTCTTCCGTGGAAGCAGAACGGAATGGAATTGATCTGGCATATTCGTCAGCACTTGTATAACGGACTTGGATTAAGGCATATTGTAGATTGGATGATGTTCGCGAACTACTATCTGAATGATGAAAATATGCGGGAATATATGCCTGACTTGCAGAAATGTGGACTAGACAGGCTTGCAATTGTCGTAACTAAGATGTGTCAGAGATATCTCGGTCTTCGTTGTGATAATATAACATGGTGTGAATCGGTCGATGAAGATATATGTGAAGATCTGATGAATTTCATTATGGAGCAGGGCAATTTCGGCAAAAAGGTGTTGAATGAAAAAACTGCTAAGGTAATAAGTGGGTACAATAACCCGAAATTGATATTCAGACGATTACAGGAGCTTGGGAAAAAGGATTGGGGGATACTAAAGAAGTATCCTGTACTGTCACCGATAGCATTTATATATGAAGGAGGGAAAGTCTTTTTTTCGCTTTTTAAAGGAAAAGGTGCTGTCAGGCAATTTTTAAAAGATGTCCAATTGGGGAGAAGACGAACGCGTATGTTTACTCGTCTCGACACAGAGAATAAATGCAGAAATGTCGGACAGCGAGATATAATATACCGACAGTGGCGGAGGATACACGAGTTTATCATTGCAATAATGCGATTTATATTTGGGATTTGAGAAAAATGCTCGATTGCATGTAAACGGTACAACGTAAGCGGCTTACGCTACACCTGATTTTTTGAGACAATAACTCCAAAGACTATTGAGAGTTTTTCAAGTAACTGTGAAAACTATCAACTTTATTTGGAGGTATTGTCA
>ODAI011749932.1_pt1 | contig 16100 bp, 11 predicted proteins | sample 1539321 | NCBI WGS metagenome assembly ODAI01 (sample SAMN02144231, study PRJEB22623) | gut metagenome | biome: sheep rumen | host: Ovis aries | place: New Zealand
GCAAGAATGCTACTGTTTGAACACAATACATCACAGTTGTTTCATAAACTCCCGCAGGGGGAGTTCAGAGGGGGAACGCCTCTGATTTTTTGGCTGGCAAGCCGAAAAACAATTCAGATCCCTTCTCGCTTCGTAAAAATGCCATCAGGGCATTTTTGCGAAACGACCGTGAATAACGACAGTTTCCACTTGACGGGACGGCGTTTTCTCTTTATGATAATATAAAAGAAGGAAAACGGAGGAACCGACGATGAAAACGATCTGTCTCGTGGATGTTCCGCCTGCAAAGCAACGGAGGATTAGAACAATGAGCATGAAAAAACTATTTAGCGTTTTCCTTTTGTGCGCGCTCTTCATCACGCTGATCCCATCGGCGACGGCAGAGGCGCCGAGCGCCGTCTACATTGCTCCCTATACCCGGACAGATACCGAAGAGGGGAGCGGGGAACCTACCTCAACAGTCCTGTACATATACGCCGACGGCAGCTATAAACAGTATGTCATAGAAAACGACGAGCTGCAGATCAGTACCGGCGCGGATTTTGACGGCGACAGCGAAAACGCCGCAGACCCAGCTGCGCTCGGCTTCGTGCAGGTATATCCGAAGCAGGAGCCTGAAAGCAGCCCTGCGCCGGCCCCGGTCATGGAGCCTGTTTTTTCCGCGGACGGCACCATGCTTTCATACTTCAACGAGGGCACCGACACCGGTATCCGGATCACCGGCTATACGAAATACGAGGGCATGCCCGAGGGCTACTTCCTCTCTCCCGGGGATAAGATCGCGGTCATTTCTCCCTCCGCCCTGCCCGGCGAGGAGCAGACGGCGGCAACGGTCGCAGGCCTTCGGAGCTGGGGCTTCGAGCCGGTGGAGGGCAAGCATGTCTATGCCCAGGTGCGCACGCTCGAGGAGTGCATGGAGGACTTGCGCTGGGCGATCGAGGACCCGGAGATCAAGGCCATCTTCTGCGTCCGCGGCGGCTATGGCGCGACCGAGGTCATTGATGCCGCCGGGGATCTGATAGCCTCCGCAGGCAAGCCCATTATCGGCTACAGCGATATTACGGCCTATCACGCGGCCTGGACCGCCGCCGGGCTTCCCTCAATCCACGCGTGCATGAGCGCTGCCTTTGATGACCTCCCGCAGACGTGCATAGAGGCGGAGCAGCATATCATGGCAGGCGAGATCCCCGCCTATGAGTGCCAGACCAACTCCATGTGCCGCGAGGGCACAGCGGAGGGCATCCTGATCGGCGGCAACCTCTCCACCTTCACCGCGACCCTGGACACCGCCTACGACAGCACCAAGCTCAACAAGCCCTATATCCTGTTCCTCGAAGAGGTGGGTGAGAATATGCAGCACATCCACCGCTATCTCACCATCCTCAAGCACAGGGACATCCTGGATAACGCCGCCGGTATCGTCTTCGGACAGTGGACAGAGCTTCCGGCGGACGGCGAGGGCAACTACGGCGAGGCCAGGGGCGGCCTGTTCCAGTCCGTGGCGGAGATGATTACGAGACAGCTTCTGAAAAACTTCAAGGTCCCGGTGGCTTTCGGCTTCCCTGCCGGGCATGGGGACATCAACTACCCGCTGCTGATGGGCGCGGAGGCAAAGCTTGAAGTAAATGCAGACAGCTACACGCTGTCCTGGGTTTGCGATGCGCAGTCATAACTAAAACTTACAGGGAGGTGCCGATATCCCCGGCATCTCCCGATTTTTCTGCAGGCCGGAAAACTATCACACTATTTTACTTGCAGGACGGGAGACGCTCGTGTATAATCAAAACGATAAACGAACGCATTTTCTTACGGTATGGAATACGGGCATTTCATACATCGTGTATGTTACGGTTATATATAAAATTTATGGAGGGGAACACCATGGAGCAGCATCGCATTTCCGAACTCGACACCTATCTTTTCGGCAGAGGGACACACTATACCATCTATGAAAAGCTCGGGGCGCACCCGGCTGAAGAAAACGGACAGAGCGGCGTCTACTTCGCCGTCTGGGCGCCGAACGCGCGCTCGGTCAGTGTCGTCGGGGATTTCAACGGCTGGGCGGCCGGACAGGACCGGATGCAGCCCATCGCGGAGTCCGGCATCTTCGATCTCTTTATCCCGGGACTCGGCGCGCACGCGCTGTATAAGTTTGCCGTCGAGACGAAGAAAGGCGATATTCTCTTCAAGGCGGACCCCTACGGCAACCAGTCCCAGCTGCGCCCGGACAACGCCTCCGTCGTGGCCGACCTCGGATCCTACACCTGGCAGGATGACGCCTGGATGGCCGCGCGCAAAAATCAGGACGTGAAAAAGCGCCCGATGTCCATCTACGAGGTGCACCTCGGCTCCTGGAAGAAGGACGAGAGCGGCGCAAACTATGGCTTCCGCCGCTACCGGGATCTCGCGCCGGAGCTTGCCGAGTACGTAAACTACATGGGCTATACCCATGTCGAGTTCATCGGCATCGCCGAACACCCCTTTGACGGCTCCTGGGGCTATCAGGTCACCAACTACTACGCCCCGACCGCGCGCTACGGCAGCGCCGAGGACTTCATGTACCTCGTTGACTACCTGCACAGAGAGGGCATCGGCGTGATCCTCGACTGGGTTCCGGCCCACTTCCCGCGCGATGCCTACGGCCTTGCCCGCTTCGACGGCGTGGCGGAGTATGAGCACGCCGATCCCAGACTCGGCGAGCACCCCGACTGGGGCACCTATATCTTCAATTACCAGCGCCCGCAGGTAAAGAACTTCCTGATCGCAAACGCCCTGTTCTGGCTGGAGAAGTTCCACGTCGACGGCCTGCGCGTGGACGCGGTGGCCTCCATGCTGTACCTTGACTACGGCAAGAAGGACGGCCAGTGGGTCCCGAACGCGGACGGCGGCAACATCAACTACGACGCCATTGAGTTTTTGAAGCACCTCAACTCCATCATCGGACAGCGCGTGCCCGGCTCTATGATGATCGCAGAGGAATCCACCGCCTTCCCGCTGGTTTCGAGACCCCCGGAGGACGGCGGGCTCGGCTTCACGTTCAAGTGGAACATGGGCTGGATGCACGACGTGCTCGAGTATTTAAAGGCTGATCCCTTCATGCGCCAGTTCGTGCACAACAATGTCACCTTCAGCTTCACTTATGCCTTCAGCGAAAACTATGTGCTCCCGTTTTCCCATGACGAGGTCGTGCACATGAAGGGCTCCATGATCAACAAGATGCCCGGCAGCATGGAGGACAAGTTCGGGAATCTCCGCCTTGCCTACGGCCTCATGATGGCGCATCCCGGCAAAAAGCTCCTCTTCATGGGCCAGGACTTTGCCCAGCTGCGGGAATGGAGTGAGGAGCGCAGCCTCGACTGGTACCTGCTGGATCAGGAGCCGATGCACCGGGCGCTCAACAACTACATGCGCGCGCTGCTGGCCATGTACCGCAATTACCCTGCCCTGTATGAGAACGACTGCGAGCCCTGCGGCTTTGAGTGGATAAACGGCGCGGACGCCACCCACAACATGCTCAGCTTCTGCCGTATGAGCACCGATAAAAAAGAGTGCCTGCTCTTCCACTTCAACTTCTCGCCCGTGGCCTATCCGAAGCACCGCATCGGCGCCTTGTGCAAGGGGACTTACCACCAGGTGCTCAACAGCGACGAGGCCGTCTTCGGCGGCACCGGGAATTTCCCCGCTCAGGTCGTCAAGGCCGATCCCATCCCCTGGGACGGGAAGGAGTACTCCATCGAGTTTGACGTGCCGCCCTTCTCGGTTTCCGCGTTCACCTTCAACTATGCAGATGCCCAGAAGAAGGCAGCCCCGAGAAAGAAGGCAGCCAATGAAGCCGCTCCTGCCAAGAAGACCGGCAGGGCCGCCAAGCGTCTGACAGACGAACAGAAAGCGATCCTGAAGGCCATTGAAGACAGCGGCAAGAGTGTGGAAGAGGTTCTGAAACTCCTGAAAAAGAAATGAAAACACCCCCGGCCGCCTGCGGCGAAGGGGGGACAGCGGAATAATAAACCGTAAAAAAGCCTGCGTGTCTGCCGATATCGACGGACACGCAGGTTTTTCCGTTTGTTCTTATTCGATGGACATATTGGTGTTCATCACCCGGCGCACCTCGTCGGAGGCGTTGATGAAGGCCCGGGCGATCTTCGGGTCAAAGTGGGAACCGGAGCCCTCCTGAATGATGGACATGGCTTTTTCAAACGGGAAGCCCTCCTTGTAGCTACGCTTGGAAACCAGGGCGTCAAATACGTCGGCCACCGCCATGATCCTGGCAGAAAGGGGAATCTCTTCACCCTTCAGGCCGCAGGGATACCCTGTACCGTTCCATTTTTCATGGTGATAATGGGCAAGATTCATCGCTTCCTTGAGATAGCCGGAGTTTCCCTCGGAAACCGTATTGATCGCGTGCCTGATGACCTCGGCGCCGGCGGTCGTATGCGTCTTCATGATTGCAAATTCTTCGTCCGTGAGTCTTCCGGGTTTGTTCAGGATCGTGTCAGAGACCTGTATCTTTCCGATATCATGAAGCGGTGCGGAGTTTACAACATCATACATAAAGGCATCCGTCAAATGCTCGGTATATACGCCCTCTTTTTTCAGCTCGCGCATGATGATATCCGTATACGCCGCGGTTTTGCGCACATGGTCGCCGGTACACTTGTCGCGGCTTTCCACCATGTCGGCCAGCACCAGGATCAGGCCGTTTTGGAGCTTGCTGATGATCTCGCCCTGGCGCTCCACGTTTTCAATCGTATTCACCATATCCTCCGTGGTCCGGGTAACGGAGTGGTAGAGGCTTTCGATCTCATCGCCGGTGTGGATATCCAGATCATGGATGCGGGTGACAGTCTTCGCCCTTTCCGTTTCGCTGGTATATAAGGAGCTTTCGGTGGCGATGTCCAGTGCATTGATCGGCAGGATGATGTTATATTCCGCAAACCAGATCGTCGCCGTCAGCAGCAGCAGGAAGAAGCCGAAGAACAGGGAAACGACGCGTGCCAGAAATTCGTAGCCGTTTTGCAGGATGTGGTTCATGCTGACATCCACGCCCACATAGCACTGGCAGACACCCTGACTGTCGTATACGGGCTTATACACCGTCAGAAGCCAGCCGAACTGCCCCGTGGCGATGATCGGGTCGACCGGCTTTCCAGCCAGCAGATCCGGCAGCACGTCCATGAAGTCCGTATCGAATTCCACCATTTCGCCCGGCTCGCCGCCGGGGGTGTCGGGCGTATCGGCGTCAAAGACGACCTGGCAGCCATCGGGCAGAATCTTGTAGGCGTAGACATACTGGACGCTGTCGGAGCTGTTTGCCAGATCGTTGAAGCGCTTGTCAACCCGGGCATAGCCCTCGGCCGCCTCACCGAGGCGTATAAATTCCTCCACGCGGTCGCCGTCGATGGCGTCCGAAGCAACGTTTGCCACACCCCAGGCAAGTTCCTTCTGCTCCTCCACGGCAGAGGTGCGGAAATGGACGAAGCTGATGATCGTGACGATTGTCCCGGTGATCACCATGCCCGCGGTCACCAACACAACGATCTTGGAACGCAGGGACATGAAGCGGGATTTTCTATGGCTTTCGGCCATGAGCTTTTCCTGAGAGATAGGCCGCTGCTGCCATCCGGCCATGTAGAAGGCGTTCTTGAGGGAATCGGGCATGACATGCAGCACGATCGCAACGACCAGAACAGTGATGGTCTTGTCCACAAGATCAATCATGATGTCAGCTGAGAATTGAGCCATGAATCGGTTCTGAACGCCGCTTGCGAGAATGCGCTGGGCAAGCGGTGCCGAAAGCCCGGAGCCGAATTCAAAGCCGTAAAGCGCCCAGGTCAGGATAGAGCCGAGCCCGCCGCCGATGAAGGCGAACACCGCAATGATCACGAGAAGCCTCCAGGGCTTGCGGAAGCTGTAGTAATTGTTTTCGGCAAACCAGGCCGAGGCAATGGCGATCAATACCGTCAAAGAGCCGTAATAGGCGGTGGTATAGTCGCCGATGCCGTTGACGAGGTTTGTGAAGAAGCCGACGATAATGCCGGGAAGATAGCCGCCGAGGGCCGCCGCCAGCGCACTGCCGATATTGTCCAGATACAGCGGCAGCTTCAGTCCCGTCGCCAAATGTGCGAACACATAGTTGATCGCAAGGCCCGCTATACAAAGAATGACAACGTATTTTCGGCTCTGTTTCTGCTGCTCCCGTGTGGAGCTGTTTTCATTGTTCATATAGATTCCTCCGTGTTTACCGATGACTGTGCTGTACACAGCTTCACGATGAACGGGATTCAATAATCGTTCATATTATTATATCAGGAAAAGCTCACGATTGGAAGTGGCAGACAGCGAAATTATAAAAAAACAGCGAGCCAATGAAGAAAGAAAAGCCATAACCGCCGATTTGCCGACGGTTATGGCTTGATATGATCAGGGAATCGCAGGAGAGGGAGGATCAGCGTTTACGGAGCGGTTTTATTTCCACTTCCATCCGGTGACTTCCGGCAGATCCACGCCGTATTTTGCGATATACTGCCGGTGTTCCACCAGCTTGTCCTGCATCTGCTGGACAAGATAGGCGCCGCGGTTGCCGAGCTGCGGCAGATTGTATACCGCCGACATGACCAGATTGAAACGGTCGATGCGGTTTAAGACACGCATATCGAAGGGCGTGGTGATGGTGCCCTCCTCGATGTAGCCGCGCACATGGATATTCTTGTTGAAGCGCTTGTAGGTCAGCTCATGGATGAGGCTCGGATAGCCGTGGTAGGCGAAGATGATGGGCTTGTCTCTGGTAAAGAGCATATCATACTCCTGCTGGCTCAGACCGTGGGGGTGCTGGGTGTCAGCCTGCAGGCGCATGAGGTCCACAACGTTGATGACGCGGATCTTCAGCTCCGGGAAGGCATCGCGCAGGATGGTCACAGCGGCGAGGGTTTCCAGCGTCGGCGTGTCGCCGCAGCAGGCCATGACGATATCCGGCTCCTGTCCCTCGTCTGTGGAGGCCCACTGCCAGATGCCGATGCCCTGGGTGCAGTGTTTGACTGCCTGCTCCATGGTCAGCCACTGGGGGCGGGGGTGCTTGGAGGCGACGATGCAGTTGATGTAGTTGCGGGAGCGGATACAGTGGTCAAAGCAGCTTAAAAGGCAGTTTGCGTCCGGGGGCAGATAGAGGCGCACGACATCGGCCTTCTTGTTGACCATATGATCCAGGAAGCCGGGGTCCTGGTGAGTAAAGCCGTTGTGGTCCTGCTGCCAGACATGGGAGGTCAGCACATAGTTGAGCGAGGCGATCTTCTGCCGCCAGGGGAGCTGGTTGCAGACCTTAAGCCACTTGGCGTGCTGGGAGAACATGGAGTCCACGATGCGGATAAAGGCCTCATAGGAGTTGAAGAAGCCGTGGCGGCCGGTGAGCAGATAGCCCTCCAGCATGCCCTGGCACACATGCTCGGAGAGCATGGAGTCCATGACGCGGCCGTACTCGTCAAGATGGTCGTCGGTGTCCCAGACCTCGCCGTGCCAGGTGCGGTCCATCGCTTCAAAGACGCTGTTGAGGCGGTTGGAGTTGTTCTCGTCGGGGGAGAAGGAGCGGAAGTTGCGCTCCTTTTCGTTGAGCTTAAAGATGTCGCGGACAAATTTTCCGAGCTCGGACATGTCCTGGGCCTCCACCGCGCCGGGAGAGGGGACATCCACCGCATAGTCGCGGAAGTCCGGCATTCTCAGATCGCGCAGCAGCAGACCGCCGTTTGCGTGGGGATTGGCCCCCATGCGGCGCCTGCCCTTGGGCGGCAGCTCCCGCAGTTCTTCGATGGGCGCGCCGTTTGCGTCAAACAGCTCCTCGGGCCTGTAGCTCTTAAGCCACTGCTCCAGCAGCCGGATATGCTCCTCGGAGTCCGGCACGATCGGCACCTGATGGGCGCGCCAGTAGCCCTCCACCTTATCGCCGTCCACAAACGCCGGGGCGGTCCAGCCCTTGGGCGTGCGCAGTACAATCATGGGCCAGCGGGGGCGTTCACTGTTTCCGTCCTCCCGGGCGGCCTTCTGGTATTGCAGGATTTTTTCCACACAGTCATCCAGCGTGTCAGCCATCAGACGGTGCATCTGCATCGGGTCGCTGCCCTCAACGAAATGGGGCTCCCAGCCGCAGCCGACAAAGAAGCTCTCCAGCTCCTCATGGGAGATGCGTGAGAGAACCGTGGGGTTTGCGATCTTGTAGCCGTTTAAGTGCAGGATCGGCAGCACCGCGCCGTCGGTTTTGGCGGAGAGGAATTTGTTGAGCTGCCAGGAGGTGGCAAGCGGGCCGGTCTCGGCCTCGCCGTCGCCCACGGCGACAGCGGCGATGAGCCCCGGGTTATCCGTGACAGCGCCGAAGGCGTGCGCGAGAGAATACCCCAGCTCGCCGCCCTCGTTGATGGAGCCCGGGGTCTCGGGCGCGACATGGCTCGGGATGCCGCCGGGGAAGGAAAAGCGCTTGAAGAGGCGATGCATGCCCTCCTTATCCTGGCTGATATCGGGGTAGCCCTCCTGATAGCTGCCGTCAAGCCAGTCCTGGGCCACCATGGCGTTGCCGCCGTGACCGGGACCGGAGAGATAGATCATGTCCAGATCAAACTCCTTGATGACACGGTTGAGATGCGTGTAAATGAAGTTCTGGCCGGGGCAGGTCCCCCAGTGGCCGACGATTTTTTTCTTGACATGCTCGGCAGTGAGCGGCTGCTCAAGCAGGGGATTGTCCAGCAGATAGAGCTGGCAGGCGGTGAGATAATTGGCTGCACGCCAGTACTTGTCCATCGACCGAAGCTCGGCCTCGGCGGCGGGGGTCTTGGTGAGCTTTGACAAGATAAAACCTCCAATCAAAAAAGAATCAGTCCGGGAAGCTAAAACAGTACCTTATGCTTTGAAAAAACCGCTGCTGCCGCGGTCTTATTCGTTGTACGGATTTACAACAGGGGAAATGACGGGCTGACCGTCCCTGCCAAGCAGCGCTGTCATCCCGCCTGCATAGCCGTTTTGATGAAAAACGTAGTTCACGCCGGTCACTTTGTCTACCCAGATTTCGGTAACGGTCATGGTGCCCTGGGAATAGATCTTTTCAAATCTGTTATTTTTCGCCATTTTCACCTGCTCCTTGTATTTGATTTGGTAGTAAACGAAAAAAAGCTTCTTTACAAGAGAAAAAATACCGTATATATTGTACTTACAAGCTATGCTTTTGTCAATGTCAGGAGGGTGAAAACCATGCATATTCCGGGAGGAAAGAAACTCGGCTTCGGGATGATGCGCTTGCCGCTGTGTGATCCGGAAAAGCTGACGAGCATTGATTATGAGCAGGTTCAGCAGATGGTGGACCTGTATATGGAAAGGGGATTTCGCTACTTCGATACGGCCTATCCCTATCATGAGGGGTTTTCCGAGCAGACGGTACGCAGGTGCGTGGTCGAGCGGTATCCGCGCGGGAGTTTCCTGCTTGCGGACAAAATGCCGATCGTTCAGGTGAAGGCAGCCGGGGACTACGAACGGATCTTTGCCGAGCAGCTTCGCCGCTGCGGCGTGTCCTATTTTGATGTGTATCTTCTCCATAATCTGGGGCGGGACCGCTATCCGAACACCGAAAAATTCGGCGGCTTTGCTTTTCTTCAAAAGCTGAAGAAAGAGGGGCTTGCAAAAAACATCGGTTTCTCCTTCCATGACGACGCCGAGAAGCTGGATCAGATCCTCTCCGAGCACCCGGAGGTGGACGTAGTGCAGCTGCAGATCAATTACCTGGATTGGAACGGAGCCGTAGCCCAGTCCGGCCGCTGCTATGAGGTGGCAAAGCGGCACGGCAAGGATGTGATCGTGATGGAGCCTGTCAAGGGCGGACAGCTGGCCAAGCTGCCGGAGGCCGCCATGAAGCTGTTCTCGGATTTCTACGGGGACAAAGCGCCCTCTCCCGCAAGTCTCGCGATCCGCTATGCGGCTTCCCTGGAGCAGGTGAAGGTCGTCCTCAGCGGGATGAGCACAGTCGGTCAGGTTGCGGACAATACGGATTTTATGCAGGACTTTGTCCCTCTCACGGCGGAGGAGCAGGCACTGGCCGAGCAAATCGAAAAGGAGCTTAAAAGCGCCATCAGGATCCCCTGCACGAACTGCCGTTACTGCACGGAGGTATGTCCGCAGAACATCGCGATCCCCAACTATTTTGCGCTTTTGAACCTCTATGCCGTCACCGGGAAAAAGACGGAAACGTATTTTCAGCGCTACTCCATGAATCACGGCAAGGCGTCGGAGTGCCTGAAATGCGGCCTGTGCGAGAAAAACTGTCCACAGCATATTTCCATCCGAACGCTGCTGGAGGAGTTTGCGTCGCTTTATGAGACATAATCATCCGCAGCGCTGTCAGGAGTGAACCACCATGCTGAAAAATCCCGAACTGTTTAGAAATGTAGAGTCCGCCCTGCGGGCCATGGGCACGATCGAAGCCTTTGAGGACGAACACGGGAAGATCCTGGGCCGGGCCATGATCACGCTGACGGATATCCCGGAGAGCATCGAATTGAAGCGGGAGGCTCGGGAGAATCTGACCGCCTTTGAAATCACCTTCGACTTCTGCAACGTTGCCCTCGGCATCGCGGTCGATCCAAAGAGGAAGACGCTGGAGAGCAGCGTGTGGGGACGCTATCAGGCGCCCAATGCCCAGCGGCCGAGTGAGGAGTGGATTCAGTTTTTCATCCGCACGCTGTTTGAAAACATCGGGGAAGACGGCGCTTTCGGGATTCCCATGTACTGCTTTGTGAACAATACCGCGGATTTTACCGCCGTCCCGACAGCACCGCCGCCAAAGAATGCGGTACTGAATGAGGCGCTTGTCACGGAAGCGCCCGGCAAAGCCTGAGTTTACGGGAGAGAGGCCTTATGAGGATGGAATATCTGGATATTGTGGATGAATACGGTACTCCGACCGGGGAGACCGTGAGCCGGGAGCAGGCTCACCGGGATGGCATATGCCACAGGACCGCGCATGTCTGGGTCGTGCGGGAGAAGGATGGCCGCATGCAGGTCCTTCTGCAAAAGCGCAGTGAGGAGAAGGATTCCTTTCCGGGCATGTACGATACCTCTTCCGCCGGCCACATCCCGGCCGGCGAGGAGCCGCTGCCCTCTGCGCTGCGGGAGCTTTCAGAGGAGCTCGGAATCTGCGCAGCTCCCGCACAGCTCCATTATGCCGGGAGCTTTCGTATCCGCTATGACAAGGTCTTTCACGGCCGGCCCTTCCGTGACAACGAAGTGTGCTCCGTATTCGTCTATCGGGAGCCGGTCGACATCGAACGCCTGACGCTTCAGGCATCCGAGGTGTCGGAGATACGCTGGTTCGACCTTGCAGAGATTTGGGACGAAATCCGTAGAGGGGACAGGCACCGCCTGTGTGTGCCCACCGAGGGCCTCAAGGTGCTGCTGGACGATCTCGGAATCTGCTGCAGCTGATTATTCTGCCAAAAGAAAACCAGGGGCGCGCTGTGAAAAGCCGCACCCCTGATTTCTTTTTTTCCGTGATGATTGTGATCCGGATTTCGGTCAGTCCGGATCCATACGGATTTTGTCCTCAGATATTATAAACAGATTGCCACACGTCTTTCAGTTTTTGGAGCCGCTCCTTACAGGATACTGAATGGCCTCCTCAATCACCGTCTCTTTTCTGAACAGGATTTCCACAGTCACACCCCGGCTCGCGTGAGTTTCACGACTGATTCTACGTGCTTTGTCCTGGGAAAAAGATCAAATACCGTTGCGGCCTGCAGAGAATAGCCCAGACTGTTGAAGCGCAGGATATCCCTTGCAAGCGTGGCGGGATCGCAGGAGACATAGACGACGCGCTTCGGCGCCATGGAGGCGACAGCCCGGATTGCCTCCTCCGACATGCCTTTTCGCGGCGGATCGACCACAACGACCGCCGGCCTGAGGCCCCGCTCGGAGAGCGCTTGCGCGGCCCGGCCCGCGTCGGCACAGAGAAACTCGACATTGCCGATGCCGTTTACGGCGGCGTTTGACCTGGCATTTTCGATGGCCTCCGGGACGATTTCGGCACCGATGACCCTGCCCGCCTGCTGCGCCAGGCACAGACTGATCGTACCGGCACCGCAGTATAGATCAAAGGCCAGATCGTCCTTTTTAAGCGCGGCATATTCCAGCGCCTTTCCGTACAGCCGTTCGGCCTGCGGGGGATTGACCTGGAAGAAGGCCTGCGGCGCAATGTCAAAGGCGATACCGCGCAGGGTGTCCCGGATATGGTCCTTCCCCCAGAGCGTATAAAAATCCCCGGCGAGCACCGTATTGCCTTCGGTTTTGTTGACGTTCAGCACGATCCCGGTAAGCTCCGGGCAGTCTTTTCGAAGCGCGGCGACAAGCGCCTGCGTTTTCGCGCCGAAGCCCTTGCGGGCTACGATGCACAGAAGCCTGTCCTCCCCGTGCACGGCGCGGCGGCAATAGAGATGCCGCACAACACCGCTGTCGTTTTGCTCGTCATAGGAGGCTATGCCGTTTTCGTTCATGAAAGTGACAAGCGCATGCGCTGCCCGGTGGGTAAGCGCGTCCTGAATGGAACAGTGATCCACCGGAATGATCTGATGGCTGCGCTCCCGGTAGAATCCGGCGGCGGCTTTCCCGTCCACGCTGCCGATCGCAAGGATCCCCTTGTTGCGGTAAGCTTCGATCCGTTCGCTGCCGATGATCTCGTGAGCCCGGACCTCCTGTTTTCCGATCCTTTGCAGGGCGTCATTCACCTTCGTGAGCTTAAAGCGCAGCTCTTCCTCGTAGGACATGTGCCGACAGTCACAGCCGCCGCATTTGCCGTAACACCCGCACCCGGGCTCAACGCGGGCAGGGGAGGGGAGCAGCAGCTTCTCGCCGCGGGCATAGGCATGGGTCTTCAGGACCTTCAGGATACGGATCTCCCATTCCTCGCCGACGATGGTGCCGGGGACAAAGACCGTGCATCCCTGTACATGGCAGATGCCGGAGGCGTCAGAGCTGTACGCGTCGATAGTGACGCGGATGATTTGATTTTTTCTTAATGTTTCCATAGTAAGCAGAATATCACATCTTGAGAACAATAGCAATCAAAATACACGTACCATGCATAAATCATGTCCCGCGCGGAGATACTAGCTGTGCAAATACCGATAGGAGGATGGAAATGAAAAGATCTTTTGCATATCTCGTACTCGCCTTGCTGCTCAGCCTGCTGCTGTCTGCCTGCGGAGACACGACCGGGCGCGGCAACGTGACCGCTTCTCCCTGGCCCGAGGTGTCGACGCCCATCATGCCGACGCCCACCGCTGATTTCAGCCTTACGCCCGTCCCGGACGCCGGAATGGGAAACGACATGACCGACAATGACACCGGCATGAACAACGATACCGGCACATCCGGAAACAGCGTGCCCGGCAGCGGGACAAACAGCATGACTACTAGTACGCCCGTTCCCACAGACACCGGCCGATAACGCAAAAACCGCCCATCCGGGCGGCTTTTTTGTTATACGTTGATCCCCACATCGCGCATGGCCGAGGTAAGCGCCGCCTTATGCTCCGGGGAGATCGGAACAAGGGGAAGGCGGAGCATGCCGTTGTCCATGTCCATCAGCTGCATGGCGGCTTTGACCGGGATGGGATTCGTCTCAATAAAGAGAGCGGAGATCAAAGCCGCATATTTCCCGTAGAGCGATGCAGCCGCCTCGTAATCGCCGGCCAGGCACAGGTTGCAGAGCTTAGCGACGGTGGACGGGACGATATTGCTCGCAACGGAAATCACTCCCAGCGCGCCCAGTGACATGAGCGGTACGGTGCAGTCGTCGTTTCCGCTCCATATAAAAAGCTCATCGCCGCAGAGGCTTCGGATCCTGGCGCCGAGCGCGATATCCCCCGACGCTTCCTTGATGCCGTTGATATTCTGGTGGGCGGACAGCCGCTTACAGGTCTCTGCGCTCAGACCGATGCCGGTCCTGCTCGGCACATTGTAGAGGATCATGGGGATCTCCACCCGGTCCGCGACAAAGGTGAAATGCTCATACAGGCCCTGCTGTGTGCTCTTGTTGTAATAGGGCGTCACCATGAGGATGGCGTCGGCGCCGACGGCCCTGGCGCTCTCGGCACGCCGGAGCGCTGTAAGGGTGTTGTTGCTGCCGACCCCGACGATGATCTTCATCCTGCCCGAATTGGCACAGATCGCGGCGTGCACCAGCTCCTGATGCTCATTCTCGCTGAGGGTAGCGTTTTCCCCCGTGGTGCCGCAGACCACGACAGCGGACGTACCGTTTTCATATTGGAAGTCCAGGTTCTTTTTCAGCCTCTCATAATCGATCCCGCCCTTTTCAAACGGGGTGACGATCGCCGTGCAGGAGCCCTTGAATACAGGTGTTTTCACTCATCCAGCCCTCCAATCAGAAGATTACAGCAAACACTTTATGATTTGTTTTTAGAGATTATGAGCGCTTACATTGAAAATAGAAAAAACATCTGGTATAATAGCATCCAATTCTCAAAAAGGATCGGAACATACTTTGAAAAAATCAGATTTCTATTTTGATCTCCCCGAGGAGCTTATCGCCCAGACGCCGCTGCAAAAGCGCGATTCCTCGCGCATGCTGCATCTGGACAGGCAGACGGGGGAGATCGAGCACCGCCATTTCTACGAGCTGCCGGAGTATCTGCGCGAAGGGGACTGCCTCGTGCTCAACGACACGCGCGTCCTTCCGGCGCGGCTTCTCGGCTGCCGCAGCAGCGGCGGCGGTGTGGAGCTCGTGCTGCTGCGTGACCTGGGGGAGGGGCGCTGGGAATGCCTGAGCCGCCCCGGCCGGAAGACCAGGCCCGGAACGGAGCTTTCGTTCGGCGACGGGGAGCTTACGGCGACCGTGGAGGCGGTGGCCGAAGGCGGTAATCGCATCGTTCGGTTTCATTATGACGGGATCTTCCTGGAGGTTCTGGAACGCCTCGGCAAAATGCCCCTGCCACCCTATATCAAGGAGGAGCTCCAGGACGCCGAGCGCTACCAGACGGTCTACTCCCGTGAGCTCGGCAGCGCCGCCGCGCCCACGGCCGGGCTCCACTTCACGCCGGAGCTGCTGGAGGAGATCGCCAAAAAGGGCGTGAAGATCTGCTATGTCACGCTGCATGTGGGCCTCGGCACCTTCCGCCCGGTCAAGGAGGATGAGATCGAGAACCACGAGATGCACTCCGAATTCTGCGTCGTCTCGCCGGAGACGGCGGACACCGTCAACGAGGTCAAAAACAGCGGCGGGCGCGTGATCGCCGTGGGCACTACCTCATGCAGGACGCTGGAGAGCTTCACGGACGAGGACGGCACGCTCCGACCCGGCTCCCGCTGGACGAATATTTTCATCTATCCCGGCTATCGCTTCAAGTGCATCGACGCGCTCATCACCAATTTCCATCTGCCGGAGAGCACGCTGATCATGCTGGTCTCGGCCCTCGCGGGGAGAGAGAATATCCTGCGCGCCTATGAGACGGCGGTGAAGGAGCGCTACCGCTTTTTCTCCTTCGGCGATGCGATGCTGATTCTGTAACAGGAGGGACGACGTGTACAAGCTTCTCAAGCAGGAAGGCCGCGCACGCCGCGGCGAATTTACCACACCCCACGGGACCGTGCAGACGCCGGTTTTCATGAACGTCGGCACCCAGGGCGCGATCAAGGGGGCGCTCTCGGCGGCGGATCTCAAGACCATCGGCTGTCAGATCGAGCTTTCCAATACCTACCATCTCCATGTCCGCCCCGGCGACGAGCTTATAAAATCTCACGGCGGACTGCACAGATTCATGACCTGGGAGGGCCCCATCCTGACCGACAGCGGCGGCTTTCAAATTTTCTCGCTGGCAAAGCTCCGCAAGATCACGGAGGAGGGCGTCAACTTCAACTCCCATGTGGACGGCCGCCACATCTTCATGGGACCGGAGGAGAGCATGCGCATTCAGGCCAATCTCGGCTCGGATATCGCCATGGCCTTCGATGAGGGCGTCAAGACCCCCTCGCCGCACGAATACGTCCGCCGCTCCTGCGACCGTACTTACCGATGGCTGCAGCGCTGCAAGGAGGCATTGGCGGCCTATAACGCCGAGGAC
>ODAI012758163.1_pt1 | contig 16100 bp, 13 predicted proteins | sample 1539321 | NCBI WGS metagenome assembly ODAI01 (sample SAMN02144231, study PRJEB22623) | gut metagenome | biome: sheep rumen | host: Ovis aries | place: New Zealand
ATCGAGCCGGATATCGTGACCTGCGCGAAAGCGCTTGGCTGCGGAGTCCCGGTCGGGGCGTTCGTTCTCAATGAAAAGACTGCGAAGAATTCAATGGTGCCGGGAGACCACGGGACGACATACGGCGGAAATCCGTTCGTCTGTGCGGCAGTCCATGAAGTCTTTGAACTCTTTAAAAAGCATGAGATCGTAAAGCATGTTGAAAGAGTCGCTCCGTATCTTACCGAAAAGCTTGATGCGCTCAAGGCCTCCCATCCGGATAAGATCAGGGAGCGCCGTGGCAGAGGTCTGATCCAGGGTCTGGAGCTCGCTCCGGAGGTGCCGGTCGGAGATGTCACGAAGAAAGCGCTCGCGAAGGGGCTTCTCATTATCTCCGCGAGCGGCAATGTGCTGCGGTTCGTTCCGCCCCTCATCGTGACGGAGGAGGATATTGACTGCGCATGCGCGATCCTCGAAGAGTGTATCTGAAGAAATCGGGGAAGTGCCCGGGAAAATCCTTCCTGTTGCATGAGCAGCCAGCTGTAAATGCAGATCTGTTTCGAAGCTGCCACACTGATGACTTGGTGTGACAGCTTCTTCTTATACTTTTTTTGCCGTTGGAACAATTTTAAGTGTATATCCCAAAGGAACCGGTATCTTTAGCAGGCTGTTGATTTGGGGAGAGTGAACAGTTTTATCCATGCGTGCAATGACAGGCTGTTTTACACAGAATATTTTTTACAAACATATGTTTGGGAAAATATGAGATCATTCTCTTAGCAAAAGAATATTTCTTTCTGATGTAGAATCCTCTGGAATCCTTGCCCGAAAAATCTTGAATATCGTTTTTGAATTCGTTACAATAATAACTGAGCACGACCGAAGACCGCTTTGTTCTTTGGAGGTGCTTGAGATGAAAGGCTATTTTATTAAATCCATGACGGTCTTTGTCATGGTTTTTGTTCTGTTAAGCGGGTGCGGGACACGGACGGCGGAAGTCACGAAGATCCCGTACGGCGTTTCCGATTCTTCCGCTGCGCATGGCGAGGATTTTTATTTTCCGAAAGAGAGTGTCGATCCGGAGAGTGAAGAGCCGGATCTGATCAAGGTCTTTGTGTGCGGGGCGGTTCTGCACGCCGGCGTGTACAGCGTCCCGGCCGGTTCACGGCTTGGCGAGGCAATCGAGCTCGCCGGAGGGATGAGCGCCGATGCGGATCCTGATTATCTCAATCAGGCACGGGTACTTACGGATGGGGAACAGATCCGGGTACCGACGAAAGATGAGACGGAGGGGATGCAGGCTCCAGCCATGCAGACAGCTGCCGACGGAGGAGGAAGCTCCGGCGGAAAAGTCAATATCAATACAGCGGATATTGAGGAGCTGCAGACGCTTTCCGGGATCGGAGAAACAAGAGCTCTCGCCATCATCTCTTACAGGGAGACGAACGGGGCGTTCGAACGGATCGAAGATATTATGAATGTATCGGGCATCAAGACGGCGCTCTTCAATACTATAAAAGACGATATTACAGTAGGTCAGGAGCCTGGTGCCGGCCCGTGAACGCAGGGCGTGTGCGGATGACAGCACAGGCATCCGACAGACGTTTATAGAGGAGAACGAGATGGCAAGAAAAATACTTGTCGTAGACGACGAGAAGCTGATCGTAAAGGGAATTCGTTTTTCTTTGGAGCAGGAGGGCTTTGAAGTCACCTGCGCATATGACGGCGAAGAAGCGCTTGAATACGCGAAGCAGACAGAATATGATATGATCCTTCTGGATCTCATGCTGCCGAAGCTTTCGGGTCTTGAGGTATGCCAGCAGATCAGGGAATTTTCATCGGTCCCGATCATCATGCTGACTGCCAAGGGGGAGGATATGGATAAAATCCTCGGCCTTGAGTACGGAGCGGATGACTATATTACGAAGCCTTTTAACATTCTTGAGGTCAAGGCGCGCATCAAGGCGATCCTGCGCCGCGCGAAGAGGCCGGCGGAGGAGACTCCGCAGTCGAAGAATATTGAGGTCGGAGGGCTTCGGATGGACTGTGAGAGCAGGCGCGTCTACGTGAATGGCAAGGAAGTCTATCTCACTGCCAAGGAGTTCGACGTGCTTGAGCTTCTCGTCTTTAATCCGAATAAGGTCTACAGCCGTGAGAACCTTCTCAATATTGTGTGGGGATACGAGTATCCGGGTGATGTGCGCACAGTCGATGTCCATATCCGTCGTCTGCGCGAGAAAATCGAGGAAAACCCGAGTGATCCGAAGTATGTTCATACAAAATGGGGTGTAGGCTATTATTTCCAGAGCTGAAAAAAAGGCACGTTTTACGTTCATAAAGAGCCTTCGTTTCCGGATAATGGTGATCCTGATCCTGATCGGTATTGTACCGTGCATCATCACGACCAGTGTTGTCGTTCGAAGCTATCGTTCCCGCGCTGTTTCTTTACGCGAATCCAGTGTAAAGAATCAGTGCGAGATTTTATGCGATTTTTTAGAGTCGGAGAACTATCTGAGCAATCCGGATTCCGCTGTGGTCAACAGCGAACTCTCTCTTTTATCCAATGTTTATAACGGAAGGATCCTGATCGTGGACTCGGATTACCGCGTCGTCAAGGATACCTACGATATCGATACGGGCAAGACGTCTGTATCGAAGGAGGTCGTGAGTACATTTGTGTCCGGCAAAGGAACTTCCCAGTACGATGCGCAGAATGCGTATATTCTCATGACGTTCCCGATCTGCCGTCCTGACGACAGCGTCGAGGGCGTTCTTCTCGTCTCTGTTTCCACCAATGAGATCGTACAGAATTCCCGTATTCTGGAGAATCAGGGTCTGCTTACGACTGTCATTGCCAGTCTGGTCGTTCTGATCCTCGGTTATTTCCTCGCGGGAATGCTCGTAAAGCCGTTCCTTCGGGTGACTCATGCGATCGAGGATGTCACGGACGGATTCGAGGACGAGGCGATCTCCGTTCCGGACTATACCGAGACGGTCCTCATCACGAACGCGTTCAATCAGATGCTTTCGCGCGTCCGGGCGATGGACAACTCAAGACAGGAATTTGTGTCCAATGTCTCACATGAGCTGAAGACTCCGCTCACCTCCATGAAGGTCCTCGCGGATTCGCTCAACGGGCAGGATAATGTTCCCAATGAGCTGTACAAGGAATTTATGCAGGATATCACACAGGAGATCGACCGGGAAAATAAGATCATCACAGACCTCCTGTCCATGGTCCGTCTCGACAAAAAAGCGGCAAATCTCAATATTGAGACGGTCGACATTACCTGGATGCTGGAGGGGATCCTGAAGAGGCTCAAGCCAATCGCCCAGGCGAGAGGGATCGAGCTGATCCTGGAAGTCACACAGGGGGTGCAGGCAGAAGTGGACGAGGGAAAGCTCGGCCTGGCATTTTCCAACCTGATCGAGAACGGGATCAAGTACAATGTCGACGGCGGGTGGGTCCGTGTCACATTGAATGCGGACAAGAAATACTTTTATGTCACGGTCGCTGACTGCGGAATGGGAATCCCGGAGGATCAGCAGGAACATATTTTTGAACGCTTTTACCGCGGGGACAAATCACACTCGACGACGATCGAGGGGACGGGGCTTGGCCTTGCAATCACGAAGAGCGCGATCCTTCTTCACCACGGTGTGATCCGGCTGAACAGTAAGGTGGGAGAAGGGACGACATTCAATGTGCGGATTCCGATCACGCGCCAGTGAATCTTTTTATTCTTCATCGCGCACTACTCGCGACTTCAGTCGTGAGATACGCGCAGCAAAGAGGAAGGTGCTTCTCAGTTATCTGAAGTGATTTTTGGAAGAAGGGGGTGAAGCCTCAATGAAAAAATATACAATTTGTTTTCTTGCGGCGGTACTTGCTCTTCTTCTTGCCTCATGCGGGTCATCGAAGTCCGGGGCTCCGCAGGACGGAACCGTTGTCTACTGCCTGGAAGCGGATGAGGAAGCGCTTGCGACAGAGAACTATGCGATCGATCTGACGGAGAGCGAGACCGCGATCCAGCAGATCCTCGATACGATTGCAAACGGACCCGGAGATTCGGACCATCAGAGTCTTCTTCCCAAGGATGTGACCATGCAGAGCTATTCCTATTCCAACGGGGCGATCGTAGTGAATTTCAGCCCGGAGTACGGAGCGATGACGAAGGACAGGGAAGTCCTTGCGAGGGCCGGGATCGTGCGGTCCCTGATGCAGATCGAGGGCGTTCGGAATGTCTCGTTCACGATCGAGGGTGCGCCGATCATGAACTCCAAGGGGGAGGAGATCGGCACGATGACGTCAGATACATTTATCGAGAACAGTGGACGCCAGATCAACAGTTATTCCCATGCGTCGATCAATCTGTATTATGCATCGGATGATGGAAAGCACCTGAAGAGGGAATCCAGATCGATTTATTACAGCAGCAGTAAGTCCATAGAGTGGGCGATCGTCGAGAGACTAATCTCCGGTCCGAAGGTGAAAGGAAATTATGCGGTCATTCCGCCGAATACGCACATCATTTCGATCACGACTTCAGAGGGGACCTGTTATGTGAATCTTGACGAGTCCTTTGTCAGCAAGACGCTTAATGTCTCGGACCGTCTGATCATCTATTCCATCGTCAATTCACTGGTGGAGAACTGCGGCGTCACATCGGTACAGTTTTCCGTAGCTGGAGAGACGGATGTGAAGTTCGGGCCGGATATCAGTCTGGCCAAGCCTTTCACGGAGGATATGTCGCTGATCGAGCAGTAAGAGCGAAAGAGATCAGCGGGGAAAGTTCCTGAGCGGAAAATGCCTCGCATCCACAGGCGGGGCTGTAAATCGGAGGAGCATTACTTGACGCGCAGACCCTTAATGACATTGTGTATCCTGATCGCTGCCCTGCTCGCCCTGATCCGGGCAGCAGGAGGGGCGCTCGTGCCGCTGCCGCCTGATGTGGTGTCGGCCGGAAAATGGACGAACACTTCTGATCCTGTCCGCGTCACCGGATTTGTTGCTGAATCGGAGGTGCGGGAGGATTCTTCCTATCTCATTCTGAAGCGGGCAGTCCTGTCCGCGGATGCACACATGTATGAACTGAATAAGGTCCGCGTAACGTTAAAAAATCCACAGCATTTTGCTGTGGGTTCTTTTTTATGTGCAGAAGGAATCCTGCGCGAGCCGGAGCCGGCGTCGAACGAGGGACAGTTCGACAGGAAGACGTATTATCGGATGCTTGGGATCTATTATACGATGGGAAATGCGGATATAGAGATCCTCGACAGCCGGGCGGATCCACTGAGAGAAGCACTGTGGCAGATCCGTTTTCTGCTGAGGGGAAGAATTGAGGAGGTCTTTCCGTCCCGGACAGCGGGCGTCATGAGCGCGATGCTCGTCGGGGACAGGAGCCTTATGGAGGCGGAGGATTCGGACCGGTTCCGGATGGCCGGGGTGTCGCACGTTCTTGTGATTTCGGGACTTCATATAACGATGATGGCGGAGGCTTTTTACCGGATTCTTTGTCATATGGCGGTCACTGTCCCCATAAGAAAGGACAGGAAAGACAGGAGACAGGAGAATGTGAGGCCGAAAAGGAAGAGGACACAGAGAGAAGACGCCTGTGAAGAGCACGTGGCGGAACAGTACCTGAGTCCGGGCCGGAAAAGAAGCCCAGATCGGGAAGAACATAATAGGAGGGACCGGCTTTCTTCCCACGTTCGGATCCTGCACATGAACAAAAAGGCTGCCGCCGTCATGACGATGTTCCTGCTGGTCTGCTGTGCGGTCATGACCGGGCTTTCGGTCTCGACTGTGCGGGCCGTCTTCATGTACTGCCTGGCTGTGGGAGCCCGGCTCACCGGCAGGACGTACGATCCGCTCACAGGGGTGAGCCTTGCGGCGGCTGTCATCCTGACCGTGAATCCGGAATACCTCACGTACAGCGGATTTCAGCTGTCTTTTCTTGCGGTCATCATTCTGGGACTGTGTTCGGACAGGGGTCCTCTCATGCGGGGAGTGATCCTGTATCTCGGAACGGTTCCGTTCATCCTCTGCAGCTGGTACGAGATTCCGCTTTATGGTGTATTTCTGAATCTGCTGATCGTACCCCTGATCCCGTTCGTGCTGGGGGCGGGGATCCTGGGGATCGTCTGCGGCAGTGCCTTCGGCGGTATTTTTACCATGCCTGCGGTGGGGCTTTCTGAGTTTCTTTACTGTATTCTGAAGCTTGCAGGGAGACTGCCCTGTGCAACTCTTATCTGCGGACGTCCGGAGCCGGTCAGGATCCTGATCTACGGGGCGCTGTTCGCAGTGTTCCTTTTCCTTTCCGTCAGATGGAGGACGGACAGAAAAAGATTCCTTCTGCCCGGGATGCTCCCGATCCTTCTTATGGTGTTCCTCGTGCGGGGAAGGGACGATCTCGAGATCCACATGCTGGATATCGGGCAGGGGGATTCGATCGTTGTGGAAATGCCCGGCGGACAGAACATTCTCGTGGACGGGGGATCGACGACAGTGACGGACGTCGGCAGGTACCGGATCCTGCCCTTCCTCAAATATGAGGGGATCCGGAAACTTGATTACATCTTTGTGACGCATACGGATCTTGATCATATCAGCGGAATCATCGAGCTTCTGGATATGATGATCGACGGGACGGCATCTCTTCGCGCGGAAACGCTGGTCATGCCGTATCTGCGGGAGAAGGGAGAGGCGTATGAGGAGCTTTGTGAAAGGGCGGAGAAGGCGGGCGTGAGGGTTATATGGGTGGAGGCGGGGGATGCGTTTCATTTTTATGACAGTCCCGAGCTCCTGGAGCAGGGGGGATCTTCAAAAGGTTCAGGATCTTCGGAATCTCTTTCTGAAGTGACACTTACGGTCCTGGGACCGGATCCGGGCAGGGAGACGTCGCCTGTGAATGTGAACGCTCAGTGCATTGTTGCGGCGCTCAGCTTCGGAAAGTTCGACTGCCTGCTCACCGGGGACGTTGTCGAGGAGGGGGAAGAGAACCTGCTCGGGATCCTCAGGAGGACGGGAAAGGAGTTCGAGGTGCTGAAGGTCGCCCACCATGGCTCGAAGTATTCGACGCCGGAAGAGCTTCTGGACATTGTCAAACCGGATCTGTGCCTGATCTCTGCCGGGAAATATAACCGGTACGGACATCCGCATGCGGAGCTTCTTTCCAGACTGTATGCTGCGGGGACGGATGTGCGGATCACGCGGTACGGGGGAGAGCTTTCGGTCGCAACGGACGGGGAGACCTATCATTTTCGTGCATACGATGAGGAGGAATATGGGGAGGAGACGTATGTGTGCAGGTGAGGCGTTCCAGATGCGGAGCCGGAGGGGCAGTATGAGTATTGATCTCATTGGGGAAGCCCCGGCAAGACTTGAAAAACAGGACTGTGAGGACAGTTGAGATTACAAATTCGGCCGGATATGCTACAATAAACGGGTAGATCGATTCTCACGATCTGCCAGAAAGAACAGGCAGTCGTTCGGATGACACATGATTCCGGGATGCGATCCTGTAAGTGCCGTGACAGCAGGGAGAGAATGCAAAATGAAAAAATCAAGCAGCCGTACAATATATAAAAGAGTGGTGATCATCTTATTTATACTTCTTGTAATTTGCGCTGCTGCAGCGATCATTCTCATCAGAACGCCCGGCGCGAGATACCGGCATAATGTAAATCTGGGCCGCAGATATATGCATGGCCGGCAGTATGATGAAGCAGTTCGTGTATTTACAAAGGCAATCGAAGTTGATCCTGACCGCAGCGAGGCTTACCGGGGCCGCGGAGATGCCTATGTGAAAATGGACGAAATGGAACAGGCATACGATGACTATAAGCGGGTCGAGGAGCTGACGGGGGAGAGCGGTCTGGCCGAAAGGAAGACCGGGCTTTCAGATCCGTCTGAGACGGGATCTTCCGGGACGGAGACGCCGCAGACAGTGACGCCCGGATCGGACGCTCCGGCCAGTTCCGGGCCTCAGGGAGATAACGCCGGAAACGGACCATCTGCGGAACCGACACAGGCACCTTCTCCGGAGGTGCAGCCGACACCGGAAGAGAAGGGACCGACGCCGTCGGATTATGACGCTTTTCTTGAGGCTGTGCGCAGTGACCCCTATGGTCATTATTTTCAGGATGAGTACGGTACCGATCTCTCAGAATATGATAAGCCTGCAATAATGTACGCGATGGGGGATCTGGATCGTGACGAGGTAAATGAGGTCTTTCTCTCCTATACGAACTCCGGCTCACCGTATAATGTGATTAATACGGAGGTGTGGAAATGGAACGGATCTTCATTTGAAGTATATTCTGTTGACGGGGGATCTTACGCGACGAAAGACTTTTATTCGCTGGGGTATATACGGACGTATCCGAAGAATCCGAAAACATTGATCGATCCGTTTACGGTCATGGGATATAATCCGGCAACGAAGTCTTACGACATTGAGATATTTAGCGTCAAGGGTGTCGGCCCGGACACGATGCCTTCGTATGGCGAGTACTCTCCCGAACTGGATGCTGACGGAGACGGTATTATCTATTATGAGAATAACGAAATCCCGCTTACGAGAGAGGAGTATGAGGCACTTTTAGAACCTTATGTTCCGGACTGGGCGCATGTGGATCTTTCATGGCAGCTGCTGATCAGCTTCTGACCGGAGGTCAATGGGAGCTTTTGTCTGAATCTGTAAAGATCGGGAGAGGGGAAACTATATGGAGTCTGCACCGGCAGGAAAAATCGGACCGTTCGAAAAATTTTTCAGGACACCTTTCGGAGGGATCCTGTACGTTTTATGGGTCACATTTATCACTATTTTTGTTTTTATACTCATTGGGCAGGGTCTGATCGGAGGCTTCTTTGATTACGGATTCCTGATACTTGGGGAAAGGGCGGAAGCGGCAGGGAATGCTCTCTGGGCGTCTATATTCAAGTCCGGGTCTGTTTATGCCACCTTTCTGGGAATCTGGATCATATCGATCCTGTTTTTCGCGGTTTTTCCCTGGAACCGTTTCATTCTGAAGAAGATCGGACCCGGCGGAGGGAACAGTCTCTCTATGCTTCTCAAAGGAGCGGGCTGGGGGATGGGCCTTAATCTGTTCTGCGCGGTGGTGGGGATCCTGCACGGCGATATAGTCCTGTACTTTAACAGGTTCGATCCGCTTCCCGTCCTCCTCCTTTTTCTACTGGTCGCGATACAGTCGTCGGCTGAGGAGCTGGTCTTTCGGGGATATATGTTTCGTAAAATTGCCATCAGGTATCCGATCCCGCTTTTTGCCGCGATACTGAATGCCCTGCTTTTTCTGACGATCCATTTGGGGAACCCCGGAGTATCCTTTCTGGGCCTGATGAACATTTTTCTGGTAGGTGTCCTGACTTCTCTTGTCGTCGCCTGTGAGGACAGCTTCTTCTGGGTCGCCGCTTTTCATACAACGTGGAATTTTATGCAGGCTTTTATTCTCGGACTCCCGAACAGCGGCCTGGTCGCCTCCTATTCGATCTTTAAGCTGGAAGCAGCTTCTGCCCGCAACAGTTTTGCATATAATACCGGGTTTGGAATAGAGGGGACAGTGACCTCTACGATCGTGATAGCGGCGCTGATCGCTTTTTTGTGCCTGAAGTATCGTAAGGAGGGAAAATTGAAGTTTGGGAAGAGCCGGGGATAGAGGACTCAGCGGATCTTTCGTCCTTCCACATGATTTTCCTGAGAACAGGGCTACCTTCCGCATGATTTTCCTTAAAACATGGCTTGACACACAGGTACCTTTCGCATAAAATAGTCTAGTGTGTTCCGCCCATGCCATAATCCGTGTCTCCAGGCTAAAGGCAGGAGCAGCTTAGATGAATTATGTTCGTACATTTTAGGAGGGTACTGATTTGGCTAACATCAAATCTGCAAAAAAGAGAATTCTGGTCAATGCAAAGAAGGCGGCACGCAATAAGGCAGTTAGATCCGGCGTTAAGACAGCAGTCAAGAAAGTTGACGCAGCTGTGCTTGCAGGCGACAAGGCGCAGGCAATCAAGGCTCTGGACGCTCTGAAGAGCGAGATGGGCCGTGCCACGACCAAGGGCGTTTACAAGAAGAATACGAACGCCAGAAAGATTGCCCGCATGTCCAAGAAGGGTGATGCGCTCGACTGAGTTTCATTCCCGGGAAATTAAAATTTGCAAACAAGTAAGCTGATGCATGTCGAATGCATCAGCTTTTTTGTATCATTTCATCTGCTGCGGAAGTCCGCTGAACGATCTGAAGTGTCCTGCAGTATGTTCAGCTGTCAAGGAGAAATTCGGAGAGCACGGTGTTGCTCAGATCTGTCCCTCTCGATGTGAGCGCGATTCGCGTCCGGCCGTTCTCTGTTTCAACGGCGAGGAGCCCTTTTTTCGTGAGATCCTTTACTGTTTCCCCGTAGACATCCATGATTTCCAGGCCGAAGCTCTGCCTGAAATCCTGATCGGTCACGCCCTCAGTCATCCGCAGACCCAGGAACATGAACTCTTCCATTGCATCCTTCATTGAGAGCCGGGTGAAATTACGGGTCGTTTTATCAGATAGATTCGCATCTGCGAATGCATCCTCCGCCAATACACATGCTTTTGCGTACACAGGCGTCTGTCTGCCTGCCTCTTTTATGTATACCTGTATGTCATCGGTGCAGTTCCAGCGGAACTCGCCCACGGGTCCGGACAGTATTTCGTGGAATTTGCTTTCTGTCCGGGCCGTCCCTTGCCGGGTGAAGGGATCCTGGTCCCCCGCAGATCTCATTGACGCGGCTCTCATCATCGACGCAGCGCCAAGCCCGAGGCCGAGATAATCCTTCCGCTTCCAGTAACGGACATTGTGGCTGCAGGCGAACCCCGGCTTAGCGTAATTTGAGATCTCATAGCGGCTGTAACCGAACCTCGCAAGCGTCTCTCCGACCGAAGCATACATCTCCCGCTCGCAGTCCTCGTCGGGCAGGTCGAGGAGTCCCCGCTCCGCCAGATCGTAAAACGGCGTCCCTTCCTCGATGATCAGACTGTATGCGCTGATGTGTTCAGGACCCATCCGGGCGACCGTCGAAAGCGTTTCCGTCCAGCCCGCGCCTGTCTGTCCGGGCAGCGCGAACATGAGATCCACGTTGATATTCCGAATGCCGGCATCGCGAAGCTTTTGGTAACACACTTTGAAATCTTCGAAGCTGTGGATGCGGCCGAGCTTTTTCAGCTCGTTACTGTGGACTGACTGGAGTCCGCAGCTCACCCGGTTCACATTCCGGGAAAGGAAAGAAAACAGCCGGTCCTCATACACGCCGGGGTTCATTTCCATAGTGATCTCGGCATCAGGGAGGATCGTAAAACTGTCCCGGACTGCATCCATGACGCGCTGCAGATCCTCCGGATCCATCACGGAGGGGGTCCCTCCCCCCAGGAAGACCGTATCGACCGGGACGGTCGGCACTTTTTTCCATGCCTTGATCTCGCGGACGAGCGCATCTGTGTAAGCACTCTTCATCGCGTCCCCGCCCGGCGCGGAGAGAAAGTCGCAGTAAGAGCATTTGCGGACGCAGAAAGGAAAATGGATATAGAGACCGAGAGCAGCGTACATATTGATCAGATAGGACCTCCGGTGTGTTCATGCAGTAAGAGTTTAAAATAAGGTACTTGCCAAAGAGGGCAGGAGGAATATACTAAGACATTGACAGATGCGGAATTTCGTATCAGGAACGCCTCGGCGTTCCTGCCGCGCCTCACAGGGTGCAAAGTACCTTCCCCTTTGCGCGGCTGCAATCCGCAGTTCATTGCTGTAAGCGTACATGTAAAGACAGGAGAAGATCATGATTGAAAAACACAAGACCGTCTGGGTCGCGGAAAATGCTGTCCTCACAGGCGATATCACAATTGGAGAGGGTTCGAGCGTATGGTACGGCTCCGTACTCCGCGGGGACGAAGCTCCGATTACAATAGGAAAGAATACGAATATTCAGGATGGGGCAATCCTGCACGAAGCTGCCAAGTATCCGCTCGTGATCGGCGACGGCGTCACCGTCGGGCACAGGGCGGTCCTGCACGGATGCGAGATCGGCGATAACGTCGTTGTCGGAATGGGAAGTATCGTGATGAACGGCGCGAAGATCGGAAAAAATTCGATCGTCGGCGCAGGCTCGCTCGTGACACAGAATAAAGAGTTCCCTGAGGGGGTGCTGATCCTGGGATACCCGGCCAGAGTGGTAAGAAATTTAAAGCCGGAAGAGATCGCCCACAACGTCTGGAACGCGGAGGAGTATGTACGGCTCAATCCGCTTACGTAAAACTGCGTACCTGCCCACAGATTTTCAGCTTTTCCGCTGTTCAGAGAACTGCACGAGCAGCAGCTCAACAGACAGCCGGTCTCCGATCCGGCCGGTCTTCACGGATTCCTCCATCTCGATGCACTTCGCCACATTGTCCCTGAGTCTTTGTACGGAGAAGCTCTTCGCCCGGTTCATATTGCGGCGGACGACAAAATCCCGCATACCGGTCCTCTGAACGATGGCTCCCGCAGAATTCCCTTCGTCCATGAGTTCTCGTACAGTGAGCAGCTGGTTATACTGCCGTGCGATGAGGTAGAGGATGCGCATCGGAGGCTCCTTTAAGGAGAGCAGGTCCGCGTACAGGGAGAGCGCTTTCGCCTGGTTCCCGTCAGTGATCGCGTCGATCATTTCGAAGATCCGGTTCTCAAGCTGCGTTCCCGTGATCGCGTCGATATCCTGCCTCGTCACGGCCTTCTGTCCGCTGCAGTAGTTTATCAGTTTGTCGATCTCGAGCATGATATGACTCATATCCGTACCGGTCCTCGAGAGGAGATAATTCATATCGTTCCGCGAGATGGAAAGTCCGCCTTTTTTCAGGAGATTTGCGCCCCACTGGAGCAGCTTATCCTCCTTCTGAGCGGTGAACTCCGAGACATAGCCGGCTGCGCGGACAGCCTTGAAGAGGCGGTTCCTCTTGTCGACTTCTCCCTCTGAGAAGACGATGACTGCGTGCTCAGGGATATTTTTCATATAGTCCGGAAGAAGTTCGCAGCTGCCCTTGAAGAAACCGCTGTCCTTAACGCGGATGAGCCTGTGCTCCGCAAAGAAAGGGATCGTCTCCGCGAAATCAATGATATCCGATTCCTTTGTTTTATCTCCCTCGAAGAGGGCCCGGTTCATTGTGTCAGATTCCGGGAGGACAGCACTGCAGAGCTTGTCTGTGTAAAAAAGGCGGAGATAGCTCTCGGGCCCGTAGAGCAGGTAGACGCGGGCGAATGTATTCTGTTTGATATCATCGTTGATTCGCTTCAAGGAAACCTCCGGAAAGATCACGTACTCGCAGCCTGTGCGGTCACTTTCAGTTTATGATAATACGCATCGCAAATGTTCGCAAGTACGCTTCGGGACAGATTGCATTTGGAGAGGACCTCTGATAAAATGGCTCTTACGAATGATTGAACAGATATAATGTATTATTACAGAGGACAGAGAATGGATCAGAGCAATATCAGGAACTTTTGTATAATAGCCCATATAGACCACGGCAAGTCCACCCTCGCGGACCGCATTATCCAGATGACAGGACTCCTGACCGAGCGTGAGATGCAGGAGCAGGTCCTCGACAACATGGATCTCGAGCGGGAGCGCGGGATCACGATCAAGGCCCAGACGGTCCGGACGATCTACCGGGCGGACGACGGGCAGGAATATGTCTTCAACCTGATCGACACGCCGGGCCATGTCGACTTTAATTATGAAGTGTCGCGCTCGCTCGCAGCCTGCGACGGGGCTGTGCTCGTTGTCGATGCGACCCAGGGTGTTGAGGCGCAGACCCTCGGAAATGTTTATCTCGCCCTTGACCACGATCTCGAGATCCAGACGGTCATCAACAAGATCGATCTGCCGAGCGCCCAGCCGGATGAAGTCGCGCAGGAGGTCGAGGATATTATCGGGATCGAGGCGATGGACGCCCCGCGCATCTCTGCGAAGACCGGACTCAATGTACATGAAGTGCTCGAAGCGATCGTTACGAATCTTCCGTCACCGAGCGGGGATCCGGAGAAGCCGCTCAAGGCGCTCATTTTTGACTCCCTCTATGATTCTTACAGGGGAGTCATCGTCTTCTGCCGCGTGATGGACGGCAGGATGAGGAAGGGCACGCGGATCCGCATGATGGCTACGGGGGCTGAATTTGAGGTCGTCGAGGTGGGATATTTCGGACCGGGACGTTTTCTGCCCTGTGAGGAGCTTTCAGCGGGCGAGGTCGGTTATGTGACAGCCAGCATCAAGGAGATCCGCGATTCTCGCGTCGGCGATACGATCACGGAGGCTTCGCGCCCCTGCGAGGAGTCCCTGCCGGGCTATAAGGAACCTCAGCCGATGGTCTACTGCGGCATTTACCCGGCAGATACACCCCGCTATCCGGATCTTCGGGACGCGCTCGAGAAGCTGCAGCTCAATGACGCGGCTCTTCAGTTCGAGCCGGAGACATCCCAGGCGCTGGGCTTCGGTTTCCGCTGCGGATTTCTTGGTCTGCTGCACCTCGATGTCATCACGCAGCGGCTCGAGAGAGAGTATGACCTGGATCTCGTGACGACTGCGCCGTCCGTCATTTACAAGATCCACAAGACAGACGGGACAGTGATCGACCTGACCAACCCGTCCAACCTTCCGGCGCCGTCGGAGATCGATTATATGGAGGAGCCGATGGTCCGCGCGGAGATCATGGTCACGACGGAGTATATCGGTTCGATCATGACGCTCTGCCAGGAGCGCCGAGGCGTCTATGAGGGTACGGACTACGTCGAGACGACACGTGCGATCCTCAAATACAAGCTGCCGCTCAATGAGATCATTTACGATTTCTTTGACGCGCTGAAGAGCCGGTCGAGGGGGTATGCGTCCTTCGACTACGAGCCGATCGGCTACGAGCAGTCGGAGCTTGTCAAGATGGATATCCTGGTGAACCATGAGACGGTCGACGCGCTCTCCTTTATCGTATATGCACCGTCCGCCTATGAGCGAGGCTCGAAGATGTGCGAAAAGCTCAAGAAGGAAATCCCAAGACAGCTCTTTGACATCCCGATCCAGGCCGCGATCGGCTCCAAGATCATCGCGAGGGAGACCGTCCGGCAGATGCGCAAGGATGTCCTTGCCAAGTGTTACGGCGGAGATATTTCACGAAAGAGAAAGCTGCTTGAAAAGCAGAAGGAAGGCAAGAAGAAGATGCGCCAGATCGGCAATGTCGATATTCCGAAGGATGCCTTCCTGAATGTACTCAAGCTGGATGAGGAATAATCAATCTATGCGGGAAATGAAATTCATCAGCATCCGCGGCGCGAATGTCAACAACCTGAAAGACCTCTCTGTCGAGATCCCGAGAAATGAGCTGGTGGTCTTCACCGGCCTCTCGGGTTCCGGCAAGAGCTCGCTCGCTTTTGACACGATCTACGCTGAGGGACAGCGCAGATATATGGAGTCGCTGTCTTCGTACGCGAGACAGTTCCTGGGACAGATGGAGAAGCCCGACGTCGAGAGCATCGAGGGACTTCCTCCGGCAATTTCGATCGATCAGAAATCGACGAACCGAAATCCCCGATCGACTGTCGGGACTGTGACGGAGATCTATGATTATCTCCGTCTTTTATATGCCAGGATCGGGATCCCGCACTGTCCGAACTGCGGGCGCGTGATCGAAAAGCAGACCGTGGATCAGATGGTCGACAGGATCATGGCGCTTCCGGAAAGGAGCAGGATCCAGCTGCTCGCCCCGGTCGTGAGGGGAAGAAAAGGACGGCATGAGAAGATTTTCGAGCAGGCAAGGAAGAGCGGATATGTCCGCGTGATGGTCGACGGCAGCATGTACGAGCTGTCGGAGGAGATCAAACTTGACAAGAATATCAAGCACAATATCGAGATCGTCGTGGACCGTCTCGTCGTAAAGCCGGGCATTGAAAAGCGCCTTACGGATTCCATTGAGACCGTCCTGCACCTCTCTGAGGGGCTGGTCATGATCGACACGATGGACGGCAATGTCATGACGCTGAGCTCCAGCTTTGCGTGTCCGGACTGCGGGATCTCCATCGAGGAGATCGAGCCGAGAAGCTTTTCATTTAACA
>ODAI013137962.1_pt1 | contig 16100 bp, 16 predicted proteins | sample 1539321 | NCBI WGS metagenome assembly ODAI01 (sample SAMN02144231, study PRJEB22623) | gut metagenome | biome: sheep rumen | host: Ovis aries | place: New Zealand
CAACATATTCGTCTTCTTTGATATATTCCAGTGCTTCCTCGAGGCTGAAGATAATAGGCGGTGGCAGTACCGCTTTATCGTCGGCTGACTTAGAGCGCATATTGGTGAGTTTTTTGGCTTTAGTGACATTGACGGGTATGTCGCCCTCTTTGTTATTCTCGCCAACCACCTGTCCGGCATAAACTTCGTCCTGGGGGTTGATGAAGAAACGTCCGCGGTCTTGCAGTTTGTCAAGCGCATAGGCGTATGCCGTTCCTGACTCCATGGCTACCAGCGAGCCGTTATTGCGTTTTTGTATGTCACCCTTATAAGGCTGATAGTTCTTGAAGCGGTGCGCGATAATAGCTTCGCCGGCTGACACAGTGAGTACGAAGTTATTAAGTCCCATGATGCCTCGTGAAGGTATCTCGAACTCGAGTTGTATGCGGTCGCCGACTTTTTCCATGCTGAGCATCTCACCTTTGCGTTGCGTTATGGCTTCAATGATTTTTCCGCTGCATTCTTCAGGTGTATTAACTGTCAGTTCTTCAATAGGTTCACATTTTTGTCCGTCTATTGTTTTATATATGACTTGAGGCTGCCCCACTTGCAGTTCATAGCCTTCACGGCGCATGGTTTCGATGAGTACTGACAGGTGCATAACGCCTCTGCCATACACATGCCATATATCCTGTTCGGGATTTTTCTCAACACGCAATGCAAGGTTTTTGTCAAGTTCTCGCATAAGGCGTTCATGGATATGCCGGCTTGTGACGAACTTACCTTCTTGTCCGAAGAACGGGGAGTCGTTGATAGTGAACACCATAGACATTGTTGGTTCATCAACTGTGATTGGCGTGAGCTGTTCCGGTTCAAGAGCGTCGGAGATGGTATCTCCTATCTCGAAGTCATCGATGCCCACCAGCGCGCAGATGTCGCCTGAAGACACTTCGGCTGTTCTTGTGCGTCCCAGACCTGTAAAGGTATGCAGCTCTTTGATACGGCGTTTGAGTTTCGTGCCGTCGCGTTTGACGAGCGTTACGTCCATGCCCTCGCGCAGTGTGCCGCGGTGTACTCGACCTACGGCAATACGTCCTACGTAGCTCGAATAGTCGAGACTGGTGATGAGCATCTGTGGTGTACCTTCGAGGTATTCGGGAGCGGGTATATATTTGATAATGGCATCGAGCAGAGCCGTGATATCTGTTGTGGGTTTGCGCCAGTCGGTACTCATCCATCCGTTTTTGGCACTGCCGTAGAGGGTTTGGAAGTCGAGCTGGTCTTCGGTAGCGTTGAGGTTAAACATCAGGTCGAAGACCATCTCCTGCACTTCGTCGGGGCGGCAGTTGAGTTTATCAACTTTATTGATGACCACTATCGGTTTGAGGTTCATCTGCAGCGCTTTCTGCAAGACGAAACGTGTCTGTGGCATAGGTCCTTCGAAAGCATCTACCAACAGCAGCACGCCGTCAGCCATATTAAGGACTCTCTCCACCTCGCCGCCGAAGTCAGCGTGCCCCGGAGTGTCGATGATGTTTATCTTGGTGCCCTTATAGGTTATTGACACGTTCTTGGCAAGTATGGTAATGCCGCGTTCGCGTTCCAGTTCATTATTATCCATGATGAGTTCGCCTGTCGCCTCATTATCGCGGAAGAGGTGACCTGCCATGAGCATTTTGTCAACTAGTGTCGTCTTGCCGTGGTCAACGTGAGCTATAATAGCTATGTTACGGATGTCTTGCATAAATAAATGGTTTACTAACTTAATATCAAACTGCAAAGTTACGCATTTTTTCGCAGACGGCAAAAATGAGACTGCCGGCGGCACCTAAGGCAACTCTGCGTAGAGCAGGAGTTCATGAAAGCTCCATGACCACAAGTAAAAATTAGGGCTGCGGAATGAGCCGCAACCCTGATTGGTAAACATCCTGTAGGCTTTGTCAAGCCTAATAATTATTTCTTTGCGCATCACTTCACGTCTTGCACAAGGCGTACCGACCGGCCTATTCTACGGAAATTCCAACCCATGAATGCTTTTTCGTCGTAGAATCCGATGTGGCGTGCGCAGTTATAATCTGCGTGTGTAGAAGAGTGGTAGTGACCTAACTCCCTCGCTTGGTTCACGGCAGCACTTTGTCTGCATCCAGCGCACGGTAAGAACACGGCACCGACAAGCTCCATATCCCTCCACTGCTGCTCCGAATAGACGTTAGCCGTCCAGTTGTTAGGATTTTCCACAAAATCATCAATGTCTTTAGGCTTGCTCCACCCCTCTGGCAGTATTACATAGCCGTGAACGCCGTTCACTGTAGCCTGACCGCAAGCGGCGTTGTCAAACAAATACTCCCACTCCGCAATGGTTAGCGTCCGCCACAGGCCTGCCTTGTTGCCGCCGTTGCTTATCTTGTTATAAACACCCCAGTCCGCATTGGCATACGCTCCGGTCAGGTCGTTGTTGAGGTTGTCTCCCGGATAGTAGTACTCGTCATAGTCACTTGTTTCCCACGGCTGGTAGGCTTTCGCGCCGCTGTTCCAACCACTTGTACCCCAGCCGAAAAGGTCTATCCATCCATCGTATGAGGAAGATATTTTGCCGTTATCAGATTTTACACCATTTTCATATACTAAACCATCTGTGGCATCGCCAACATAATACCATTGCTGTTCAGCGAAGCGCCATGTGTTTGTCGATGCCTGATACTGAAGGTTACCCTGTGAAAAATGAACGTACCGGCCTTCTGAAACAGCGAACCTTGAAAGAATCACACCGTCCTTGAATAATTGTGACGGTTCTTCTGATGGCGTCGGCTCCTCTATGTCATCGTTTTTTGAACAACCACAAACCAACAATGTCATCAAAGCCAAGAGGGAGAGAGTAAGAATAAAAGGAAGTCTCTTCATAATTGTGTATTATTTAATGATTTAATGTATTATTAACTATTTTATTATATATTTCGACCTTTGCTTCGGGTTCCATCATGCTTGGGCATGACAGAAATTAGAAACGTGTGATAGGCTCACTTCACGTCTTGCACAAGGCGGACCGATTGACCATAGCCGCAACCGCTGCAATGGTTGCTGCCGGCTTTGCTTTCGGAGAAACTTATGTCGTGCGCGCCTTCCTCACTATGTTGCGATGCTGACCAGTAATGGCATACATGACCAACGCTGAGCACTCTTGAGCCGCTGCGACCGCCCGCGCACGGCAAGAACACGGCTCCGGCAAGCTCCATGGCCTGCCACTGCTGCTCTGTATAGACGTTCGTAGTCCAGTTATTTGGTTTCCCGACAAAATCATCAAGCCCTTCAGGCGTGCTCCAACCTTCCGGCAGCAGCACATAGCCGTGAACGCCGTTCACTGTAGCCTGCCCTCGAACGTGGTGCTTGAACAGATATTGCCACTCTGCACCCGTGAGAGTCCTCCATATGCCAGACTTGTTGCCGCCGTTGCTTATTTGATTATAAACACCCCAGTCGGCGTTGGCGTATGCGCCGGTGAGGTTGTTGGTGTTGTCGCCTCCCGGATAGTAGTCAGCATGCTTGTTGTTTGCTTCCCACGGCTGACAGGCTTTTGCACCGCTGTCCCAACCACTTGTGCCCCAACCGAAAAGGTCTATCCAACCATTGTATGAAGAAGATATTTTGCCGTTATCAGATTTCACACCATTTTCATATACTAAACCATCTGTGGCATCGCCAACATAATACCATTGCTGTTCAGCGAAGCGCCATGTGTTTGTCGAAGCCTGATACTGGAGGTTGCCTTGCGAGAAATGGATGTACCTACCTTCAGCTATCGCAAACTTACCCGGAAGCACGCCGTCCTTGCCATAACAGCACAATGACAGCAATGTGAAAAGGATAAAAAACACCGAGAGCTTTTTCATAATAGTTTTATTTGGTAAATTGTTTTCCATTGAAATGCTTTTTCTATCACACAAAAACATGCGGGCACATACACCGCAAAGTTAATAAATGTTTATGAAACAGCAAACTTTTTGCTGATATTCGTTTAACCAGTGAACCGCCCCAAAATAACAATCTACGTTTTGGGGCACACAAGTAACATTTATCGCCTATTTTTGGGGGACAGGGCACCGTGTGTGCCCGCTTGTCGGCATTGCCGCGTATATATAACGAAAGAGGGCGGGCCTCACGGTCCGCCCTTCTCAATAGTTAAGGTTTAGTGCTAAAGATACTATTTTAATTTGTTAAGGGTTTAGTACGGGTTGGGCGCACGGTTATCGAACCACGATTTTGCGGCTCATGCGCTGTCCGTTGATATGGCATACCATCATCAGAACACCTTGGTGCGCTGCGATGTTGATGGTGATCGTGTTATGACCTTCGCCGCCGGCTATGAGTTGTCCGTTAGCGGCAAAGAGTTGTACCTTGGTGAGTTTGTCAGCACTTACGGTAACGCTATTGTCGCGCACAATAACCGCGGCGTCAACACTGAGTTCTTCAAGGGCGTCGGCGAGAGCTATGGTGGCATAGCGTATTTCCTGCGGCGCCTCTTCATATTGCTCGTTACCGGATTGCGAAGCGTAGATTTCCAGTTCACCGACGGCGAGAACGGTTAGCGTATTACCATCGATGGTGGCAAGTGTTTCGTCATTGACGCTATACTCTACATCAAGACCTGAAGTCGCGGTAGCTGTAAGTTCTACCACATCACCAACATGGAGAATGTCGAAGTCTTGTTCCCAGACGATAGACTGGCTTTCTTTGTCGGGTTGGGCGCTGATAATAACGAATTTCACGAAGTTTTCGGCTGCGTTGTAGGTGTCATCACCAGCCTGCATGGCATATATCATCACCGTTCCTTCAGCATCGGCGACGAGTTCTGTTCCATCAAGGTGAGCTATGTTCTCGTCAGCGAGCTGATATTCAATAGCAAGTCCTGATGACGCTTCGGCGGTGAGACTTACCCTGTCACCAACTTTCAGATTGTCGAGGTCCTGATTCCAAGTGATTGTCTGGTCTTGTTTTATGACGACGGGTTCTTCCACCGTGAGGTACACGACGATGGTCTGAGCAGGCATATACTGGTCGTTGCCGACTTGTGACACTGTGATTTCCAATTCGCCGGTCGCCAGAGCGGTAAGCAAATTGTTTTCTATGGAAGCAAGCGCCGGGTCATTAACGCTGTACGTAACGTCAAGTCCTGACGTGGCTGCCGCAGCAAGGGTGAGCTGCTCACCGACATAAATAATATCTTGGTTAAAATCCCATTGAATTTCCTGAGCTTTTTTGGTTACTGTTACGTAAAGTTCCACGTTTTGCGTCGGATATGAGGCATTGTCGGGCACGAAGATGGCTTGGAAGGCTTGCATCTCTCCCACCTCTGGTACGATTGTGCCATCAACCCATTCAAAATGACCGGCTGTGGATACCACGCCGCCTTCGAATGTTGCCTGACTGAGTGATTGTCCGATCTCAAGGTTAGACACTGTTGGCAGTGAGGCTATGGTGTAAGGCACAGGAACTGTGTAGTTAACCGGTATCACGAGGCTGTAGTTACCGGCCTGCAGGGTAACAGTTTCATTGTATGTTCCGGCAGCCGAAGCGTTAACGGTGATAACCAGCTGATATGAGGCCTGATAGTCGCCGCAACCGGAGCCGATGCTCGTCTCAGACACTGTGATGGCATCGCTGGAAGACGTTACCTGAATGGCTTCGGGGAGGTTGCTGTACTTGAACTCATAGTTGATGTCCTGTTCTTCGCCATAGTTGATTTCAAACGCTTGAGGGTTAGCGCTGATGGCGGTCAGGAAGGTCTTCTGGGTTATCTTGATGTTGGTGACGCGCTTATTGAGCGTTGCCCACTGGCTCTTGAGAGTGTAGAAAACGATATTTGTTACGTTTTCAGGCAGTTGAATGTCACTCAGCAAAGAATAATCTTCGCTCAAGGCATCTGTCTGGAAAATTTTTTCATAACTTTCGCCGTTATTGGTTGACACGCCTACATTGATTATTTTACCTATCGAACTATTGGACGTGGCGCCTTCAAAGCTAAGTTTGTCAGCAGGCTTGCCGCCGAGGTTTATTTCTATGAATTCGCGTGAACTGATTCCGCTTTGACCAAAGGCTGCTTGTCCGGGGTCTTCGATGCCCGGTATCTCGTATGACGAAAGGTTTACGACGGAAAACGAGTGCTCTGTCTCGTCATTGAAGAGCAGGGTGTTGCATTGCGCCTGCAGGAGCAATGTGGTGATTAGTGTAATAATGGTGGTAAAGAGTTTTTTCATATCTACTGATGTTTTATTTTACTATCTTGGTATTACTATGCGTCTTAATATGAGCGCACATATAGCGTACACCCTTGGTTTACATCTGCTATTGCCTTGTATATCAGCATAGTTAAGCGACATTATCGCCGCACTATTGCGGACATAACAATAGGCAACCGCCTGGACGCACCAAGGGCTGTCATGAAAACGATACTAGTCTGAGGAGAATCTGAGTCTTGCGCGGTGTTTCTCGGGCAAATCGGTGATTTGGTGCATCAACCGGCGCAGTTCTTTTAATAGGTAATCGATAAATCCGTTCTCTCCGCTGACGCGAGTGTTGTCATAGAAAGAGATGGTGTTATACAAGGTCAGTCCGCTATCTGAGGTCTGGGGAACATAAGTCATTTCGAGAGCCTCGTTTACCGCCGAAAGATTATCGCGGTAGTCGGAACTCGAATCCATCATGCTGTCGTTGAGAGTGATACGAGCGGCATTAACGAAAAGATATATGACAAAACGATATAACCAGTTCACTTTTATGACCTATTAATAACGCTTTTGCTTGTTTTCCGACTGCAAAGTTATGAAAAAATTTTCAAATGCAACATTTTTTTTGATTTTTTTTGTTTTTTTTCTCTCTAGAACAACTAGAAATGCTAGATTAACTAGAAATGCTAGAAATGCTAGAAATGCCAGAAATGCTAGAAATGCTAGAAATACTAGAAAAAAGGGCACGCTGCTGCGTGCCCTGAAAATCAATGCTCTAGCTAACGGCTTGATAGCCGTTCTGTTAGACGGTCATGCGGTTTTTACTGTTTTACACGTTCCACATAGCTGCCGTCACGAGTATCAACGCGAACTATTTCGCCCTCGTTGATAAACAGCGGCACGCGTATTTCCGCGCCTGTCTCCAGTTTAGCCGGTTTTAGGGTATTAGTGGCCGTATCGCCTTTCAGTCCGGGTTCTGTGTAAGTTACCTGCAGCTCGACCTTGGTGGGAAGTTCGGCGTATAGTATCGTCTCGCTTGTGGCATCGGATACCACGTCAACCACAAAACCTTCTTTGAGATAATCAACACCGGTAATCAGGTCGTGGGCGATATTGACTTGCTCAAAGGTTTCCTGATTCATGAATACATATTCGTCACCTTCTTGATAGAGGTATTGGTATGGGCGATGTTCCACTCTCACGTCCTCGAGTTTTTCACCTATATTGAAACGGCGTTCGAGAACACGACCGTCAACGACATTTTTCAGCTTGGTGCGCATGAAAGTATTGCCCTTGCCGGGTTTTACGTGCAGGAAGTCGATTACGAAATACAGGGCATTGTCCATCTTAATGCAAGTGCCCATCTTAATGTCTTGTGCGTTAATCATAAGAATATCTATTAAAAAAAATTATTAAAAAGCTTTTTTTATTACTGCATCATCACATGCAGGTTGGTGGCGAAGAGTTTGACGGATATCGCCATGAGTATCACTCCGAAGAATTTCCGCATTATATATATACCTCCTTCGCCGAGAAACTTCTGTATGGGTTTCGTGGCAGCCAGTACGCAGAACACCCACAGCATATTGATTGCCAGCGCCAGCAGCACGTTTATCATGTCATACTCGGCATGCAGTGATATGAGCGCCACGAATGTTCCGGGACCGGCAACAAGCGGGAATGCTATAGGCACTATGCTCGACACACTTTCAGGACCGTTATTTTTGAAAATCTCAACGTCGCATACCATTTCTATCGCCATAATCATCAGCACCAAACTGCCGGCTACAGCAAAGGCTTCTACACTGACATGAAACAAGCGGAGCACCAACTCTCCGCCAAACAGAAATAGCAACATAAAGATTAGTGAGACAGTCGTAATCTTTGTCGGACTGATATTCACGCCTTTTGCCTGATAGTTGAGAATGATAGGCACTGAACCTAAAATATCAATGATAGCGAATAACACTATCGTTGCAGAAAAAATCTGCATTCCGTTGATACGGGATATGAAATCTTGAAATTCAAACATGATTTTTACAATTTTCATTCGTGCCATTCGGGAGGAAAATTCTCTTCGATGGCCCTGCGGTTGAAGGCTTTACGTTCACGGTCCGTTAGGGTATTCCAACCCCATTTATTGAAATAACATGCCATGTTAACGAAATGAATCCAAGCCATACGCCATGAGTGATATGATTCCTGCCGATGGTCGTGAACGACACTGATATCGGGATAAAACACCGTTTTATAGTAGCGATGAATACGCCTTGTGAGGTCCACATCTTCGGGATAGAGGAAATAGTGCTCGTCGAAGAGTCCCACCTTACGCAGAGCATCACATCGCAACATCATGAAGCATCCTGAAAGATAAGGCACGTCCATGATTTTATCATAGCCTGTCGGGCGCATCTCGAACTTCTCTAAACGTTTTGTTATCAGTTTATGAGGCAGGAAGCGCCGTCCGAAGAGGTCTAAAGGTGATGGCAATAGTTTGCATAGGTACTGCACTGTGCCATCGGGATAAAAGACCTTGGGCATAAGTTGTCCGTAATCAGGATTTTGCTCCATAGCGTTGATGCAGCGACTGATGGTTTCAGCGGTGAAATGCACGTCGGCATTGAGCACAAGGTGCAGCGGGATATCTGATGCCAAGGTCTGCTTGATGGCTATGTTGTGGGCGCGACCATAACCGAGATTGCGGCGGTTATGGATATAATGCACATTATTGAGCATATATGCCTCGCCGCGCGGGCTGTTATCAATAAGATATATTTCTTTGATATCCGGGCATTGGCGCAAATTATCCACCGCCTCGCTGACTAACTGCTGAGGTGTGTTATAGAGTACTATGGAGGCGTTTGCGGTCAATTATTTACTGCGTATTGGATACTGCGTTCTTGTTTTGCTTATATACGGCATAAGAGGCTATATATCTTTCTTTTTTCTCGGGGAATATATCGTCAATGGTTATCATTATTCCCGTGTCGTATATATTTCCGAATTCGTCATTAATTCCCGTGCCGAAAGTTCGCATGGTATCGCTCAGACCGACATAGGCGTTGAACAGCGGTGGTGTGAGTGTTCCCATTTGGCGCACCTCATATTTGAGGCGTGAGTAGTTGGCTTGCTTATCATCGCCGACGAATGTTTTTTGCGCTATATCCCATGTGCTTTGTGGTATGTCAAGAGGCTTGCGCTGTTTGAGCAGGTGCTCATCATCATGAAAATACTTTTCAAGAAAAGCGTAAATGAGATTACGGGCTTCAGCATTATACTCCGGATATATAGTCACCTTACCTATCATGTATTTAAGGTTCGGGGTGTTATACACCAAAGCTCCTATTCCGTCCCATAGGTTGTCAAGGCTTACTATGCTTTTTATGCCCATTGCGGGGTCGTGATACATAGGTTGTACGAAAGCCCTACCCAGTTCAGCGCATTGCGGCATATAGTCTTTGAGAAATTTGTCGCTATAGGCGAACATGTGTGTTGATACAATGTCGGGCTCTCCGCTTGGCAGAATATGCGCGTTGGCGAGCAGGATATATCGGTACCCGCCCACTATCTGCTCATGTTCGGGGTCCCAGACTATGAGTTGCCGGTATGGTTCTTCGATGTCAAAGCGGTCAATATCAAGAGCTTCGCCTGTTCCACCGCCTCCGCCGCGAAACGCCAACTCACGCAAACGACCTATCTCACGCATGGCATTGGGAGCCTGCGAGGCATGAAAATCATATATCAAATTTCCGCCCTTGTTAGAAGGGCGTACTAGCAACTCTTCGGAGAGCTCGCTCCGAAGTATGGCTCTGTCAACAGGAGGTATTATCGGCTTCATGAATAATTTTTCATTGCAAAGGTATAAAAAAAATCAGAAATATTTTGCTATTTCAGAAATTTGATGTAATTTTGCAGTGCTTTTCCGCCACAAGGCGGATATCAATAATCGTAAATGTTGTGTTTTTAATAGTGTATATCGTTTGTGTATCAAACAGACCGCATTCTCTTTGTGAAAAGGGAATGCGGTTATTTTTTAAAGGTTTATGAATAGTGTTTTTGGCATTTTTGAAGCATGAGATACGTAAAAAAAACGTGATATGCGTGATATTTGGTAAATTCTTCGTACTTTTGTAGTAAATAATAAGAGGTAATAAATAAAAGAGGTAATAAATAACATGTCATCTAACAAAGATACTTTTGACCAATCGCCGCTGCTGGCATCCTCTTTGTCATCGGGCAGTTCTACCCGCGCCGTTATTGTCGGTCTTGTCACCCAACGTCAGAGTGAATCCCAGACCAAGGAATACCTCGATGAGTTATGTTTTCTTGCCGACACATTGGACATAGATGTTGCCCGTCGGTTCGTTCAGCGTGTTGACAGTGCCAATACCGGCACCTACGTCGGCGAGGGCAAGTTGCATGAGATAGCGTCTTACGTCAAGGACAATGACATCAATGCCGTGATATTCGATGATGAGTTGTCGCCCAGGCAGTTGCGTAATATAGAGCGCATTGTTGGTGTACGTGTCATGGACCGCACTATTGTCATTCTTGAGATTTTTGAGCGTCGCGCCCAGACTTCTTATGCCAAGACCCAAGTTGAGATGGCTCACCTGCAGTATATGCTGCCGCGTTTGAGTCGTATGTGGAGTCACCTTGACCGTCAGCGCGGTGGCGGAGCCACGAGCCGCGGCATGGGCGAGACACAGATAGAAGCCGACAAACGCCTCATCCGCAATAGGATAAGTCTGCTGCGCAGTCAACTCAAAGACATCGACAGGCAGATGTCAACACAGCGCCAGAACCGCGGCAAGATGGTACGCGTGGCGCTGGTGGGATATACCAACGTTGGCAAATCGACGCTGATGAACCTTCTTGCCAAGACAGAAGTATTCGCGGAAAACAAACTTTTCGCCACACTTGACACCACAGTACGCAAAGTAACCATCGACAACCTGCCTTTCTTGCTCTCCGACACCGTGGGGTTCATACGCAAACTGCCCACAACGCTCATCGAGTCATTCAAGTCAACACTGGATGAGGTGCGCGAGGCAGACCTGCTACTGCACGTGGTAGATATCTCGCACCCTAACTTCGAAGAACAGTATAACGTGGTGTGCGAGACACTGCGCGACATTATGCACGACGATAAACCGTCAATCGTGGTTTTCAACAAGATTGATGACTTCACTTTTGTCAAGAAAGATGATGACGACCTGACAGAGGCCCAGGCATGCAACAGAAGTCTGGAGGAACTGCAAACGACGTGGATGAGTCACCTCGAAGACCGCTGCGTATTCATCTCTGCCAAGAAGAAAGAGAATATAGAACGCCTCAAAGCCATGATGTACGAGAATATCAAGGCCATACATATCGAGCGCTATCCTTATAACGATTTCCTCTTTGAACGCTATGACGTTGAGTAAAACGAGATATATACCGTCATGGTGTATCGTGGTGCTTGTCGCGATACTGAGTCTTGCGCCTATCGGGATTCCTGAACCGCTACGCGTGATTTCGCTCGCCGACAAGTGGTCGCACATGCTGATGTATGGTATGACGACTCTGCTGCTCTTTGCGGACCAGTACATCAATGAGCGCCGTATCGCGTGGACGGCAACCATCATAGCAATGATAATCTATGGCACTATCCTTGAGGGGTTGCAGTACTTCATCCCCTACCGCAGCTACGACCCCCTTGACATCGCGGCCAACGCAATAGGTGTAGTACTCGCGGCGGCAATGGCGGCAACAATACAGTTAATATGCAAAAAAAAACCACATAAAATATGAAAATCATCAACTTATCCGACACCAACTCTGTCGTTAATCATTTCTTGAGCGAACTGCGCGACGTCAATGTCCAGAACGACCGCATGCGTTTTCGCCGCAACATCGAACGCATCGGCAACATGATGGCATACGAGATGAGTAAACATTTCCACTACGTAGCCCGGGATGTCACTACCCCTCTGGGTCATGCCACAGTCAACATCAGTGACGAGGAACTTGTTCTGGCAACGATCTTCCGCGCCGGACTGCCTCTGCACCAAGGTTTTCTTGAGGTTTTCGACAAGGCGGATAATGCCTTCGTATCAGCCTATCGCGACGAACAGACCGAAGGAGAGTTGAAAATAGTAGTGCAGTATAGCGCATCGCCCGAGCTGACCGGCAAGACGCTGATTATCGTTGACCCCATGCTCGCCACGGGAGGCTCCATGGAATTGGCGTACCGCGCCCTGCAACGCTACGGAAAACCCGATAAGGTACATTTTGCGGCTGTGATAGCAAGCCAACAGGCTCTTGACAACCTCGAGAAATTGTTTCCCGAAGACAATTTCACGCTGTGGGTAGCAACAGTGGACCCGAAACTCAACGAGCACAAATATATCGTACCCGGATTGGGAGACGCCGGAGACCTTGCTTTCGGCACCAAAATTTCCATACCAGAATACGGTAAGAAAGAGTGATTTGTAATTTACTATTTGACAATTTACTATTAGACAATTTACTATTAGACAATTTATTTTGTTATTTGGTAATTGAGTAAATTGCAAGTACGGACACGCAGCTGTGTGTCCACAACAACACCAACTAACCAACAGGGACACGCAGCTGTGTGTCCACAACAACACGAAGTAACTAACAGTGACACGCCATGGCGTGTCAGTACATAACACGAAGTAACCATGTCATTACAATGCGGCATAGTGGGTTTGCCGAACGTAGGCAAATCCACATTATTCAACTGTTTATCAAACGCGAAAGCCCAATCCGCCAACTTTCCGTTTTGTACCATAGAACCTAACGTTGGCGTCATCACCGTTCCCGACGAACGTCTGAACCGCCTTGCCGAGCTCTGCCATCCTGAGCGCGTGATACCCACCACGGTAGAGATCGTCGATATCGCCGGACTCGTCAAAGGCGCCAGCAAGGGCGAAGGACTGGGCAATAAATTCCTCGCCAATATCCGTGAGACGGACGCCATAATTCATGTTCTGCGGTGCTTCGACGACCCCAACGTTGTTCATGTCGATGGCAGCGTGGACCCGGTGCGTGACCGTGAGATAATAGACACCGAATTGCAGCTCAAGGACTTGGAAACGGTTGAGAGCCGTATAGCCAAGGTTGAGAAACAAGCCAAGACCGGTGGTGACAAACTTGCCAAGATCCAACTTGGTGTTCTTGAGCGTTATCACGAAGCCCTTGTTTCGGGTCGTTCAGCACGTACGGTGACCTTCGAGAGCGCCGACGAGCGCCAAGCGGCTCACGACCTGTTTCTGCTTACCGCAAAACCCGTGATGTATGTCTGCAACGTTGATGAGTCATCCGCGGTGAACGGCAATGCCTATGTTGACGCTGTTCGCGCCGCCGTCAAGGACGAGGACGCCGAGGTGCTGGTGCTCGCAGCGCAGACAGAGGCTGAAATAGCCGAATTGGACACCTATGAAGAGCGTCAGATGTTCCTCGAAGAACTTGGTCTCAAAGAGTCGGGCGTGAGCCGTCTGATCAAGGCCGCCTACGCGCTTCTCAACTTGCGCACCTTCCTCACCGCAGGCAGCGACGAGGTACGCGCATGGACATTCCGCGAAGGAATGAAAGCACCACAATGCGCCGGAGTAATACACACAGACTTTGAACGAGGCTTTATACGCGCTGAAGTAATCAAATATCAGGACTATATAGACCTCAAGACAGAAGCCGCGGTGCGCGCTGCCGGCAAGATGAGCATCGAAGGGAAAGACTATCAGGTGCAAGATGGTGACATAATGCATTTCCTCTTTAACGTATAAGTCATGAGTATAGGCATTAACATTTTATTTCTCATAGTGGGTTTCACCCTGCTTGTGTTGGGCGCCGACGGACTTGTTGATGGCGCTTCAAACATCGCCAAGCGCTTTCACATCTCCGACTTCGTGATAGGCTTGACAATAGTGGCTTTCGGCACTTCGGCTCCGGAACTGGTCGTAAACATCGTGTCTGCCATCGAAGGCAGCACCGAAATTGCCATCACTAACGTGCTGGGGTCCAATATCATGAATGTATTCATCATCCTCGGTATCACATCCATGGTCTATCCCATTACCTCCACGGCTGACGCCCGCCGCTTCGACATTCCTATGGCGGCACTTGCCGGCTTGGCAGTGTTGCTGATGGTGCTGATGGGCAACAGTTCACTGATGTGGTATAACGGTGCCATACTGCTCTTGATATTCTGCATATACATGATTATCACGTACTTCAACGGCAAGAAGCTTCATGATAGTACCCCGAGCGATAAGCACACGATTTCCGTGTGGCGCTCCGTGGTGTACGTCATCGCAGGCCTCGGCGCCCTTGTCGGCGGCGGTGAACTGATTGTCAATGGCGCAGTAAACCTCGCTCGGGCATTCGGAGTGTCGGAAGCCGTGATAGGCGTTACGATAGTGGCTCTGGGCACCTCGCTGCCCGAACTGGCGACATCAGTGGTGGCGGCGATGAAACATAACTCTGACATCGCGCTGGGCAACGTGATAGGCAGCAATATCTTCAACGTATTCCTCATACTGGGTTTGAGCGCATGCATCCATCCCCTGCCGCCATACGCGGGCATACGCACCGACGCCGTGATGACACTGCTTGCCGGAGTGCTGGTGTGGCTGTGCGTGATGAGCAATAAGGAGCACCAAATCAAGCGCTGGCACGGGGCTCTGCTGCTCGCCGCGTATGCCGCATACTTCACCGTCAGAATAGTATTGGCATGATTGTTGAGGAAAAAAAATAAGATAGTACAACATCATATTAACCTCTAAATACTTACAGAAATGAAAAATCCATTGAAAGCTTTATTAGCGTTTGTAGGCGGAGCCGTAGCAGGCGCATTGGCGGGCGTACTCTTCGCACCCAAATCAGGTAAAGAAACACGCGAGGATATCGCAAAAAAATTCGACGAGGTTAAAGCCCAAGTAGTCGCTATCCTCGACGAAAAAGGCATCAAACTCAGCAAGGAAGAGTTTGAAAAATTTGTAAAATCAGTAATGGAGAAGCTCAAAGCCAATTTCAGCAAGGAAGACATCGCCGATGCGGTGGAAGAAGTTGTTGAAGATGCCGAGATAGAAGCTCCAAAAACCGAATAATGGACTCAAAAATACAACAGTTAATAGACGACGTAAAGAATTACGCCAGTACCCGTTATGACATACTTCGCCTTGAGTTATTGGAAAAGTTGTCACTCATCATCGGGCTGCTGATACTGATTTTGATATGCGTCTTTTTGGTGCTGATAGCTTTCGCTTACTTCACCATAAGTTTGGCTATGTGGCTGTCGAACTTCATCAGCCTTGCTTTGGCATTCTGCATCATAGGAGCTGTATTTCTTGTCGTTACGGGTGTTATTGTTGCTATGCGCGAGCGCATACTGATTAACCCTCTTGTCAAAGTTCTGAGCGGTATCTTGTTTGCGGAACAGCCGGCGCAAGCCACCGCTGACACACATCAACAACAGCCGTCAACAACGGCTGTGGCAACAACATCCTGTGGTCAGGCAACAACATCTAATGAGGAGGTAGAACCATGAGCGACGCCAAGTTCAACAACATACAGAACATTGCGGACCTTCGGCGGCATATAGCACGCCTCGAAAGGCGCTCATCACGTGAGCAGAAGGCTCTAAATAGGCATTTCAACGAGTTTTGGAAACCATGGCAAAGCGTGTCGGGCACGATATCCAGCATCTGGGCAATGACATCTTCGGTACGGGGAAGCATAATGTGGTGGCTCGCAAAACCATTATTGGGCAAAGTAATGAAATTCTTCGGAAAAAAATAGTCAGCGCATACCACCTGACATAATGTCATGCTTATCACTAATCAGCTGAACCGCATAGGTCAGCTGATTTTTTTTGCGTCCGACAAACCCCAA
>ODAI014516743.1_pt1 | contig 16097 bp, 11 predicted proteins | sample 1539321 | NCBI WGS metagenome assembly ODAI01 (sample SAMN02144231, study PRJEB22623) | gut metagenome | biome: sheep rumen | host: Ovis aries | place: New Zealand
ATGGCCGGGCTGACGGAGGGGATCCGCCCGGAGGAAATCCCGGAGGATCTGAAGTTCTGCCATTGGATGAGCGGGCAGGAAGCCCTGCATGCTGCCGCGGCAGAGGTGGATGCGGACCAGGTGCTGGTCAGCATTGTCGGGATCGCCGGCCTCCGGAGCGTCCTGGATGCCCTGGGCGCCGGAAGGCAGGTGCTGCTGGCCAACAAGGAAGCCCTGGTGACCGGCGGCCATCTGGTGACGGACCTGGCAGAGCGGACCGGGAACCCCCTGCTGCCGGTGGACAGCGAACACAGCGCCATTTTCCAGTGCCTGCAGGGCGCCGGCGGCAACCGGGCGGAGAAGATCCTGCTGACTGCCTCCGGCGGCCCCTTCCGGACCTGGGAGAAGGAGAGGATCGAGCGGGCTACCCCGGGGGAGGCGCTGAAGCATCCGAACTGGAGCATGGGCGCCAAGATTACGGTGGATTCCGCCAGCATGTTCAACAAAGGACTGGAGATCATGGAGGCCCGGTGGCTGTTCGGCATGCCGGAGGACCGGATTGAAGTGGTCGTGCATCCGGAAAGCATCGTGCATTCCGCGGTGGTGTTCCGGGACGGAGCGGTGCTGGCGCAGCTGGGCGTGCCGGATATGCGGGTGCCCATCGGCTATGCCATGTCGTATCCGGAACGGCTGGAGACCGGCGTCGCGGAGCCGGATCTGTTTGCCCTGGGGCATCTGACCTTTGAAAAACCGGACGAGGAAAAATTCCCGGCGCTGCGGATGGCCCGGGAGGCGCTGCGGGCCGGCGGCGCGGCCTGCACCGTGTTCAACGGCGCCAACGAGGAAGCGGTAGCCGCGTTCCTGCGGGAGGAAATCCCCTTCGGGGAGATCGCCCGCCGGGTGGAAAGAGCTCTGGAAAAACTGAGCGGGCTGCCGGCGGACAGCCTGGAGGAAATCATGGACGCGGACAGGCGCGCAAGGCTTGCCGCGGCGGGCAGGCTGTGAAGCGGGCCCGTGAAGATCAGGAACAAGGAGAAATAAACAGCGGTGTATATTATTCTGGCAATTCTGCTGCTGGCGATTCTGATCGTGGCGCACGAATTCGGGCATTTTATGGCTGCCCGGGCCATGAAGATCGACGTGCGGGAGTTTTCCGTCGGCTTCGGTCCGAAGCTGGCCGGATGGAAGAGCAAAAAATATGAAACCACCTTCGCGGTCCGGGCGATTCCCATGGGCGGATACTGCTCCTTTTACGGGGAGGACGATGCTACGGGCGAGTCGAAGGATGATCCCCGGAACTTTGCAAAGCACAGCGTCTGGAAGCGGATGTTTGTGATCCTGATGGGACCGGTGATGAACTTCCTCCTGGCTTTTGTGGTCGCGACGGTGCTGATCTGGTGCGTGGGCGTGACGGTGCCGGTGGAGCCGGAGGCGTACGATCCCTTTATCCAGGAGGTCCTGGCAGCCGGACCGGCCCATGACGCCGGCCTGAAGGCCGGGGATGAAATTACGGAAATCAACGGCGTCAATATGCTGGACGGCACCATGGATACCCTGCTGAACACCATCGCCGCCTGGAAGGAAGGCGACGGCCCGCTGGAGATGACCGTCCGCCGGGGGCAGGAGACCCTGCATCTTTCGATGACGCCCGTCTGGAATGAGGATGCCGGGAAAATGCAGATCGGCGTATACATCAACGGCTATCTCCGGACGGAAACGCGCCCGGCAGGGGTGTTCGGAGGGCTTCGGGAATCCTGGAATATGTGCACGCGCGCAGGCGGGGCGATTCTCCGGGCGCTGAAGAACCTGGTGACCAAGGGGGAAGGCCTGGAGGACACCGCCGGACCGGTGGGCATTGTCTCCATGATTTCCACCGAGGTCGCGGGGCAGGTGCAGCAGGGCGGCGCCGGCGCCGGCGCCAGCGCCTTTACGCAGCTGCTGATCCTGATCTCCATCAACCTGGGACTGATGAACCTGCTGCCCATCCCCGGGCTGGACGGAAGCCGGCTGATCTTCGGACTGATTGAGGCGGTCCGGGGCAAACCCGTATCCCAGCAGAAGGAAGCGGTGGTCCATCTGATCGGAATGGGCCTGCTGCTGGTGCTGATGGTGTTCTTTACCTTCCGGGATGTGCTCAGGCTGTTCCAGTGAAGGACGGAAAAGCTTTCCGGCAAAGGCCGGGAAGACCGGGGAGGAAAAAAAGATGACCAAGACCGTACAGGTTGGAAAACTGAAGCTGGGCGGCGGAAATCCCGTCCTGGTCCAGAGCATGACGAATACGGACACCCGGGACGCGGAGGCCACGCTGCGGCAGATCCGCGCGCTGGCGGAGGCGGGATGCGACCTGGTGCGGGTCAGCGTGTATGACGAGGCCTGCGCGGAAGCGGTGAAAACACTGGCGGCCGGAAGCCCGGTCCCCCTGGTGGCGGATATTCATTTTGACTACAAGCTGGCCATCCGTGCCGCCGAAAACGGAATCGCGAAGCTGCGGATCAATCCGGGGAATATCGGCGGGGAAGCCCATGTGCGGGAGCTGGCGGACTGTGCGAAAGCGCACCGGATCCCGATCCGGATCGGCGTCAACAGCGGATCCGCGGAGAAGGAGCTGCTGGAAAAATACGGAGGCCCCACGCCCGAATGCCTGGTGGAAAGCGCGCTGGGTCATGCCCGGATCCTGGAAAAGGCGGGGTTTGACGATATTGTGCTGAGCATGAAGTCCAGCGATGTCCGGAAAACGATTGAGGCTTACCGCCTGGCGAGCCGGCGCTGCGATTACCCGCTGCACCTGGGGGTGACAGAGGCAGGACTGCCGGGCCAGGGCACCGTGAAGAGCGCCATCGGCATCGGCGCGCTGCTGGCGGACGGGATCGGGGATACGATCCGGGTCAGCCTCAGCGGGGATCCGCTGCCGGAGGCGAAAGCCGCCTGGGATATCCTGCGGGCATTGAACCTGCGGGTTCGGGGCGTGCAGCTGATTGCCTGCCCGACCTGCGGCCGGACCTGCATTCCGGTGGAAGCCATTGCCCGCCGGGTGGAGGCGGAGCTTTCCGATGTGACGGTTCCGCTGAAGGTGGCCGTGATGGGCTGCGTGGTGAACGGTCCGGGCGAAGGCCGGGAAGCGGACGTGGGCATTGCCGGCGGGAAAACCGGCGGGGTGCTTTTCGTGCGCGGAGCGGAGCCCCGGCGCGTTGAGGGAGACCTGGCGGAGATCCTGATTTCCGAGGCACGAAAAATAGCGGCCGAAAAGATCGGCCGGTGAAATGAATGAAAGGTCCGGAATGAGTTACGAAGATCTGATGGCACGCATCGCGCGGGAAATACCGGAACTGGCGGGAAAGCTGTCCGCCCCCCGCGTCACGTACGTCAAATCGATTCAAAAAACCTATATCACCTTTGAATCCGGCGTGCTGGCCGGGGAAAAGGAATTCCTGCGCCTGGAAAAAATCCTTCGGGAGGTGTTCCCGGGCCATCCCCTTTCGGTGCGGGTGGTTTCCCGGAGCCTGAAGGGCAGCTTTCTGGAGGATCCGGCGCCTTACCGGCAGGTGCTGGATGATTTCCTGCGGCGGAATTATCCGTCGGCCGCGGGCTGGGTCGGCCAGATCGGCTGGCAGATTGAGAAGAACCAGCTGAGCGGCAGCCAGCTGCCCACCGGGGAGGAGGAAGCGCTGCTGACCCTGGTTTTCCCCAGCGAGATCAGCCTCCAGGTGATGGCAAAGAGGAATGTCAGCGCGCGGCTGGCCCGGGCGATTGAGGATATTTTCGGCGCCCGGGTGCGGGTGGAAATGACCGTGGCGGGCGACCGGGAGGACCGGCTGCGGAAGCTGCAGGAGGAGCGCCGGGACGCGGTGCTCATGGTGACCCGGGAGGAAATGGAAAAACGCGCGGCTGAGTCGGCCGCGGGGCATGCCGCCGAAGGCGGGGAAAGAAAACCGCCGGCCGGGAAGAATCCCAAAGCGGCCGGTGCAGTCCGGAAGGACAGCCCGGCCAAACCGATTCTGGGCCGCAGTATCGCAGACCGCCCCGTGGAGATCCGGGAACTGACCGGCGAAAGCGGCCTGACGGTGATTCAGGGGGAAATCTTCAAGCTGGAGCAGCGGGAGCTCAAGGGCGGCGAAACGCTGCTGGTTTCCTTTGCCGTAACGGATTATACCAGTTCCGTGATGTGCAAGGCGTTCCTGCGCTACCGCGCCCGCTATCTCCGGAAGGAGGAGGCGGAAGCGGTTCCGATTACCGACGAGGAACGGAAGGCGGTGGAGGAAAAGGTCAGCCGCCTGAAGGTGGGGACGAACGTCAGGGTCCGGGGGGAATGTCTGTATGACAATTACCTCCGGGAGATTTCCATCACGGTCCGGGACATCGTGGAAACGGAAAAGGAAGAACGGATGGACATGGCGCCGGAAAAACGGGTGGAGCTGCACATGCACACCAACATGTCCACCCTGGATGCACTGACCCCGGCAGAGGATCTGATTGCCCGGGCAGTGAAGTGGGGCCATCCGGCGGTGGCGGTGACGGACCACGGCGTGCTGCAGGCCTTTCCGTCGGCGTTCCGGGCGGCAAAGGGAAAAATCAAGCTGATTCCCGGGTGCGAGGGATACCTGATTGATGAAAAAGCGATTGTGGCCGGTGCGGACGGGCGGCCTTATGACGGGCCGATCGTTGTGCTGGATTTTGAAAGCACGGGGCTGAACACCGCCAAGGCCCGGATCATCGAAATCGGCGCGGTGAAGCTGACCGGGGGAACCGTTACGGAGACGTTCCAGCAACTGGTGGATCCGGGGGAGGCGCTGCAGCCTAAAATTACGGAGATTACCGGGATCACGGATGCTGCGCTGCAGGGGCAGCCCAAGGCGGCGGAGGTGCTGCCGAAGCTGCTGGAGTTTATCGGCGATGCGCCGATTGCCGCCCATAATGCGGCCTTTGACGCCAATCTGCTGCGAAGCGAGCTGCACCGCCTGGGAATGAAATACACGGGGCCGGTGCTGGATACCCTGACCTATGCGCGAAAGCTGTATCCGAAGCTGAAATCCTTCCGGCTGGCCGCGCTGTGCAAGCATCTGGGCGTAAGCCTGAAAAACGCCCACCGGGCGGTGCATGACGCCGCGGCAACGGCCCACTGCCTGGCCCGGATGTTTGAGGATACCCGGGAGCAGTTCCCTGACATCGAAACGGACCGGCAGCTGAACGCCGCGCTCCGGGGCGGTGCGATCGGGGAAAGCTGGCATATTATCCTGCTGGCGAAGAACCGGACCGGGCTGGTAAACCTGAACCGGCTGGTCTCCATCAGCCACCTGGAATACTTCAAACGGACCCCCCATATGCCCCGGGAGATTATTCAGCAGCACCGGGAGGGCCTGATCCTCGGCAGCGCCTGCGAAGCCGGCGAGCTGTTCCGGGCGGCCGTCCGGGGCGAGGACATGGACCGGCTGAAGGAAATCGCCTCCTTTTACGATTACCTGGAAATCCAGCCGATCGGGAACAACGCCTTTATGCTGCGCAACGGCGAAGCATCCTCAGAGGAGGAGCTGCGGGACCTGAACCGCCTGATTGTCCGCCTCGGAGAGGAAATGGGCAAGCCGGTGGTGGCAACGGGCGACGTGCATTTCATGGATCCGAAGGACGCGGTCGGACGGGCGATTATCCAGGCCGGCATGAAATATGATGACGCGGACCTGCAGCCTCCGCTGTATTTCCGGACGACGGATGAAATGCTGGAGGAATTTGCCTATCTCGGGCCGGAAAAGGCCCGGGAGGTGGTGATTGACAATCCGCGGAGGATCGCGGAGCAGGTGGAGGAAATCCGGCTGTTTCCGAAGCACCCGAAGGGAGAGGATACCTTCCAGCCCTATTGGGACTTTGCCGAGGACATGATCCAGGAAATGACCTGGTCCACCGCCCAGGAGCTGTACGGAAATCCCCTGCCGGCGATCGTGGAGAACCGCCTGACCAAGGAACTGAAATCCATCGTGGGGTACGGATACTGTACCCTGTACGCCATCGCCCAGAAGCTGGTATCCCGCTCCCTGGAGGACGGATACCTGGTGGGCAGCCGGGGCAGCGTCGGCTCCAGCCTGGTGGCGCGGATGTGCGGAATCACGGAGGTGAACGCGCTGCCGCCTCATTACCGCTGCACACACTGCCGCAAAGGCTTCTTTGATGTGGACCGGAGCAGCTATCACGTGGGCGTGGACCTGCCGGACCGGGACTGCCCGGACTGCGGGCAGAAGCTGGTGAAGGACGGCTTTGATATTCCCTTTGAAGTGTTTCTGGGATTCGAGGGAGACAAGGTGCCGGATATCGACCTGAACTTTTCCGGCGAATACCAGAACAAGGCTCACCACTATGTGGAGGAGCTGTTCGGGCATGATCACGTGTTCCGCGCCGGAACCATCAGCGGCCTGGCGGACAAAACCGCCTACGGCTATGTGCTGAAATACCTGGAGGAACGCGGAATCCAGGCCGGAAACGCCGAAAAGGAACGGCTGGCGCTGGAATGCACCGGCGTCAAGCGGACGACGGGCCAGCATCCCGGCGGCATGGTGGTTGTACCGCTGGAATACGAGATTTACGATTTTACCGCGGTGCAGCATCCGGCGGATGACCTGGAGAGCGACTTTACCACCACCCATTTTGACTTCAACTCCATGCACGATATCCTGGTGAAGCTGGACTGCCTGGGACACGACGATCCTACCATGCTGCATGAGCTGGAGATCCTGACGGGGATCAACTTCAAGGATGTGCCGCTGGATGATCCGGGCGTCCGCAGCCTGTTTACCTCCCCGGAGGTGCTGGGCGTGAAACCGGAGGATATCCTGTGCAATACGGGAACCTACGGGGTGCCGGAATTCGGGACGGGCTTCGTCCGCGGCATGCTGGAGGAAACAAAGCCCCATACCATGGAGGAGCTGCTGCGGATTTCCGGCCTGAGCCACGGGACGGACGTCTGGCTGGGCAACGCCCAGGAGATCATTGCCTCCGGAACGGCGACGCTGAGCGAGTGCGTCTGCTGCCGGGATGATATCATGAACTATCTGATCGACAAGGGCGTACAGCCGAAGCTGGCGTTTACGACCATGGAAAGCGTCCGGAAGGGCAAGGGACTGAAGCCGGAAATGGAGCAGGCCATGGTGGATATGCACGTGCCGGACTGGTTCATGGACAGCTGCAAAAAGATCAAGTACATGTTCCCGAAGGGGCACGCGGTGGCCTACGTGACCATGGCGCTCCGGGTGGCGTGGTTCAAGGTTCATCAGCCGCTGGCGTACTATTGTGCCTATTTTACGGTCCGCGGGGACGGCTTTGATGCCACGACCATGATCCTGAGCCCGGAGGCCGCCCGGCAGCGGATTACGGAGATCCGGAATATGGATAAGGCATCGGCCCGGGACAAGGATACGGCAACCTGCCTGGAGCTGGTGCTGGAGATGAACCTCCGGGGCATCCGGTTCCTGCCGGTGGACCTCTACCGCAGCGACGTGCGCCGCTTCCTGATGGAGGACGGCAATATCCGCTGCCCCTTTATCAGCCTTCCCGGGCTGGGGGAGAGCGCCGCGGCACAGATTGCCGAGGCCCGGAAGGAGCGGCCTTTCATCAGCGTGGAAGACCTGCGGATCCGGGGCAAAGCGGGCAGCGCAATCATTGATATGCTGCGGGCGCACGGGGCGCTGGAGGGACTGACGGAGACAAACCAGATCAGTATGTTCTGAGATCCGGAAGGATTCGGAAGCAGAAGCGGAGAATTGTAAACCCAGACGAAAGACCGGCGGACGGAGGCGGAAGGCGATGCGGAAATCCATGACACTCAAGGGCTTCGCGGTGATTCTGGCCCTGATTCTGGCCGTATTTCTGTGCCTCCACCTGATGCTGAAGGGAGATCTTTCCCGGAAGGCGGAACAGGAAAACGCGATGCGGATCGCCCTGAGCAAGCTGCAGGAAGAGGAGAAGGATCTGAAAAACCAGCTGAGCATCGTCGGAACACAGGATTATATCGTTTCCAGCGCGATGGAAAACTATTCCTATGTCAGGAAGGACGATATCCGGTTTGAGTTTTCCAATCCGGAAGCCCTGTACACCTATACGGAGGAAGAGCTCAAGATTCTTGTGGACGAAATAGCGGACTGACCGGAGCATAATCGGAGGAAATCGCATGCAGGCTGCTGTCATCGGGATCGGGTCCAATTCCGTCCGGGCGCTGGTTGCCCGGAACAACGAGGGTATCTTTGAACGCATTTACCGGGACCGGGAAGGCACCCGCCTGTTTGCCGGGCTGGACAGCCGGGGCATGCTGAAGGAGGAAAGCATTCAGAAGACGGCGGAGGCCGTGCGGCGGATGGCAGGGGCGGCGCGGGAAAAAGGCGCCGAGGACCTGGGGGTATTTGCCACCAGCGCGGCCCGGGACGCGGCAAACGGGCAGGATTTCCTGCAGGCTGTGGAACGGGCGGCGGGCGTTTCCCCGGCGATCCTGTCGGGGGAGGAAGAGGCGCAGCTGAGCTTTTTCGGCGCTTCCCGGGCGGTGAAGGACGAATGCTTCTGCGGCGTGACGGATATCGGCGGGGGCAGCACGGAGATTGTAACCGGTCAGGGAGACCGGATTGAAAAGGCCTTTTCCTGCCAGATGGGCGCTGTGCGCCTGTTCCGGGAACTGCCGATCAGCTGCCGGGAGGAGATGGCCCCTGTGGAGGAGGCTGCCCGGCAGATCCTGGAGAAAAAGCTGGCGGAGCAGGGAGAATTCAGGCAGCCGGAGACATGGATCGGCACGGGCGGAACCTTTACCACCCTGGCGGCCATGGTGAAGGAGATCCCCTGGACGGCCCGGACCCATATGCACGGCACCCGGGTGACGCGGGAGGAAATCCGGCAGGTGGGGGAAAAACTGGCCGGAATGCCCCTGGAGGAGCGGATCCGGCTTCCCGGACTGCAGCCGGGGCGTGCGGATATTGTGGTTCACGGCATCTGTATTCTGCTGGCGGTGATGGACCGGTTCGCGATCGGGGCTGTTACGGTGAGTGAATGGGGCAACCTGGACGGATACCTGTGGAGAAAACTGATGCGGGACCAGAACGGAAACCAAGGAGAAAGATGATTCATGCTTGAACTGAGAAATGTATCCTTCCAGGTGGATTCGGAAGGAGCGGAGAAGGAGATCGTCCGGGAAATCAGCCTGAAGGTGCCGGACAGAAAACTGATTGTCGTCACCGGACCGAACGGCGGCGGAAAATCCACGCTGGCCCGGCTGATCGCCGGCATTGAAAAGCCCTCCGGGGGGCGGATTTTCTTCGGCGGGGAGGATATTACCGAAAAAAGCGTCACGGAGCGGGCGCGGATGGGCATTGCCTATGCTTTTCAGCAGCCGGTGCGCTTTAAGGGCATCCGCGTGGTGGACCTGATCCGGATTGCTGCCGGAAAACAGGTGACGGCGGCGGAAGCCTGCGAATACCTGTCGGCGGTAGGCCTGTGCGCCCGGGATTATGTGGACCGGGAAGTGAATGCCAGCCTGTCCGGCGGCGAGCTGAAGCGGATTGAAATTGCCACGGTCCTTGCGCGCCGCGCGAAGCTTTCCGTGTTCGATGAGCCGGAAGCCGGCATTGACCTGTGGAGCTTCCGGAACCTGATCGACGTGTTCCGGAACATGCGGGAATCCATCAGCGACAGCTCGATTCTGATCATCTCCCACCAGGAGCGGATCCTGAACATTGCCGATGAGATTATCGTGATCAAGGACGGCCGGGTGGAAAAGCAGGGAACCCGGGAGGAGGTCTATCCCTCCCTGGGCGCGGAAAGTGCGGAGCCGCCGGCCTGTGACATTCTGATGAAGGCGATGCGGGAAGGAGAGGAAGCCTGATGGACGAGATTCAGAAGCGGCTGCTGCTGGAAGTGGCAGACCTGCATGAGGTGCCGGAAGGCGCGTACAATATCCGGGCGAACAGCCGGTCCGCCGGGCGCAGATCCACCGCGAATATTGAAATCACCTCCAAGCAGGACGTCAGCGGACTGGAAATCCGGATCCGGCCCGGAACGAAGAACGAGAGCGTGCATATTCCCGTGGTCATGACGGAAAGCGGGCTGAAGGAGGTCGTTTACAATGACTTCTTTATCGGCGCGGACGCGGACGTGGTGATTGTGGCCGGCTGCGGGATTGACAACTGCGGCAATCAGGATTCCCAGCATGACGGCATCCATCGCTTTTATGTCGGCCCCGGCGCGAAGGTGCGCTATGTGGAGAAGCATTACGGCTCCGGCAGCGGCGCGGGCAAACGGATCCTGAATCCGGTGACCGAGGTTTACATGGAAGCGGACAGCACCATGGAAATGGAAATGGTGCAGATCAAGGGCGTGGACGATACCGAACGGACAACCGTGGCGGAGCTGGACGCCGGCGCAAAGCTGGTGGTGCGGGAGCGGCTGATGACCCATGGAGACCAGCGGGCTGTCAGCACCTATGATGTCAAGCTGAACGGGAAGGATTCCAGCGCGGACGTGGTCAGCCGCTCTGTGGCGAGGGACCGGTCCTTCCAGAAATTTGACGCGAAAATCGTGGGAAAAGCCCCCTGCAGCGGGCATACGGAGTGCGACTCCATTATCATGGATGAAGGGCGGATTCTGGCCGTTCCGGGACTGGAAGCGGACGATGTGGATGCTTCCCTGTTCCATGAGGCGGCGATCGGCAAAATTGCCGGCGAGCAGCTGACGAAGCTGATGACCCTGGGACTGACCGAGGCGGAAGCGGAGGAGCAGATTATCAACGGGTTCCTGCGCTGAGGCAGCGCAGCCCTTCAGGAATAAAAAAAGATGAAGAGAGCAGCAGCCCGGCCGCAAATTTGCGGCCGGGCTGCTCTCTGTTACCGGGGAAAGGATCAGTAATCCCTGATCTCCTGCCAGGCTATGGCTTCCAGTTCGCCCAGCGCCAGGCCATTGGCTGTGCAGTACTCCACAGCGCTGCTGTCCACGCTGTCCACGACGTTGACGGAGCTGCCGGGGCACAGCTCGAGGCGGCCCAGGGACCATTCGCCCACAGCGATCATTTTGCCTTCCGAATCCCTCAGGATAAAGACCACGGCGAGGTTGGCCACGGGTTCGTCACCGGTGTTGGTCAGGGTCGCGGCGGTCAGATACTCCTTATTGGAGAAGAATTCCCGCTCCCGCAGCTCCACATTGGAGGTTTCGAAGGCCACATCCGGAGTCGCGTATCCGTTGCGGTTGGCCCCGATGGTCACCTCGTAATCCGAAACGGTTTTGCCCTCCTCGATTTCGTCTGAGACAAAGGAAACAACGGTGACCTCACCGGGCTCCAGATAACGGGATCCGACGGTTCCGTACCATTCGCGGCGCGAAATCTCCTCGCCGTTCTCATCCTTCAGGACCAGCAGGCCGTCGCCGATGGATACAATGTCCTCTGTCGTATTCTGCACTTTGGCGATATAAACGGCTTCCCTGCCGAAATAGGTCTCACGGATATAGAAGTTCTCCTCCACCGTGCTCAGCACCGGGGCGGCTTCCTCCTGGGCCTCCGTGCCTTCGGCAGCGGTGCCTGCGGCGGCTGCGACGGAGAACAGGCTCATCATCAGGGTCTTCATTTCGGCATCGATGGCTTCCATGTCCTCTTTGGTCTTTCCCTCCGGGATGGTGCCGTCGTTCGTATAGGCGGCGTATTCCGCAGCGGAGAGATCCGCAGGTTCACGGGACAGCTTCATCAGGGAGGAGAACATGGACAGATCGGTTCCTTCGGGGATGGAGGTTCCGCTCATCTCGGCCATCGCTTCCGCGCTGAGCACCAGATCGGTTCCGTCAAAGGCGAACGCCATGCTTTGGCCGTCATAGGTAATGGTGACGTTGTTTCCGTCCGCGCTCCAGGTGCCCTCCACCTGGGTCGGGGGATCCGCGGATTCAACGGTGGCGGCGCAGGTGCCGTCGGCTTTCAGGTCTAAGGAAGCGGCGCCGAGCCCGTACTGCGTCAGATACCAGACGCCGGTGAAATCTTCATCCGCCAGGGCGGAAACAGCAGCCAGGGTCATGCACAGGGCCAGAACCAGGGCCAGGATTTTTCTCATTGGATCATTCTCCTTCCGTTTTCTTCGGAAGCCTTTCGGCCTCCTTTTTCCGGAATTATACCATATGCGGGGAGGTTTTCCAACAAAAAACAGACAGCGGACTTCCGCAGAGGGAAGGACCGCTGCCTGGCTTGACAGGCGAAAAGAGGTCAGATTTTCCGGCTCTCTTTGGCGATGAAGCAGAGGGCTACGGTGCCGGGGCCCGCATGGGCGCCGATCACGGGACCGACATGCTCAATCATGATCCGTGCGCCGGGCAGCTTTTGCTCCACGCTGGCCTTGACGCGTTCCGCGTCCTCCGGCGCATCCGCATTCAGGATGAGGATCGGGCTTTCCTCCGGATCCGGATCGGCCTTCATCATGGCATCCACGATATAGGCCAGGGCTTTTTTGCGGCCGCGGATTTTATCGCCAGCCTGCAGGGTGCCGTCATGGGCTTCCACGATGATGGGCTTCAGGTCCAGCATGGTGCCGACGGCGGCGGCGGCGCTGGAAATGCGGCCTCCGCGCTTCAGGTATTTCAGATCATCGACGGTGAAGAAGGCCTGGGCGCGCAGCTTGTTGGCCTCCAGCCAGGCGGCGACCTCGTCCATGGACTTGCCTGCCCGGTACATCTCGTGGGATTTGAGGATCAGAAGCGTCATGGGCCCGGAAATGCTCAGGGTATCCACGATGGTGATCCTGCGGTCCGGATACTTCTTCAGCAGCTTTTCCCGGGCGGTGTTCGCGGCCTGCAGGGTGCAGGACAGCTTGCTGGAAAAAGCGACGAACAGCAGGTCCTTTCCGCTTTGGAGGACCGGCTCAAAATATTCGAGGTAGGATTCCTCATTCAGCGCGGAAGTTACGGGATTGGCGCCGGCGCGCATCGCGTCGTAATAGCTTTTGTGATCCAGCGTCTGGCCAAGATCGTCAAAGTATTCCTTGCCGTTGAGCGCGTAGGGCATATAGACAACGGGAATGTCGTATTCCTGTTTCAGGTGGTATGGCAGATCGCTGTCGCTGTCTGTCATGAAGACGTAATTCAACTCCATCAATTCGGCCTCCTTTGATCCGGGGAATACGGGTATCAACTTTTATTTTATAATACGAGCGATGAAATTGCAACCCCGGGGACGGAGGAGCCGGACAGGGCGGAGGCCGGGATCCGGATCCGGGTCAGGTGATCCGCCAGGACGGGATCCGGGTCTGTTCCGTCATCCCGGTACAGATCGTAGGCGGTTTCCCCGTCCGTCCGGCAGACCGCCGTGAAAACGCTGTCATCCAGCAGAGCGGTGCACTCCCCGCCGGGACACAGCAGCACCGGACGGCCCTTTTTCACGAACAGGGGGAATTCCCGCAGGCTCACGGAGATCCGGTGATCCCCCCTGTCCATCGGAACCAGGTCATAATCCTCGGGAGACCGGAAGCGGATCATCAGCATGTCCTCCGGAAGATAAACGTACCGACCGTCCGCATTCTGCTCCAGCACCGGCGCGATCATGCAGCCTTCGCCCAGCAGGATCTGATCCTCCGTATGCACAGCCCGGGGATCATCCGGATAATCAAAGGCCAGGGGACGGAAATACATTCCGTCGGAGAGAGCTGCCTTCATGAACTCACTGTACAGGAACGGCAGCAGGGCATACCGGACCCGGATCACGTCCCGCATCCACTCCCAGGAGGAGAAGCGGTAAACCTCCTGCTCCCGGGTGTGCAGCGCGGAATGATTGCGCATCAGGGGGGTGAAAACGCCCAGCTGCAGGAAGCGGATCAGCAGGTCCTCTGTGACATTGCAGCCGAATCCGCCCAGGTCACAGCCGGAAAACAGGAAGCCGCAGAGATTCAGGTTCGGCAGCATCTGCAGGGCCATTTTCAGATGGGACCACCAGGAGAAATTGTCCCCCTGCCATATGCCGCCGTTTCGGTGGGCCCCGATGAAGGAGGAACGGGAGAAGAGCAGGAAGCGCTTTCCGGGGTCAAAACGACGGAAGGCTTCCGCGGCGGAGCGGGTCATGGACGCTCCGTACAGATTATGCACCAGGTCGTGGCGGACCTGCCGGCCGCCGCATTCGTGGAAGAAGGAGCGATAATCTTCCGGGTGGTTGGCCAGGGTGCTGAAGGAATTCCCGAGCCCCCACATGGCCTCATAGTCCGCGGGATCCCTGCGGACTTCCTCCGCCCGGCGGAAGGCAGCCTCCACCCGCTCCTCCGTGAAAAAGAGCGCCGGTTCGTTCATATCGTTCCAGAAGCCCTCCACCCCGGCCTCCAGCAGCGGACGGTACAGGCTGCCGAACCACCGGCGGACATCCTCCCGCAGGAAGTCCGGAAAGCAGCAGATGCCGGGCCAGACGGCGGCGGCAAAATCCGATCCGTCCGCCTTCCGGCAGAAAAAGCCGCCGGCTTTCCCGGAATCATAGGGCGCATAGCCGTTTTCCTGCCGGATGCCCGCGTCAATAATCGGAATCAGCCGGAGGTGATCCGCCTTCATCTCCGCGCTGAAGCGGGGCAGATCCGGGAAGCGATCCTTCCGCCAGGTGAAGTTTTTGAAGTCCTCCATGTAGTCAATATCCAGGCAGATGCCGTCCAGCGGGATGCCGCGGCTGCGGTGTTCGGCGGCGACGCTGCGGACCTCCTCTTCGCTGGCATATCCCCAGCGGCTCTGGATATATCCGAAAGCCCAGCGGGGCGGAAGATAGCTGCGTCCGGTCAGCCGGCGGAAGGCGCGGGCCAGCTCCTTCAGGGAGTCCTCCTCCAGGACATACAGATCCAGCTGGCCGTTTTCCGAAGTGATGACCGCGGTATCCGACCGGGTGTATCCCAGGTCCCAGGTTACAAGGCCCGGATCGTCCAGGTAGACGGCGAAGCAGCACGCGGGACCGAAAAAACAAAGCAGGTTATGGGAGCTGTACAGGCTTTCGGTGCTCTCGGTATGGTTGAAAACATCGCTGTTCCAGGAACGGTAGCGGTGTCCGCGCTTGTTGATGCCGCGGACGGATTCGCCCAGGCCGAAAAGGCAGTCCTCCGGATGCAGCTTCCGGGTCAGCACAAGCCGGCTCCCATCCCGGGTGAGTGTGAAGAAAGGCAATTCGCCGGCTTCGGCAGGAAGGGAAAGCACGACGGCGTCGGTGGGACAGGGCGTCCCGAAGGTGTATTTCCGGATCATGGAGATTCCTCCCTTGGCTGCATTTTACCAGTATTCTATCATGGGCGGCCGTGCATTGCAAAGGAAAAAGCCCGTCCGGCGTATCGCCGGGCGGACTGCCTGGATTAACGTTTTTTTCTGTTCAGGATTTCACTCATAACGATCCCCCGGACCACCTCATTCGGGGTCCATCCCAGCGGAAGTCCGGAAGCTTCCTCCGCCGCCGGCGCGGAATCCCTTCCCGGCCGGCAGACGGGTTCCAGGTCCTTCAGCTGCCCGTCATGGCAGGGATCAAAGCCCTCGGTCCGGAGGGATCCCATGCTTCCGGAAAAAACGGAATCATCATGATCGGGCTCGGTGAGGCTGGTTGTCAGGGGAACCGGCCGCTCGGGAACCGGCCGCTCGGGAACCGGCGGCTCCGGAACGGCGGGGGACGGCGGCTCCGCCGGGCGGGCCTGCTGTGCCGGACGGGAAGGTCCCTTCCGGGCGGCCTGTTTTTTCGCCAGGGACAGGGGAAGCCCGATGCAGAGCCAGACGAACAGGAGCAGAAAAATGGGGCCAAACATTTCCATCTTTTCTTCCTCCGATCCGGCAATTATTTCTTGGCGCGGGTTTCAGGCTCCTGCTGCGGCGTGCTGGCTTTGGCGATGGATTCGCGCATTTCCGTATCGGCGATGGTGTTCTTCATCTGATAGTAATCCAGGACACCCATTTTTCCGTCCCGAAGGGCGGTCGCCATGGCGCGCGGCACCTCGGCCTCGGCCTCGACCACCTTGGCGCGCATCTCCTGCACGGAAGCCTTCATTTCCTGTTCGCGGGCCACAGCCATGGCGCGGCGCTCCTCGGCCTTCGCCTGGGCGATCCTGCGGTCGGCCTCCGCCTGGTCCATCTGCAGCTGGGCACCGATGTTGCGCCCGACGTCGACACCCGCGATGTCGGTGGGGAGG
>ODAI013577612.1_pt1 | contig 16094 bp, 8 predicted proteins | sample 1539321 | NCBI WGS metagenome assembly ODAI01 (sample SAMN02144231, study PRJEB22623) | gut metagenome | biome: sheep rumen | host: Ovis aries | place: New Zealand
GTACCCTGCTGGACGATCCTGCCATGATCAATCACAAGGATCTGATCGGCATTTTCCACGGTTTTCAACCTGTGGGCGATCATGACGACGGTTTTTTCCGCAGTCAGAGCCCGGATGGCTCGCATCAGTTCGTTTTCATTTTCAGGATCCACATTGGCCGTGGCTTCATCCAGGAAGATCACAGGCGCATCCTTCATCATAGCGCGGGCAATTGATATCCTCTGTTTTTCTCCTCCGGACAGTGAAGCGCCGCCTTCGCCGACTATCGTATTGTATCCGTCGGGGAGCGCCGAAATGAAATCATGGCAGCAGGCCTTTTTTGCGGCGGCGATTACATCCTCCATGTCTGCTTCCGGCTGACCAAAACGGATGTTGTTGGCGATCGTATCGTGGAACAGATAGACGCTCTGGAACACAAAGCTGAAATTGGACATCAGGGAATCCATGTCATAATCCTTCACGTTCCGCCCGCCGAGTGAAACTGCGCCTGCGTCCACATCCCAGAACCTGGCAAGCAGGTTGACCAGTGTGGTCTTTCCTCCGCCGGAGGGACCCACGATAGCGGTTGTGGTCTTTTCAGGTATGTTCAGGGTCACGCCGTCGATGATTCTGCGCTTTTCATAAGAAAAGGAAACATCCTGTGCAGTGATATCCCTCGTGGCGGGATGGATGTCCTCACCGGAAATATCCATTTGCGGCGTGTCCAGGATCTCCTGCGCCCGGTCCACACTGACGTCGACCACGCGCAGCAGTGCTGAATAATTTCCGGCAGTCTCCAGGCTGGCATAGATGATGAAAGAAGAAATCACCATGACCACAGCCGTAAGCCCGTCCATACTGCCATTGCAGAAAAAGGCGCAGGAGCATGCGACCATCGCGACGCCGGTGAGCTTTGCTATGTAGTTCTGAATCGTCATGCGCGGGATTAAAGTCAATTCCATGTCGGTATTGATCTTGCTGTTGGCAGAAATGGCATCGTTCAGCTCCCTGCTCTTTTGTCCGGTCAGGTGATAAGCCTTTACCTCCGTCATGCCCTGCAGGTACTCCAGAACTTTTTCCACCAGCTTCTCATCCGCACTGATCTTCGTTCCCGCCATTTTTCCCGCAGCAGCCTGCAGACGGCTGTTTGCCAGGAGAAATAACGCAAATCCGAGGAGCAGAACAAGTGCGATCCGCCAGTCAAAGAAGAAAATCATCACTATGATCAGTGATGTGGTGAGCAGTCCCTCACAGACAAGCATAACCACACGGGTCGCCACATTTTCCAGATTTTCCATGACGTTCGTCGTCACCGATGTGATCTGGCCGAGGCTGTTGGCATTAAAATATCCCATGGGGAGATAACGCATATGCTCGGCAATCTCCACGCGCTTCCTGGCACAGGTATCATAGCCGCCTTCGGTCTGCAGCATGGTGGCCCTGGCTTTTAAAAGTCCGGAGCCGATAATACTTACAAACATAATCCCAAACGAGAGAAGAATATCCTTCGTTTCAACGCTCCCGCGCATCAGCGCACGGATCATGGCTGCAATTGCGGGAATCTTGAGGGCTTCAAAAATCGCCTGAAAAACGCTGAGCCAGACAGACGTGAGAAATTTATGTCTGTTTTCTTCGCCACAGAAGGCAAAGAACTTTCTGATAACCTTAAGCATGATCTTTCACCTCCATATGCGCGTTCCACATTGTTTCATAGAGTCCGTGACGGGAAAGCAGTTCCTCGTGCGTCCCGCAGTCGTCAATACTGCCGTCACGAATGACATAGATGCAGTCGGCTGAGGTAACCGTAGAAAGGCGGTGGGCAATAATGATCAGCGTCTTGCCCTCCGTCAGCTTCGACACGCTGCGCTGGATCACCGCTTCGTTCTCAGGGTCAGTATATGCTGTGGCTTCATCCAGGATAACAATGGGCGCTGCCTTCAGCATGGCTCTTGCAATGGAAATCCGCTGGCGCTCGCCGCCCGACAGGTGTCCGCCGGAGGAGCCTACCATAGTGTCATAACCGTTCTCCAGCCCCATAATGAACTCATGGCAGCCGCTCCGTTTTGCCGCTTCCTCGACTTCACTGTCTGAGGCATCCGCCCGACCGAGACGGATGTTCTCACGCACTGTCATGTTGAACAGGTAATTGTCCTGAGAGACAAAAGCTACCTTGTCAGCATAGGCTTCCTGCGGGATATCCCGGATATCCGTACCGCCAAGAGAAATACTTCCGCTGTCCACATCCCAGAGTGAGGCAATCAGTCGGGCAATGGTGCTCTTGCCACTGCCGGAAGGTCCCACAAGGGCAATAAAACTGCCTTCCGGAATGTCCATTGAGATACCGTGCAATACTTCTTTTTCCTTGTAGGAAAAATGAACATCACAAAGCTGCAGGCTGTTACTCTGTGGTGCCTCGCCAGTCTCAGGCCGCACCATCTCCGGCGCTTCCAGAATGCTTCGAACCTCACCGAAGATCGTCCCCATTGTGCGAAAGTCATCCGAATAGCTCATCAGGGTGATGAGCGGCGTTATGATGCCGACAGAAAGTATGATGATCGTTATGAGATCCTGCGGCGCAAGCGTTCCGCCTTTTACCAGAAGGCCGCCGATAGGCAGAACGGAAACCATTGTGGCGGGCATAATTACCATGGCAAAAGTGAACGGGATGATACTTGCCCTCATCCAGTCAATAAAGCTGTGTGAAGCCTCATAGGCATCATACACAAAACGGTCATAAGAGCTTTTCGTCTTGCCAAACACCTTGATGACCTGGATACCGCCGATGTACTCCACTGCTGTGTCGTTCAGCGCTTTTGTAGCGGTAACGGTATGCTGGTAGAACTTGGCGCTCCCTGCCATCATGAACACATAACAGAACATCCCCAGAGGCACCGTGGCAAGGCTGGCTAACCCCATTCTCCAGTCGATCGTAAAGATGTAAACAAGAATAATGATTGGGATCAAGAGATTTGCCGTAAACTCCGGCACGATATGCGCCAACGTTGTCTCGATGCTGTCGATTCGCTCGATCAGTGTGTTTTTCAGTGCGCCGGAGCTCTGTTCGAGCACCGCTCCCAGCGGCATGCGTGTCAGCTTTTCCGTGCAGCGTTTGCGGATCTCTCCCAGCACTGCAAAAGTCGCCTTGTGGCTGGTGGTCGTACTCAGGGCATGGAACAACACCCGTCCCAACCAAAAAGCCGCAATAATCAGACAGCGGATCAAATAGTAGGACAGCTCATTTTCGCCTTCCATCAGGCCATGCACGATGCCAACGACGACAAAATACGGTGCCACAGAGAAAGCGACTCCGACAATTGCAAGGAAGACGCTCAGAACGTACTGTCCTTTGTGTTCTCCTGTTTGCCCCAACGCCCACGCGATTGGCGAAGGAGCTTTTTGTTTTGTTTCCATAAGCAAACCTCCTTGATGTTTTGTTAGCTAACGATTGGCGGTTAGAATTAACTAACCCTTACTTAAACCCATCGCCTGTCTTCACGATTGAAGGCAGGCGATCTAGAAAGCAACGTTATTCTGTTTTGCCGGTGCTCAAAAACCCATCAGCTGTTTCCAGCCCGGAAGGAAAAACGCTTCTACCGTATTCAGGTAGCGCAGCGCATCCTCCATCGTATAATTATGGACGACCGGCTCGAACATCGCTGTTATATATGCCGATAGCAGCAGATGCAGTTCTTCGGGCTCAATATCCCACACGGTATATCCCTGCGCTTTCAGCATGGACATATAACTCAGAAGCTGGTTCTGATGTCTTTGGGTCAGATCATGGAGAAAGTTTTCGTGCTTGCTTCCCTGAGATTTCGTCAGAAGCAGATGGTATTCCTCCATGTTCGGATAAACGACCTCACGCATCATGTCAATCTCGGAATCGCGCCACTGCATATGCTCTTCCTGATTGACAGCATCTATATAACGGGCAACATGTGCATCGATCCATTCGTTGATCCTCTCCACAGCCGGAGAGACGATCTGGTCAAAAAGGTCTTCCTTATCTCTGCAATGACGGTAGATCCCTGCCGCAGTCATGCCACAGCGATCCGCAATACTTCTCATGGAAGCTCTGTCAAAGCCGACTTCCATGAACTCGGCTTTCGCGGCAGCCATGATTTTGATATGATTGGCGGTCTTGTCTCTCGGCATACGGAGAACTCCTTGTAACAATAACGCCGTTAGCTAACGCATATAAATATATGTCATTATCCCCTTACTGTCAAGAGATGAGCGACAATAATTCTATATAACCCATATTCATAGCTTTCGCTTCTCCTATTATACCGGTGTCTCCATAAACTCATCGATGGCCTCCAAAACCGGAAGGGTATATTTTTCTCCGCCGAACAGCCACTGCTCGTGCTGCATATCGAACTCCCGGATTTCCGGGTCACGGAAATACTTTTTGTAGCGCTTCAGATATTTCTCACCCATCTTGCCGGCATAAATAAAATGTACCTTTGTATGCTCAACATGGATATCGTCGTCCAGCCAGGTAAGCAGGTCCGTGTAGTACTCGTTCTTAATGGATTCCGGGGCGAACTTCTCGAAGCAGGCCATGAACTTATCCGCAGTCTCATCATTCATCTCAAAGAATCTTTTGAGCTTTTCCCTGGTTTTTGCCTTCTTCTTATCACTCTTGGTAAAACCTGTTAGAAGAGGCACAACCAGTTTCGACTGCAGCCATGCGCTGAACTTGCCGCTCTGGTCGAGGTCCGGGCTTCCGAAAATGCCGTGATCAAGATGCACGTTCTGCCGCTGGATCAGCTGCCCGACAAAACTGCTTCCCAGGGAGGAGCCAATCGCTCCATCGATCCTACCGCCATAGTTCTCAATGATGTACCGTTCTATCTTTTCTGTGACCGTGATCATATCCGGAAAGATCAGATTGCTTCCATCGAAGCCATCGTAGTTTACACAGACCAAATGATATTTCTCAGCAAGCCTGTCCAGCACCGCAGCGAAATTTGTCTGGTAATCGCAGGCTGTTCCCGGCAGCAGAAACAGTACTTTTCCGGCAGTGTTTCCCATCTCGTCGAATTGCATTACATTTCTCCTCCTTTATCATGCAGCAAGCGCGGCTCATAAGCATTTATCAAAGCAGGTCTTGATACGTTTGTGCACCAGCTCAGTAATCTGAGAATATATCAACCGCCGTTTAGTGTGACTAACTGGTGGGCAAAAAAAATATGCTTATCCGTTTTGCGTGTTGTCTCTATCCCAAGGCGGCTTTCATTGAATTAAATTCATAAAAGTCGGTTTGCACACTATAACCGCATTGTACTCCAAAGACGAAAGAAATCAAGATGGAAGCGCATTATTCACGGCTTTTCTGCACAACATTCGTCTTCCACCGCGCGTTCTTACTCAACCACAAATATCTTTCACCTCTGCTCATTCAGCCGATCATACTTCGCGGAACTTCCTCTCGCCTTCTCTACCGGATACTTTGCCTCATTCTGATCCATCTTGGCATTTACAATTTCATCCTCATCGAGACCCAGCGTGTCAAGCATGTTCCGGCAGTACACAAGTACATCCGCGAGCTCTTCTTTCACGTGCCGGATATCATAATCGGTGTCGCTCCATTGAAAGCATTAGAGGAGTTCGTTCGCCTCGATGGAAATAGATTTCGCGAGGTTGGATGGCGTGTGGAACTGCTGCCAGTCGCGGTCGTCTGTGAATTTTCGGATTCTATCTATAGTTTCTTGTCTCATATTTAAATTACTCACCCAGTTTTATATTATTTTATCCAACGCCTTCTCAGTATTTTACATACTTCTGGAAAGATTCCACTTTGCCAAGCACTTTTTATTAAGAATGTTTCGCGCCTCAAAGAATTCTATTTTGATAAGCAATATCATCAGCTCGAATCATCGAAAAAAATCAGTAAGGACTTTTGCCTCGCTTTTCTATAAGTTTTTTGGGTATAATGCGGAAATAATAACCATAATCATCATCATATACCCATTGATCCGTTCTCCCCGGAAGTGATTCGTAAATTAGTATTTTCAGTTGCTTCAATTCACTCTTTGTCCAGTTACGTTCGTTGGATTCAACCCAAAAAAACTTCTTGATAAGCCATTCCTTGGTATGATTATGTTCAAAGTAAGGATAAACAGGATGCCCCAAAGCAGGATTCCATTCTATGATATATTCTGACCTATCATATTTCTTTGTAAAAAGCGGCACTCCGTCCGGCGCATACACAACCTGACCATCCTTGCTGATAGCTGCGATCTGGCGTGCATTCTTATTTATAAATGTAATATAATCTCTGTATTTGCGACTTCTTTTTATTGACCTATGTATAAATCGATTACGTCTTTTCCTTTTGCTTTCTGTAAAATAGGTAATTGGCGAAATAAATAGCAGCTCTCCCACAACGGGAAATAAAATACTCACCAGAACAGCTCCTATAATATACTCTATTTGAAATTTACTAGTGCTATATAGCAATAAGCTTACACTGCCGATGAAAAAAAGCTGATATAGAATACTTTTCATGAAATCGTAAATATAACAGCCTTTATATCCTATCCTAATTAAACATAATCCACTGATTATTGCTATACTGATTCCTATAAAAAAGATAATAGTCATTCTCCTAAAACATCCTTTTGAAAATACAATGCATGCCTTTTAACTCGGATATGTTTGCAAACGCATTTACAGAAATCCTGACTACGAGAATATCCATCAGCCATTTACTTCTCAGGACGGAAGTCATAATGGTAAAACTACAGTTTTCCGAATCAATTAGCGATCAGCATATTAAGACATAGTGGAAACAGCATATTTCTCTTTAAATCATCAACAAAACAATTTTCACGCGCGACAGATGCTAATCTTTCATATAATGCAATGAAGATGCGAATAAGAAATATCTGGATGGAAACTGCCCTGAATACTTAATAGCAAGTCAAAAACTAATTGAACAGTTACTGCATTAATCAAATAAACTACCTGATTAGTGTTCTTTATCTCCGGTATTCGTCGGACTATCTGTTCCCAGATACTTCATTATAAACCATTTAACTGCATAATCTTTCTTTTTTTTAGCAAAACGCTTGCTTCTTTCTTTTAAAAAGATAAAACCACAAAACAAAAGAAATAAAGCAAGTAGATGTTTAAAACAAGATAGGCTGGTAATGTTTTGATTATAGCCATAGATGAAAGGCCTGAAAAACACTGCAAAGCATCCAAGAAAACACGCAATAGAAGCGTTCCTACTCATTACTTCTGCAGACGAATAGCAATGAATACGGCTAAAAGCCTGATCTACTTGAACAATACTATACATGTAGTTCTCTTTATCTTCGTCAGACCAATTCTTAAGTGTTGATAATCCGCTTCTTCCAAGAGATTTATTAATAACATAGTCCCCATATTTCTTTAATCTATCAGATTGGTTTCCTGAAAAAAACTGCTTAAGCATTTTAGTTTTAGATAGTTCAGACAACAACAATCCAGTTATATGCCCAAAAATAATCATCATTACGAGAACGATAATATCGTTGTCTTTCATTGCGTCATAAACACTTGAAGGAACCATTTTGTAAAACAAGGCATACATTATGCTCATCATAAAAATTCCTGGAAAACCATATCCCAAAATATCATACAGCGTTATTTTCTCGAATACTTTATCCATACCACTTTCTACCTAATCACAAATCAGACATTTCTTTATTCTAAGCCGTCCGATGTTTACAAAAGAAAAACGTAATTTGTTAGTTTATTTCATTGAACAACAATAATGTGTTTCTGACAGAAGATACAAATAGACTATTAGTCTTCAGTTTTATAACAAGCACATTGTCTATTACTGTTTATCTGGTATTACAATGAAAAATGTTACCTACAATAGTGATTTACTTCTTAGTCCTCGATGCTTCCATCTGCAATTTGAGTATTACCTATTGTAGCCTCTGAATAATCGCCCATATTTTTATTTGCGAATGTTTGATCTATACCCATTTTCCTGATAGAATCTATCCAGGCATATACTCTCTGCTTAGGATATCTATGAATTCCATATTCATCCACCTCATTCTCTAAAGAAGAAGCAAGCAGAGCATACTCATTTTCCAAAGATGTGCAAAATATCCCCTGATCATCCGTGTTTATAGATACTAAAAGTTGCGGATTTTCCGCTAACAATTTCGGATCTACTTCTAATTCTCTATTATAAAAATTTAGAATAGGATGCTTATTGTATAGTTTCGTTATACCTATACGGATATTTGATGTGGGATTCGTCTCTATGGCTAATCCCCGTCGACCTATATCCAATTGAAGAGCTTTCTGTACCTTTGCTACTCCATCAATATAAATCGGCATTACTTTGGTCTGATATTGCCGTTCACCCTCTTCCCGTATTACTTTTGAATAATGATAGAAATAATACAGTAAAAAAACTTCTGGTATGTAGCGTTCTTTCTCAGGATATCGTGACTCATATGAGCGTATCCGGCATCTATCATAATCAGTATCATCAGTTGGTGGCTGATAAAATCCACTGGAATATAGAGTGGGATCATCTCCGCGCAATCTCCATGCTCGAAAATACTGATAAATATCGAAATTTAGCTGTTCATACACATACCGTTTATCGCCTTCTTTCTTAAGCCCATCATTTCTAAACCGCTTTAAAATTACTGAAATGATGCCTTCTGGCATATTCTTGAGATAGAGTTCCTGAAAATGTGTACTAAATTCCCTTTTTAAAAATTCCCGTAATACTTCCGTTTCTGCTATTTTATATTTAAGGAGCATATGGTATAACCATGCGATGTTGTCTAAATAGTCCTGCTTTTTTAATGATATCGTGTAATTTTTGGATTTATACCATTCTTCGACATTTACTCCTAAAGCAAGGGCATGACCCAAACGGTCTCCTGATTTTAATTCAAGGAAACGGATAGCCTCATCAATAGCTCTCAGGCCGTCCGTTACATCAAGAAAATCCTCTCCCACATGGTATGTTTTACGAAGTTGGGGCAAATTTTCTTTTCTTGTACCATAATCAATTTGTATAGTGTGTTCATGAAGAAAACGATAACATGTTGCAAAAACTTCGGGCCGACATCCTATCTCTTGGGAAGCTGCATCTATGCCTATTACACGTTTAGCAATGTTAGGGTAATACTCACGAAATTCACGAATCGCATTTGTTTGTTTTTTTACCAATCGCCTTAGTGCATCATGTCGGCAGTAAAAGACTTCTGGATCCGTTTCCTTTTTCTTCCATGAATCCTGACGTTTTAGGAAATGAAATGTATAAAAATACTTTTCATGCTTTTTTCCAATAATACGATCCAAGTTTCTGATTATTTCAAAGTCATCTCTAGGCGTCATGCCAGGAGAAATACGTATTTCCAAGGATTGGATATTCGTATTAAGTAGATTTTCACGGACTGCATTTTTTGCTATAACACCTGTGTCGCCTCGAAAAATACTATAGTCCATCAAGTCAAATTTCCGATGTTCATAGTCTTGAAAATGAGAGAAACCTGTTCTATTATCGGTTTGAATTAACTCCTTGCGGATATTCTCTTTTATAAGAAGATAAATATAAAAAAGGTTAGTATACTTGATCGAAAATAAGTTATTTCTGATCCTCGAAAGACACTGAAATAATAACCAGCGTTCTCCTCGGAGTATCTCGTTAGTGCCTTCATGTATATCCGGACAGCCTAACATTGCATAATCTGGCATTGAGCTCCCGCACCAATCTCTAAAAGTGTCAATTGTATTTTGCAAGTCTCCTAATTGGTTTTGTAGTTCGTACATTGTGTTTTGCAGATTTCCTAATTGATTTTGAGATTCATACATGCCAAATCTTTTGTTTATCAATGATTCTTGCAACATATCAATTAATTTTTCTGCCATCCTCTCCATAAATCGTTCATAATAGTTCTGATCATTTTTTCTATCTGAACATGACTGTTCGAGATGATATCCAATATAAGGTGTAACTCTTGCGAATAAATAAACCCGAATTATAGCCGCTTGCAGATATTGCACCCACAGCGGAACTTCTCCCTTTGTTGCATCTGCCTTATGAATTGGTTTCATTCTTTGTCTGTCATAATCAATGAGTCGTACTGTTGCCTTTGTCATATTAAGACGATTCATAAGGCTTATCCAAGAAAGGTGAAATACAGGAGCTGATCCAAATAAATGAAAATGATTTTCTGCAAGTCCTCGTTCCAAAATACGCCTTAATTGAAAATTATCATTTCTTATTACTAGTCTCCACGACAAATCTCTTCCAGTAACTTCTTCGGGAATCATTTTCGTAGCTAAAAATGCAGCCACTAACAAATCTTCATCGACACTAAGCGTCAGATTTCGCCAGCTGGTCAAATAATCATATCTACACAATACTTCATTATCCTGGATAATAAGCATTTGCACTACATAATAGAACAAGCAATCCATTGGGTTAATTAATTCCTTTCCCGGTGCTTTTTTACTATCACGTTTCTTTTTCATTTGAATGAGTTCACTGAAATACATAAATTGATTTCTTAAGTCTTCCTGGCTATATTTTTCTGTTTCACCTATACCTGTATAGGAAAAAGCAATCTCTACATATTCCTCCGCCGTAATACCATAATAATCTCCGCAACTTCTCAATACTTTTTGAGCTTCATACTGATGATACAGAACCTTTAATATAGATTCCAATTGATTAAGATTATCCTTCATTATATATCTCCGTAATAACAATATAGGAAACGGGGTTAACCCGTTCCCTATAAAATAATCAATCCCCGTACCCACCAATTGTACTCACATTATACATCTGGTTTATAGTAATATTGCTATTCTCTCTACTTTCCACTTCATATCTATCATCTAAACGCTTTTCAAACCATTTCGATTTAATAGTATACATATTGCTGTTCGGTTCATTTTCACGACCCGCGAAGCCTCCCATTCCCATGTTTTCAAAAATACTTTCGAACCATTCATTCTTAATACCAGTTTCTGCTTTTATACTCGCTGAATCTTTTACTTTTTTGTTAGAAACACCCAGCCACTTCATCAATGGATATTCACGAAATGCCTGTGAAAAATGATAATGATATGCATTTCTTCCATCAGGGCAGAGCGCTATTCTGCATTGCTTTTTATCAGCATAATACATATCATTCTCAGCCAACTTCTTTTCTAAAAATCTATAAGCTTCTATATAACGATATAAAAGATCGCTAAGTGCTATAGTTCCAGGTTTTCCATAACTGTCCTCTACCAAACGCTTAAGTAGATTATAGAAAATATCAATATCATATATAGGCAGGACAAAGCCTTCATATTTTTTGTGCCATCCATTTAGGTCCTTTTCAATAGCATGCCTCACCTTGTTCACCACATTTTTTACAACACGATTATTCCCAGTTATTCTATTGATATATCTAACAGCATAATCTAATAATAAACTGAGATTATCATCATAATTATCTTTATCATCCTTTATTGCATCATAATCTACGGAAGCATTTTTTTTACCAGATGTATCTATATACTTATACTTAAGGGCATTTCCAACAAAGTTTAAAAAGCTGAAAGTTCCCAAGCCGCTTATTGGGCGGAATGAAGAAGGTGCAACAGGAGGCGTTGAATTACTCACTGCTCTATTGTCCATTTTGTTATAGATATCATCAGCATCTTTTGATGACACCTTTTTCTGCATATCTTCAACATTCCAATTAAACATTTTTGGAAGTTTATAACTACGACAGTCAAAAAACATGCCAATGATCAAAATAGTATGAAGTATATTTGTAATTTCTATCTCTAATTCTTTTTTATTACTTATCTTTTCATCTATTAATTCTTTTATTAAACTCCCGTCTATTGCAAAAACTCTTTGCATGACAACATTTCCAATAGTCCCACTAAACGATCGGTTCATGCCCTCATTGAATAAAATAATAGGCATCATGCTGTTTGCCCAACTCCCAGCTACTGATCCGTTCACAGCCAATATTAAGTTTTTGCGTTCTGTATGGCGACGCTTATAATCATTATCAAATCGTATATGGACATAATTTCTCATTAATTCAAGAGAGTATTCTGCTAATAAGCAATGAATAAAACCCTTATTGCCATACATGCGACCATATTTATAAATTATATATAAAACTTCTCCATAACTATAGTCAAAAAATTTCAGACGCTCAACGAAGTTTCTATAATCATTGGCTTCTGCTTGACTACCTTCATTCACTATTGTGTCGTATAAGTTTACAAATATCTTAGGAATGGGATTTACTTCAGATATGATTTCATCAAATTTTTTCTTAGAAGAACGAGTTTGATAAGCATAGCTAGTGCTCGTAACAGAAGCATTATCCACTCGATATTGATAAATTGCAGCTTCTCCACTGAGGTTATTTTCTGACATTACCTCCGTAATTTCTTGTTTCAGCAATCTGTAATTATGTCGAAATACTTCCATATTAAAAGAATTTTCATTCTCTGATGTATTACTTGGACTAACTTCACAATCGTCTGGACAGTCAACAGGAATTTTGCTACTCATTGAACTCATTTTCAAATAATGGCAGTTTCCAAAATTCTCTTTTGCAGGAGAATCCATGTCATTAAGGAGGTTTACGAAATTAGTAAAATATCGAAGCGATTCATATTCGAAAAAATGCCTCTTCGTTCCTACAACGTCCATACGCATTCCAAGTCTCTTGTATAAAAGCCTAAAAACAATATTCCTCGGACTGTATTTTTCCTCGTCATTGCCGTTTGCTATTGAGACCCATCTCTCACGTCTAACAGAAAACTCCGGCACATAAACTCGATAATTTCTTGGCATTACTTTTTCCAAGAATTGATTAGTCAGACCTTCAATATTAGATGAAGCTGCATTCATCCTACTATCATATTTAGGAATCATCTTGTAGAAGTGAAATTCACTAAGTCTTTTGAACTGTTTTTGATCATGAGCCAGTAAGATAATAACATTTGGCACCATAAGATATCGATGAATCTTTTCCAACATTTCAAATCCATGTTCAACGTTAAGATCCAAGTCATCTATTGGAATCACCAAATAATAGTCATCCTGTTTATAATCATCTTCGTCCCATGTTTTCCCATACTTCGCATAATAACGTAAGTAACTCTTTAATAATGCCCGAAAGTTTTGTCTTAGTTCCAGACTACCCGACAATTGATTGAGCGATGAAATAGGAGTCATACCTTCTGACCAATAGTCATGATATTGATCATCTGCAACCTGCATGGCACTACGATAAAGCTCTGTGAATCTTTTATTAAGCTCTCTGCGTTGATAATCCTGATCATCTTCATAAATAGCGTTTTCATATTCTCTATTGAAACCAGAAGAAAAATGCTTGTCAGATATTTTCTTAAAAATATTATACATTTGTGCAAGAACAATAGGAAAAATATCTTCATTTTCTTCCAAAAGTGAACCATCAATGCATTGCATTACGATAAACTTCTTTTTCACAAAATTGCTATTTGAAAACTTCTCAAAAATGCTATCATTTTTCTTATTCTTGAAGTTCTCACTTAATGCGCCTGAGACAGCATGTAATATAGAACTTTTTCCAGCACCCCTTCTACCGATAATTGGGACAATATTGTGTATTCTTATGTCTGGACAGTACTTCCTACTCTCTTTCGCCTCTTTCTCACGCTTTCTATTTGATTCTGTAGATTGTATTATTTTATCTATTACTTTAAAGATCTGTATATATTCTTCCCGAAAGAAGGAGCTGTCAAATTCTGTTTGTTGCTCTACTTTAATTTCCGAACCAGATATTTGCAACCAGTATCTATTTTCATCAATTGTTTTCGTTTCCATGGCATCCCCCATAAACAATCAGAGCGTACACACCACCTGTATTCTTCCTGATAGAGCTGTCCTAACATCCACATCATTACTTCTTTTAAATTCTTTACCCTGTGATTTCAGCTTACTCTCATTACCAAATATAAACTCGTAACAAATATTTTTCTCCTGAATATCTCTAACGCATTCAACAATTCTCTTCATCCTATCCTCGACGAATCTCTTAGTTATTCCTGCAGGTATCTCACGATCATCTTTTTCCAATAGCATTCCAATAAAATACCACGCTTTATATAGATATTCCGCCTCTATAGGAAGCAGTATCCCATTTTCAAACTTAGACGAAAGAATTCGGTCTATCTCACGAAACTCATTGCAAGCATGCCATATAGATGCATTTTGCTTCCATTCATAAACTCCCAATTTATATTTTGCTTTATAGGAGTTCTCATTCTTCTCCGAGCACTTTCTAAAGTAGCCGATAGCGTTTGTCCAGTCATGTTTATGTTTCTCTATAGATCGTCCATACCAGTAATTAGATTTAAAGTCAAATGCTGTGCCTTCAGCCAATTCCGCAGACTTTTTATACATATCGACACATTTTTTTCTATAGAACATATTGCATTCATATATCCGTGCAGCAGTACGATATATTTTTGATTGAAATATAGGAAATTCTTGTCGTTGTTCTGCCCTTGCTTTGAGATTTCCAGCAATCCAGTTCGTATCAAATAGCATGTCAGCTCCTAAAAAATCACATGCCTCATTTAGTAGTCGCTCCAAATGACGCTGCGCATACCAATAATAGTCACTTTTTTTATTTTTAATTGTAATTACGCTTTGTTCATCAGTCAGTTCATAATAAGCTTCTGCCAAGTCAGCTCTTGCAGCACGTACAAAATTTGGAAAGCCTAAAAAAGTGTGTAATATCACATGATTTTTCATAATATCATGCTCTACATATAGTTCTCTCAGAAATAGTAAGTCGCTCTTGTCATCTTCACTGATTATATTAGGCTCTTTCTTTACACTCAAAGCATAAATCTTATCTACACACTTTTCTATAAAACTATTTCTTATCTCGTCTTCTTCTTTTTTATCTAATTTCCAGTTTAACTCTTCACCGTCAAGTAGAATAGAATCCGGATACTTTCTTTGTGCCATTTCTATATGCGTTTTACTTAATTCAAGATTACGATTATTTGATTTTGTTGCAATTATGAACACTGTATCAAATGTATCTTCTAAATCAAATGTAGTTTCTTTCGTTACTGAGTAGTCATAGACACTGATTCCACACATACTAAAATAATTTCTAAGGAGATAGAATTCTCCTTGCTGCAACTCGTTGTGAATAATCGCAATCTTTTCAAGCACCGTCCTAATCCTCCTGACAAAATAATAAGGAGTCCTTTGGACTCCTTTAACGGCGATAAAGCAAACAGGGGAAGCCCAATTGAACCATAAGCTTCCCACTTTGTTGATGTTATCTCTTTACCTTCAGATTCAGCTCAGAGATTTCTACGCAAGAAGCTCGCTTCTAAACTTTCGTTTCTTTAAGCGAGCTTCTTGAAAAAATACATAGAAAATGGGCATTATCGGATGCTTATCCGAAATGCCATCTACAACTAATGCAATGTTTTTTTTAATATTTAAACAGAGACAATTCATTATTTCTAAACTTCCCCTCATCCATCACAATATCAATGGTTTTACTTACCATTAATTCACATATACATTGAAGAATAGAAAGTCTCTTTTCTTATCATCACGTGAAATTACGTAAATATTATATAACACGATTCAACTATATGTAAATGGTCTTTTTAATTCAAGAATACAATTTTAAAGTAGAAAAGAACACTTCTCTTCAACTGTATTGAGGATACAGTTCAAAGAATAATCTATTCATCTTGTTTATATGCAAAACGGAGTCTTTCATGTGTTTCGTGTATCTTCAGCAACTTATATATGAATGTAAATGTGATGACCTATTAGGCCATTTTTAATTATGCGTTTTTATTTTATGAAATGCATTTTTCAGACACGACATAGTTGAGTCTTTCATAGCGCCACAAAACAATAGAATCACTCCCTAAATTTCTTCCCTATAGGTCGATAGTACTTGTAAACCTACCGCCCTTTCTTATAACTCAGCTCCACTCTCCTCAGCACCTCCCCTATACTCTCATGGAATACCAGGTCTGCTCTTCCCTCCATCTTTGTCTTACCCTTGTTTATAATCACAAGATACTTCCCATGA
>ODAI013994687.1_pt1 | contig 16093 bp, 10 predicted proteins | sample 1539321 | NCBI WGS metagenome assembly ODAI01 (sample SAMN02144231, study PRJEB22623) | gut metagenome | biome: sheep rumen | host: Ovis aries | place: New Zealand
GCTCCCGGAGGCAGATTCACCGCTTTCCTCCGCAGTTTCAGCTGAATACCCTGCGTTCTCCTCTGTATCTGCTGCAGAATAAACCGCTTCCGCAGCCTGCGCCGGTATGTCCGCTTCCGCAGCCTGCGCCGGTATGTCCGCTTCCTCAACCGGAACCGCTGTCTGAAGCAGAAGGAGCCTGGTCACATCCTCGGAGGACACATACTCCGCACCCTCTGTTCCCAAAGAGACCTTCAGCCAGTGTCCGCCGTCCTCAAGCAGGGCCATGGTGCTGCCCTCTGTCAGCGTGCGGGTGACCGGCGCGTCCGCGTCAGCCTCCGAGAATACATTCACATCGTTCCAGTTGGCCGATACGCCTGCGCTGCCGTACTGCTCCGCGTACTTTCTGGCATCCGGGCCATAGACCAGATAGCGGTTCTTCACAAAGCCTTTCACGCTTCCGGACCGGATCTCCGTCCACTTCTCCCCCCGGAACACGACCTCCACGGCCTCCCCGCGGTAAAGATAGCCCGCCGCTTTACTGTCCTTCGAAGCCTCCGACCGGATCACAACGCCGGTAGAAACTGTCTCATCATTCGTCATCGCGATGCGGTTCCAGTCCTCATCGGACCAGCCTGCCGCGTCGATGCCGATCACAGGATCTGCTGCGGAAGCTGTCATACAGCTGATCATCCCGAAGGAAGCAGCCGCCCAGACGATCACAGCGATCTTTCCCGACAGATTCAGATTCATAAAAATCCTCCCATGCCCGTCCCCTGAGGAGACCGGTTGTTAACGGAATTGATAAAATATTACGATTTTATTACATTGTGCGTTCATGATATTACAGGTTGGGCCGGCTGTCAAGTCTTTTCCCGTCTCCTCTGCCTTCCCGCCTCGTACATCAGGATCGCGGAGGCCACTCCGGCATTCAGAGATTCCACATTTCCGCACATGGGGATGCGGATCAGCCGGTCCGCTTCCGCCGCCGCAGAGTCTGAAAGGCCCCGGCTCTCATTTCCGATCAGGAAAGCGCAGGCGCATCTGCAGTCGACCTGGTCGTAATCCCTGTCCCCCTTCAGGTGCGCCGCGTAGATCAGGATTCCCTCTGATCTGAGCCGGCGCATGGACGCTGCAAGGTCCTCTGTATAATAGAAAGGCAGCCGGAAAATACTTCCCATCGTCGAGCGGGTCACTTTTGGATTATATACATCCGCGCTGCCTCTGCCAAGCAGAATCCCGGTCACGCCGGCCCCTTCCGCCGTGCGGAGGATCGTGCCCAGATTGCCGGGGTCCTGAAGGTTTTCAAGAATCACAAGCAGGGGCTTTCTTTCCGCTTCAGTCTGTCCTCCGGCTCTGCCCAGCAGGTCCTCCGGCCGGTAATGAAGCTGCCCTGCAAGCGCAAGGATCCCCTGGGGCGTGCGGGTGTCTGAAATGGCCTGGAATACTTCGTCCGAGACGACCTGGATCTCTGCCCGGCAGTCCTCCAGGGCCGACTTTCCCAGGGCGCTTTTTATGAAGGACTCGGAGGCATAGACCTCCTTCAGAAGGGTGTCGGGTATCTCCCGGAACATCTTGATCCCTTCCACCAGAAAAACATCCTGCGCGTCTCTTTCCTTTGCTTTTTTCCGAAGCTGGACCAGATTCCTGATCCGCGCATTCCCTGTACTCGTTATCATCTGATTCTCCCGCTGGAAATAAAATGACGGCCGCCCGGCCAAAAGCGGATGACCGGCTGCTGTGCCGGAGCAGACTGCGGATCTTTCCGCCATTGCTGACTGCGATAAAGAACGGCTGCCTTCCGGGCAGCCGCTCCATTTTCCTTAACTGATCTCTCACAGAGGCCGTTTCAGATACTCAGTGCCTTGTTCACGCGGACCATGTAGTCCGACAGTTCCTTCTGCATATCCAGGGCCTCGGTGATATCGAAATCGACCCATCCGCCGTTCCGGTAGCCAACCACTCTGTTGGTCTTTCCTTCCGCAAGAAGATCCACAGCGTAGGCCCCGAGCATGGAGCCATACACACGGTCTCTGCAGGTCGGGCTGCCGCCGCGCTGCATGTGGCCCAGAATCGTCGCGCGCGTCTCAACGCCCGTGGCGGCTTCGATTCGCCTCGCCATGGAGCTGGAGTGCCCGATTCCTTCCGCATTTACTATAATATGATGCTTTTTACCCCTCTTGCGGAGCTCTATGATGTTGTTGATCAGAGCCTGCTCGTCATAATCATACAGTTCCGGCAGGAGGACATCCTCCGCGCCGTTGGCGATACCGCACCAGAGGGCCAGATAACCCGCCCTGCGCCCCATGACCTCGATGATGGAGCAGCGCTCGTGCGAAGTCGAGGTGTCGCGGACCTTGTCGATCGCTTCCATGGCCGTGTTCACAGCGGTATCAAAGCCGATCGTATACTCCGTGCAGGCAATATCGAGGTCGATCGTTCCCGGAACCCCGATGGTATTGATCCCCAGGGCAGCCAGTTTGCCTGCCCCGGCAAAGGAACCGTCGCCGCCGATAACCACGAGGCCTTCGATCCCGTGCTTCCTGCAGACCTCCGCCCCGCGCTTCTGTCCTTCTTCTGTCCGGAACTCGGCGCTCCGGGCGGTATAGAGAATCGTGCCGCCTCTTGAGATCGTATCAGATACGCTTCTGGCATTCAGATCAGCAATCTCCTCATTGAGCAGTCCCTTGTATCCCTGGTAGATACCCTTTACATTCATCCCCTGGCTGATTGCTTTGCGTACAACCGCGCGGATCGCGGCATTCATACCCGGCGCATCTCCACCGCTCGTCAGAACACCGATTGTCTTAATCTTTGGTGCCATAAGAAAACCTCCGTGACCGTAGCTGGAAAACCGATTTCATGCCCTTCATTGTAAATCATTTGAATCCCAAAGTAAAGATGGCCCTTTGCGGCGCAGCTCTGCCCGGATCAGATGGCTTCCGTTCTGTCCTCAAGCTTGCGGTAGGACCTGTGATGGCCCACATATTTGTAGGCGGGACGGATCAGCTTGCTGTCGTTGATCAGTTCCTCCATGCGGTGCGCGCACCATCCGGAAATACGGGAGATCGCGAAGATCGGTGTGAACAGCTGCACCGGAATGCCAAGCATATTGTAGATAAAGCCGGAATAGAAGTCCACATTGCAGCAGATCGGCTTGGCAAGCTTTCTCCGCTCCGTCAGAAGCTTTGCCGAAATCTTCTCCACCGATTCATAGAGGGCGAATTCCTCCTCGAGACCCTTGGCTTCCGCCAGTCTTCTGGCAGCATCCTTCAGGATTACGGCTCTGGGATCCGACAGGGTATAGATCGCATGGCCCATACCGTAGATAAGGCCGGAGCGGTCAAATGCCTCCTTGCGCATGATCTTTTCCAGATATGCCTGAATGGCGGCTTCATTGGACCAGTTGTTGACGTGGGCCTTGATATCCGTGAACATATTCTCAACCTTCAGGTTGGCGCCGCCGTGCTTGGGCCCTTTCAGGGATGCCAGGGACGCCGCGACAGCGGAGTACGTATCGGTACCTGTCGATGAGACAACATGGGTCGTAAATGTGGAGTTATTACCGCCGCCGTGCTCCGCATGGATCACCAGGCATTCATCCAGAACCCTCGCCTCCAGATCCGTGTAGGCGCCGTCATCCCTGAGCATTCTGAGAATATTCTCCGCCGTGGAGAGATCTTCGCTCGGATAGCGGATGATCAGGGACCGGTCATTGTGATAATGCTGATAGGCATGATAGTTGTACACGGAGATCAGGGGCATGACGCCGATCAGAAGCAGGGCCTGCCGCAGAATATTCGGGATCGAGGTATCATCCGGAGCCTTATCATAGGAATAGAGGGTCAGGACCGACCTCTGCATGCCGTTCATAATATTGGCGCTCGGAGCCTTCATGATTACGTCGCGGACGAACTTGGACGGCAGTTCCCTGTACTGGGAAAGAAGGGGGATAAACTCTCTCAGTTCCTTCTTATCCGGAAGGTCGCCGAACAGGAGCAGGTAGGTGATTTCCTCAAAATTAAAGCGGCGGTTATGGAAACCATCCACCAGATCGCTGATCTTGTAGCCCTGGTAGTACAGTTCTCCTTCGATGGGAACGGACACGCCGTCCACATCCTTATGTCCGTTGACGTCAGAGATCTCCGTCAGGCCTGTCAGGACACCCCGTCCGTTCGACTCACGCAGTCCCCGCTTTACGCCATACTGCTCATACAGCGACAGATCCATCTTCTGAGAATCAAGGGTCCGGTCCAGAAGCGTCATCAGCTTCTCGTCACGTGCTTCTCTGTCAATATCATTCAGCATTCAGCAGCCTCCCCATTCTATACTGTTTTTTTCGCATTTCCAGTTACATTACCGCATTATTTTCTGTCTGTCAACCGCTGCGCCGTGGAAATCCTGTCAGCGGCGCCATGGATCATTCTGCTCGGCCGCGCCGTGAAAAATTCTGTCCGGCCGAGCCGCGGATAATTCTGTCCAGAAGAAAGGACCCGGCAGCAGATGCCGCCGGATCCTCTCTTATTAATCGTTCCGGATCCCGATCCGGGATTGCTCTGGATCTTAAAACCGGTTTCCGTCATTCCAGAAGGTCTGCATACTCAGCCTCTGAAACACGGATCAGATCCTCCGGTCTCAGTTCAATCTGGGCGCCAAGCTTGCCGCCACTTACAATCATGGTATCCAGCGCACCGGCTTCCTCGCTGATCCTGGTCATATACTGCTTCTTCATGCCGATCGGGGTACAGCCGCCGCGGATATAACCGGTCACCGCGTTTATATCCTTTACATGGATCATCTCCACCGACTTTTCCCCGACGCTTTTTGCAGCCTTTTTCAGATCCAGTTCCCCGTCAATCGGTATCACAAATACAAAATAGTCCCCGCTCCTGCCCTTTGTCACCAGCGTTTTGTACATCTTCTCATGGGGCTGATGAAGCTGGTCGGCGATCTGCTGCGCATCCACGAACTCATCACACTCGTAAGTGATCACCCGGTAATCTGTCCCGGTCCTGTCGAGAATGCGCATTGCATTCGTTTTTATCTCTTTCTTCTTGGCCATTTCCTTCTTATTTTTTACTGTTCTTTTTCCCTTTTTTGGATTTCTTTCCTTTTTTCTTTTTCTCTTCCTCGGAAACCTTCCGTGAGAGTTCCCGGGCGGCATTCAGCTCTCCCGAATGCTTTTTTCCTGCCTTTTTCCCGTCCATCCGCTCGCTGAGCTGTTCCGGCTTCCACCAGCCGCCCGAGGACGTTTCTTCCTCATCATCGTCCTCTTCCTCCGGTTTCCACCATTTTGGAAGATCATCCGCCTTCTTCCCTTTTTCTTCCGCCTCCGCAGCTGTCTCCATTCTGTCTGCAGTCCTGCGGGCACGCTCTTCCTGCTTCTTTGCCGCAGACTCATCCTCCTGAGCTGCCGGGCGCCGGCTGTCTTTTACGGGGGCAGCGGAAGGATCCGCCCCGGCAGTCTGCGTTCCGCCGGCTGTACCGGTCTTCTTTGTTCCGTCCAGATACTGTCCGAGAAAATCATAGGCGTCATGAATGACTTCCGGATTCAGGGTATAGCAGGTCCATTTGCCATTTCTCCGGGCATTCACTATGCCCGATTCCACGAGGCATTTCATATGATGCGAGAGCGTCGACTGCACAATATCAATGGACTGAAGCAGTTCTCCCGCATTCAGTTCCTGTTCCGCCAGAAGCTGGATAATCTTCAGCCGGTGGGGATCCCCCACAGCCTTGAATATCTGATCGAATGCTGCCCTCTCATTCTGATTGCTCCTCTGTTTCATAGTCCCCGCTCCCCTTTACTGCTTGCCTGAATCCCCCCGCATGCCGGCAGCTTAAAAACCGCCATGCTTATATATAGGACGTCCGCCCCCGCATACGCGCGCGGACCGTTATCTCCCGAATCTGATTTCATCTCCCCCGGTCCCTTTCCCGGAAAAGAATCTCCCCTTATTACCAGTTTTTAAGGCCGTTCCGGCCGTTGTCCTACTGCCCCGGTCAGCAGACTGCTCCGGGCATGTCCCGCCGGGGCGCATCTGCCCTCTGCGCCCGCTGCCCATGCTTCGCCGGCTGATCTACAGCCTCATGAACAGTTCCCTCAGTTCATCGACTGTCTGCACAATATAGTCAGCGCCTGCCGCCTCCAGTTCGCCGGCTTCCGCATAGCCATAATAGACGCCGACCGAATCGATATGTGCCGATCTGGCGCCTTCGATATCATAGCGACGGTCGCCGATCATGACGGTTCCCTTCCTGTCCGCGCCCGCAGCCGGGCATCTGCGCAGCACCTCCGCGAGAATCTCCTCCTTTGAAGACAGCCTGCCGTTCATCCCGGAGCCGATCGTAAAGGAGAAGGATTCTGCTATGGAAAAATTCTCCAGAACCTTTCTGACATAGACCTCGGGTTTGGAGGACGCGACAATCAGCGTTCTTCCCTCAGCTGCCAGATCCTTCAGCAGCTGCGGTATTCCCTCATAGACATGATTCTCCAGTATGCCCTGTTTCTCATACCTTTCCCTGTAATAGCGCACTGCCTGCAGGGCATCTTCCTCACTCATTCCGCAGAAAATCCGGAATGAATCATTCAGGGGCGGTCCGACGAACCGCCTCAGTTTCCTGACATCCTGCTCCCTTATGCCGAATTTCTCCAGGGCATACTGCACACAGCGCATGATGCCCTCTCCCGAGTCCGTCAGGGTTCCGTCAAGATCAAAGAGCAGATAGGAATATTTCAATGACACACCTCCTCAGGATGTCGATACCGATGAAACGCCTGCCGCTCTTGCCGCTGTTTTGTTCACGATCGAGCCCAGTCCGTCATCTTCCACTGTTCCGAACTCATATTCAACCTGCTGCGTGATCGAATAGATGTCCTCGATACCGGTCTGCGCATCCAGTGCTGCCTGGGATTCATCCTGGTATACGATAACGGGAGTTCCGAACTCGACAGCCTGATAGATCAGCTTCACCGCCGCGAGAGGCGTATTGACGCATCCGTGGGAACCGCTTCCCTGATAGATCTGCCCGCCGAAATAATAGCGGCTCTGAAGATCGTGAACGCCTACTCCGCCGTTGAATCCGATCCAGTAATCTACCGGAGTACGGTAATCAGCTCCGCGCAGGGTGACATTTCTCTGGATGTCATATACCCTCCAGACACCGCCGGAAGGAGTATCATTGTTCTTGTAGGGATTGCCCGTGACGACCGGCGTTTCTACGATCAGCCTGCCGTCCTTGTACATCCACATCCTCTGATTCGTAATATTGATCTCGATGTAGGTATCGCCGATATCATTCAGACCGCGGCTCTTGGCCGTCTGAGTGTAGACCGGATCCAGTGTTCCCTTTTTCTTATTCTTCAGGGCGCTCAGAAGCTCCTCATAGGTGGCGTCCTGATCCAGGATCCAGCCGTAATTCCCGTCGTACAGCTCCACTTCCGTCCCGAGGCTTGTATAGAAGGTCCTGCGGCTGCCAACCGTATCAAACTTCTCCGCCAGTGAGCTCACATAGCGGCGCACCTTGTCCTCATTCAGATAATATCTGCCATTTCTGGCCTGCGAAAGGAACTTCGAAACTCTCTCGGGATCCAGCAGCTCACTCCGGTCGCCGAAGTCCAGCGTGACGCAGGCTCCGAGCACCTTGTTCATCCTTCTGGTCTCCTTATTCAGGGCAGCATCATCCGCATAGACCTCAGGGTTCTGATAAAGCCCGAGCTGCTGGAAATCAAGCTGGGTAATGCCCCTGTCAAAAGCATCCCGCACCGCGGCGGCAGCCGCTTCCGTGTCCAGGGTGTTCCCCATGATCTCCCCGGAGACATAAGCGCCGTCCTGGTCAAATGCAAGCCTGGCATCGGCGGGAGCGATGATGTTCTCCTCATCAAAGCAGCTGAGCGCACTGATAACCTGCTCCGCCGCGTCTGTATCATACTGCGTCCGCAGGACGTCAGACTGTCCTGCAATTCCGCGGGCGATCATCATAACCGGCCAGAAAGCCGTCATCTGATTCTTCATCGCCTCTTCGATCTCGCCATTGTCCTGATAACGGAGGCCGATCTGCTCCGCCTCTATCACATCACCGACACTGGTCGTGATCTGCTCATGCTGCCGGGCTGAAGCGGACTGTGTCTGCTCCTGCTCCGCGGTCAGGTCCCCCAGGCCGTCCAGCAGGGCTCCGCTGGCCATATATCCGTAATACCGGGCTGTTTTCATAAGCTGCCCGCCCTGATCCGGGAGAGCGCGGTCTGCACCGGCGACGGTATCGTTTCCTCCCGCAGCTGCGGATTCTGTCTCCGGACTGCTGCTGCGCTCCAGGATCGACAGACTGTAGCTGTTGACCTTGGCCGTGACAGCGGTCTTGACATCTTCCACTGTCATACCGGCTGCCGGTATGCCGAAAAACTTCGTCCCCGGATAGAATTTGTCATGATAATACACTGCCGTATAGACATAACCGGCAGTCAGAACGCCCGCAAGGGACACAATGAGAGCTCTGCGGTGCCTGAGTGCAAAATCCTTCAGAAGTTCCGCAGCGCGGTGTTTATTCAGAAAAGCCGGTGCTGCCGCAGCTCCGGCAGCTGCCATGGCGCTGTCCGCAGTTTCCGCCGCAGCCGTTTCCGCTGTGCTCCTGCGCTCTTCCTGCTGTCCTGAATTCTCCGCAGGAATCTCCCGAACGGTCTTCTGTTCCTGAAGATCCGCTGCCTGCGTCTGTTCCGCTTCTGCCCGGGCCTGTCCGGCCTCGCTCTCTTCCTGCGCCTTCGTGCGTCTTAATTCCCGCTCTTCCTGAGCTCTGGCGCGTCTTACCTCACGTTCTTCCTGCGATCTGGCGCGCTTTGCCTCGCGCTCTTCCTGCGATCTGGCGCGCTTTGCCTCGCGCTCTTCCTGCAGTCTGCTGCGGCCGGCTTCACGCTCTTCCTTCGCCTGGGCACGCTTTAATTCCCGTTCCTCCCGGGCTCTGGCACGCTTTAATTCCCGTTCTTTCTTTTCCTGGACGCGCCTTCTGTCCTGCACCCTTTCCAGAGTATCCCGGCTAAGCAGCGGATTCCCGTCCGACTCAAGATACGGCCTGCCCGGTTTTACGGACCTGGCCGGAAAATCTTCTGTTTTTGTAACCGGCGGATTGACATGCGCCGCATGGGCCGCATCCGCAGGCGCCGGAGCTGTGTTTTCACCGACGGCCTTCTCCTCGGTCTTCGGGGCAGGAGCGGGTTTATTTACATGAACGCCAAATAAGCGTCCGTCGCCTCCTACCTCCAGCCGACTCATTTGGCTGTTAGGCAGACTGCGCCCGACGCTTCTTTTTGCTGATTTCTGATTCGATCTGACCGTACCTTTGCCGCTTCCCTGCGTGCCCCTCTTCTTCCGGTTCACGTCCGGCGCATACAGCAGCTTGTTCTCCGCCTCAGCGCCCATGTGGGTATAACGACTTGACGACGGTCGATCCACCTTAGGATCTTCCGCCAGATTACCCCTGTTCATTTGTCGCCCCTTATTACAGTTACAAAACTCCCGGACCGCCCTTACAGCCCGGTCGCTCTCCCCTCTGTTGCCTACACTTTTTTATTATATCGAAAATAGGACTGATTTCAATGACCCTGCCGAAACTTTCTTTAAAAAATTCTCCCGCCTGCTATCTATAACTGCTATTCACGGTCCCCCACACATCAGGCCGCGGCGAACCGGAACCTGATTTCAAACAGGCCGTGACAGCAGCTATTTATACAGGATGATCGCAGTTCCGGTCTCGACATTGTTATAGATCTCCTGCGCCGCATAATAAGGCAGATTCACACATCCGTGGGATCCGTCGTAAACATAGATATTCCCGCCGAAGGATGAACGCCAGGTCGCGTCGTGCAGACCCTGTCCTTCAAAGAATGGCATCCAGAAACCGACATCTGTCCTCCAGCCGTCCAGAGCGTTCTGGCCGGTCAGGGTGGCCGGACTCTGCTTATAGGCGATCGAGAAGCAGCCTGTCTGAGTCTCCGTTCCCTTTGAAACGCAGCCGGATACCAGATCGCACTCAGTGATCAGGCTGTAGTCTTTATAAAACCAGAGATGCTGCAGGGAAAGATTCACCTCGACATAAGTTCCGGAAAGGTCGTCCAGCCCGTCTCTTCTCACGCCGGCCACGCTGTAGACCGGCTCACGCGTAACCTGGCTGTTGGACTGGATATCAAGCACCAGCTGCTGGTACTCTCCTTCCTCGTCCACCGTATAACCATACTCGTTCTCCGGATCGGGGATCGTGATGTCCGTCCCGACCGAAGTGTGAAAATGTCTCGGATAATGGCAGGTATTATACCTGGCCGCGAGATTCATGACATACTCGCGGATCTTCTCCTCGCTCAGCATGCCCTCGCCATTCTCCATAAAGACCCAGTCACGGATGGTGTTCCAGTCGATCTCCTCCGTCTGTGAGCCGAAGGTATAGGTAATCACCGCCTGATCATAGGAATTGTAGGCGTTCATCTCATTATTCAGTTCGGTATCGGTAGAAAGAACATAGGGAAGCACATACAGGTGCTGGGGAATGGTGATATAGAGGTCCTCCTGGGGGCGGGGCTGCTCCACCAGCTGGTCCGTCTGCTGCTGGACAAAGATCTGCAGATCCATATCCCTCAGTTCCGTTCCCTGGACCTCCGGCTTGATCGTATAGGTTTTTGCCTTCTTCTTATAGACCAGTTCCGCGTTCTGGTTGGGAACACGCTCAGAGGCCATGCTGCTGACGGTCACAGCTGAAGAGAACTGTCCCTGATTAAACAGGAACGGCACCTGCACATCAAAGGAATTCCCGTTCATCATACTGGCCATGAAGACAGAAAGGCTGGTCTTCTGCCTGCCGAGCGCGCTCTGAAGGCTTGCCTGAAGGCTCGTCTCATCCACTGTATAGCCAAGTTCTTCCAGCGTCCAGACCGCCTGCTCGGACTCCCCCTCAAGAAGGTGCACCTTCGGTGCGGAATAGGACTTGCTGAGCAGATCGAAAAGATCGGCGGGCGTCTTATTTGACGCGTCGAATCCGTTGATACTGGTATTATTAAAATAAGTCGTCCGGTTCCACTCCCTGTGCAGATAATACAGCGCAACCGCTGCCACGGCCGCGATCAGAATCAGACACACAAGAACAAACCGCTTCAATATCTTGTTCACTTCAGGCTCCCCTTTTCTGCGGGCCCTCCTCCCGCAAATCCGTATTCCGGATGTCCCTGCCGGACTTCCGGAGCTCCCGGACTGATATCTGCCGCCCTCTGCTCCCCGAGAAGCAGACTCACCCCGGTAAACTGTGATACATCATACCATTAAAAGCAGGTATAGTCACCATGATTTTGCGTAAAAACTTTCTGAATATATTATGAAGAGTTACTATTCACGGCCTGTTTGAAATCAGGTTCTGGTTCGTAGTGCCTGCAGGAGAAACAGGAAGCAGGCCGGTCAGGGTGAAAAATCAGGCCGTGCCTTCCCGGCACGGCCTGTACAGATACAGATATTTCTCATTGACCCGAAACGTCCCTCCGGCGGATCTCCGCCCCGGAACTTCAGTTTCTCTTGACCCTGATCTTGTAGATGATGACCCAGAGTCCCTGGAAGAGGAAGTAACCCGCTGCGCTGCCTCTGGCCGCCAGTCCGATATAATCATTCGGTGCCATCGGAACCATGAGCAGTCCGCACAGGACCGCCGCGATGATGGAGATAAATGCCACATAGCCGGGCATTCTTCCGGGATCCGCGCCTGTCTTCGAATTAAGCTTGACAACCTTCAGGCAGAACATCCACTGGATATAATACAGGATCACAAAGAGAGTGATCACAATCATCAGGATCAGCATCAGCAGCCCCTCTATGAAGGAACTGGTGAAACGGGCGCTGGAGGCGCCGACCACGACAAAATACAGCGAAATCACGAGCCCGATGCCCAGGACGATGCAGGCAATGATGAACTTCAGGACCCACATCACTCTGGCCAGTGTATATCCGCCCATGGAGAACTGTCTTCTGCGGATATCCGTCTGACCGAACATCAGCCAGAGCGCCAGGCAGTAAAGTGCATTCGGAATCAGGAATACCAGCAGGATCCCCAGCATCACATTCTGCCCGAGCTGCTTTGCGATGCCGTAGACATTGACGATCATCGATACAAGCTGTGAACACAGTTCGGTGAGGATCTGGGTGAAGAAGCTGTTGTTCCCTCCCAGGATATTCGCAAGCATCGAATCCGCCTGGCTGAGATTATACATCGCGTTCCCGCTGATGATATTGTAGGCGTTCAGACCGAGCATCGCGGTAAAAAACAGGGCCATGAGGAAGAATGTAAAGGACTTGACCCTCTTTCTGGCTTTGATCATGAAAGCCTTGCTTCCGCCGGCAGACTGCTCACGCTTCCCGTAATCCGCCCGGTCGCGCGGCGGAACCTGACCGCCCTGGGGCTGGCGGTAGCCGTAACCGGCGTCGCCGTACTGCTCCCTGGGGGCACGTTCTCTCTGGCTGCCGGCTTTCGCCTCATACTGCTGGCGCGCGGCGTAGGTCTGCCCTCTTCCGACATCCTGCCGCCAGTCGGTGCCGTCATAGTACTGCTGTCCGCCCTGCATCTGACCGCTCACAGTGCCTTCCGGCTGTCCGGCAAAAGCCTCCTCCGGATCTGCCTGCTGCGCGTAATTCGTCTCTGCAAAACTCTCTTCGGAGCCCTCTTCCTCCGGGAACTGTCCCGCAGGAGTCTCGCCGGAAAACTGGTCATCCACCGGCATCTGTCCCGCAAAAGCTTCCCCGGCCGGCGCAGCTTCTTCGGCGGGCTCTTCCGGCGTTCCTGCATTCTCAGAGGGTTCCGCCTCCTGCCCGGCTGTCACGGCTTCTTCCGAAAAATCTTCTGAAAATCCGATCTTTCTGCTTGACTGGCCATCCGGAATATCTGAAAGCCTGTTTCCGCAAACCGCACATGTGACTGCACTATCATCATTCTCGTGGCCGCAATACATACATCTCTTCATGACAGTTCTCCTAATTTACAAAACTACTAAAAATTATACCCCTAAAATCAGCCCCGCGCAAGCCAAAAACAAGATTGAATAAATGCTTGTACTGATGATTCGGGGTTGTTAAAATAAGACTATCTTACATTTGAAAAAGAATCGTTACGATTCACGGCCTGTTTGAAATCGGGTTCCGGTTCGTCGCGGCCCGATGTGTGGAGTGCCGTGAACCGTAACAAAGAACCGGCCAAAGGAGGTTTTACCATGTCGACTGATAACATTTTTGACGGAGCTGTTCCTTCTCCCGCTCCCATCAGACTCACATTCGGGGAAGAAGGAAGTCCGGAAATAGCTGTAGATGACGTGATCGCCCAGGCGGAAAAGGCCGCGGCGCAGGCTCAGGAAGCCGCCGCGCAGGCCCAGGCTGAAGCTGATGCGAAGGCTGCCGCGGATGCTGCTGCAAAGGCCGCCGCGGATGCTGTTGCACAGGCTGCCGCACAGGTCCAGGCTGCTCCCGCTGCCGCACAGGTCCAGGCCGCTCCCGCTGCCGCACAGGTCCAGGCCGCCCCTGCGCCCACCGCGGAAGCGATCATGGCTGCCCAGGCCGCCCGTCCCGCTGAAACGGTCCAGGAGGTCAGACTGACGGCGGAAGAACAGAAGATGGTGGACGATTTTGCGAAGAAGATCAACCTTCATGACTCCAATGCGATTATGACCTACGGCGCCGGAACCCAGAAAAAGATGTCTGATTTTTCGGATCAGGCCCTGGCCAATGTCCGCAACAAGGACCTTGGGGAGGTCGGCTCCATGATCAGCGGCCTTGTCACCGAGCTGAAAGACTTTGACGTCAAGGAAGATGACGGAGGATTCCTGAAGTTCTTCAAAAAGCAGTCCAACAAGCTCGTCGCCCTCCAGGCGCGCTATGACAAGACAGAACAGTCGGTGGACACGATCGTGAACGCGCTCGAGAAGCATCAGGTCCAGCTGCTCAAGGACGTGGCGACGCTGGATCAGATGTATGCCCTGAACCTGTCCTATTTCAAGGAGCTCTCCATGTATATCGCGGCAGGCAAGAAGCGCCTTGCCGAGGTGCGCGCAGGGGAACTGAAAGAACTTCAGGACCGCGCGGCCGCATCGGGAGACGCGCAGGATGCCCAGGAAGCCAAGGATTTCGGCGCCATGTGCGACCGTTTTGAGAAAAAGCTTCATGACCTGGAGCTTACGAGAATGATCGCCCTGCAGACCGGTCCGCAGATCCGTCTGGTTCAGGATGCGGATACCCTCATGGCCGAGAAGATTCAGTCCACGATCGTCAATACGATTCCTCTGTGGAAGAACCAGATGGTCATCGCCATGGGCGTTGAGCACTCCAATCAGGCCGCCAAGGCACAGCACGAGGTTTCCGAGCTTACCAACCAGCTGCTTAAGAAAAACGCGCAGCAGCTGCATTCCGCCTCCGTGGAGACCGCAAAGGAATCCGAACGCGGCATCGTGGATATCGAGACGCTCAAGCAGACAAATGCCGAACTGATCAGCACCCTGGACGATGTTCTCAGGATCCAGGAGGAAGGCCGCGCGAAGCGCTCCGAGGCGGAAGCCGAGATGGCGCGCATGGAAGCCGAGCTGAAGTCAAAGCTTCTCGAGCTTTCAAAAACCTCACGCTGAGAAACTGTTCCTGTCTCGTCAGCCTGAAAACGTCTGCTCATGCAGGCATGGCAGCCATTTTCGGGCTTTATCGCGCAAAAAAGCACGGTCGGCCGGCCGTGCTTTTTTCATCATCCTTTTCCTTCGCGGTCGGGAGCCTCCGCATAGGCTGCGCCGGATCCGAGCGTATCGGAATAGCCCCGGGTATACCCTTCCGTATATCCGTGTTCTTCCTCAAAGCTTTTCTCCTGCCGGGACTCCTGCGCGGAAGCGGCGGTATACTCCCGGATCTTCTCCTCACTGAAATCATCTCCGCCGGTCAGGCCGTCCTGGGCCATCATGGTTCCCATGACGCTGATATCTGACGAGACATCCCAGGCCGTATCCTTGAAGAACTGGTCCAGGAAGCGCTCGAAGGCGCTGTTGATCGTATCCAGGGACCGCTCGATCTCCTTCTTGGCATTCTCCACATTTGCACCGCTGATATTCTGGCTGTCCAGGGTCGCGTAGGTGTCAACCAGCTTCTGCGTGGTCGGCAGGTAATACTTCATCATGCGGTGAAGGTCCGGCGCGCTCTTCGGGTCAGCTTCGACGCGCTGGAAGATACCTGTCACAATCTGCTCCAGACGGTCCAGCTTTTCAGAGAATTCCTCGCCGGGTATCTCATCGTTTTTCTCATGGATATGCCGGATGAAAGCCTGGCCTTCTTCCAGCATCTGCTGCGTCTCCCGGTCCATCTGGGCCGACCGTTTCGCTTCACTCTGCTCCCTGGCCTTCTTTCCCTCCTGCATCTTATTGTATTCCTTCAGATCCTTCTGGCGGAATACGCTCTCATTTTCCTGCTTCATGCGCTCAGCCCGGCTCTTCTCCAGAGCCTGGTACTGCTGGTAGGTCTCATGGCTGGTCATGAAGGTCGTATTCTGACGGTCCAGATAAGCCTGGCCGGTAAATACATTATCCTGGATCATTCCCCGCAGTTCTTCCGCGGTCTTGTCATGATCCTTCCCGATCGCGGAAGAGATCTCATCGACCGAGATATAATCCCGGCCTGCCATCAGCTTCAGGATCTTCCTGGCCAGTTTGATGCGGGAAATCTTTTTCAGATTCCTGACTCCGAGCACTGCCATAAGCGCTGCGAACAGGGCTGAAAAAATCGAAAAAAGCCACATTCCGCCGCCGGGTCCCACAGCCAGGGAAGCAATGAAAATCATGCCGGAGATAAAAGCCCAGATCATCTGGAGGGCAGCTTTGATATAAGAGCCGACCGGACTCGCCACCCCGCCGGACCCGGCAAGGTAATCCGCCGTTTCCTTCAGATCCGAAGAGCCCCTCTGCGCCTTTGATCTGGCGGCATCATAGCCCGAACGGGTGGAGGAACGGTAGCTCCGGGACTCCTCCCTCTGCCAGTAGGGAATATCTGCGCTCTTTTTGCCGGATCCCCCCTCGCCGCCTTTTCCCCGCACAGCGTTGGTCAGCCCGTCATGAAGGGCATCCGCCGCGCGGTCC
>ODAI014155594.1_pt1 | contig 16093 bp, 12 predicted proteins | sample 1539321 | NCBI WGS metagenome assembly ODAI01 (sample SAMN02144231, study PRJEB22623) | gut metagenome | biome: sheep rumen | host: Ovis aries | place: New Zealand
TCTTGAACTCTTTTAATTTAAAGGTTTTGAAATCAGAGCTCGCCCTAGTGGAGACACTCTCCGGAAGCGTCTTTTCCAGCATCTGAGGTGTCACTGCCCCTGCGTCCTCGTTCCACCCAATCACCCAGACCGGATGCTCTCTGGCATAGTCCTCATCGATCGGAATCTCTTTCACAATACATTGTCCTCCAGGAAGTTCCTCTCTCATAAACCCAACCAAGGTCTCAAGGTTCATCTCAGGACAGAATGTAATTACAGGCATCGAATGTCCATCCCAATCCTCGGAATACGGCCAGAGAATCTGTAGACCTGAGGAAGCTAGATGACTGGCGATCTTCTGGTGCAAAGGTTCGGAATAGGTCGAAACGGTCCTGGTTCCCAAACGTTCATCACCTACTCCCCGGCCTGGACAAGAGAACATATCCTGGAATGTGTACTCTTCGTCGAACCCATTGGCGGATGAGGCGTTGACACCGTCCCAGACCTCCCGGACCTGCTCTAAGGTCAGAGGCAATTCTGAGAGCATCCGGGCCACAGAATTAGGGGTAACCCCTTGTGTGACAGTTGGTTCTTCTAAAGACAAGAAGGTTGATTCTGTCTTGTCACAAGCGTGGAAAGACAGCAAAAGGGCAAGTGCCAGCGGCAATTGCAGCGGCGACTTCTTTTTCGCGATGAAATTTTTCATTTTGAATAAGTTTTTTAGTTGTTAATATCTCAACCGCGAAGTGACAAAAAAACATCCGTTGAATGAAATATTCAACGGATAAAAACAAAAAAAGGCCTTCCAGGCCCCTGGAAAGGGTTCAGGAGAAGATGACGAATCGGTTTTTCCCGGAAAAATCGTCAAGAATCTCCACTTTCTTGAATCCAGCCTCAATAAAAAGGTCTCGAGTTCGCGCCCCAAGCAGGTCATTTATTTCCACGATGCCAGTACCTCCAGCGGCCAGGAGGGTCTTTGACCAATTGGCGACAGCCCGGTAGAAAAGAAGAGGATCACCATCCGGAACGAACAAAGCCATGGCGGGCTCATGGTCAAGGACATTCTTGCGCATGTCTTTCCGCTGGGATTCCATGATGTATGGAGGGTTGGAGAGGATAAGGTCAAACTGGCCGCAAGGGAAGGAGGGAGGGTCGGCGAGAATGTCTGCGTGGAGGAAGACCGCCCTTCGGCTCCGCTCAGGGACCGGCGCTTCGGCTCCGCTCAGCGACCGGCTAAAATCTTGGCGGGAAGCGATGGCAAGGGCTTTTTCGGAAATATCAATTCCATAGACCGTTGCAGAGGGGACCTCCATGGCCATTGTCCAGGCGATGCACCCGGAGCCGGTGCAAAGATCGAGGATTCTGATCGGGGAGGAGCCCCTTACCAACTTAATCGCCTCAGAGCAAAGTATTTCCGTCTCAGGCCTCGGAATCAGGACATCGGGAGTGACCCTGAAACGACGGCCCATGAATTCCGAATATCCCAAAACATATTGCAAGGGCTCGCCGCCCGAAAGCCTGTCCATATCTTCTGAAAGAATCGCCTGGGCTTCCGGACCTGGAGAAAACTCCGGATCAGTCGCGTAAGTGTAACGTGCCACTCCGAGACGACTTTCAATAAGGTCAAGAAGAATATTCCTAGCCTCCCGCTCCGGATACAAGGACCCGAGACGAGAGACACCTTCCCGAAGGAAATCCCTCAGGAGCATCAGGAATTCTCGATTATTCCGGTGAGGAAGTCCGTGATGTCGATGCCGGCGGTCCTGATCATCTTAGGGACCAGAGAAGCGCTGGTCATCCCGGGGATTGTGTTTACCTCAAGGAAATACAGTCCGTCCTCACCATTGATATAATCCATCCTGACCACTCCCTTGCAGCCGAGATGGGAATATATACGCTTTGTAACCTCCTGAACATGAGTGCTGAAGGATTCCTCGACAGGAGCGGGGCATATTTCCTGACTATTGCCGTTGTACTTGGCGTCATAGTCAAAATAGTCGTTGTTCGTGACTATCTCTATGATGGGAAGGGCCTTTACGCCCTCGGCATCCGCATACGCCGCGCATGTGAACTCGCGGCCATTAATCCCTTGCTCGACTATCACGGTAGGACCTTCTGAGAAAGCGAAACTGATGGCCTCTTTCAGGTCTTCAGGGCGCATGACTTTAGTGATACCGAAACTTGAGCCGGCGTCCGTAGGCTTGACGAAAACGGGGAACTTCAACGTTGACGCGGCTTTCTGAACCACCTCATCCAGATCCATTCCGGAGCGTACGAATATATCCGGAGAGCATTTGACGAAATCCACGTCCCGCAGATAGCTCTTGCAGGCGAACTTGTCGAAAGCGATGGCCGAGACAAAGGCGCCGCAGCTGCTGAACGGAATTCCCAACATCTCAAGATACCCCTGCATAAGGCCGTTCTCACCGGGGGTCCCGTGCTGGACTATGTAGGCATAGTCAAAATTGATTTTCTCGCCATAAACCTTGACAGAGAAATCCGTCTTGTCGACCTCTGGCTGTGATCCTTCCGGGAAAGGGACGCGCATGGCGTCACGCTTTTTCATGGCCACAAGCCTCCACTCGCCGAACCGGGCGAATATCTCATAAACATCGTACTGAGTCCCGTCGATCCGTGACGCGACAAACTCTCCGCTTCGGCAAGAGACTTCCCACTCAGAGGAGTCACTGCCGTAAATCACCGCGATCTTGCTGTACTTGCCCATATCATTATTCAAAATAATAGTCCTCAATCTGGTTCTGTTGCTCAGAGACCTCATCATCACTACCGGTGCATCCGAGGCCATCCACGACGCCTGCCGGAGCTATGAACCTGTCATTCTGGCTAATGCCGAGAGTCCCGTCGGCCAGGACCTTCTTCATGAATATTCCCCATGTGGGAAGAGACATGTTGGCACCCTGCCCGAGCGCTCCGGACTGGAAGTGGATCTGCCTGTCCTCTCCTCCTGTCCAGACTCCGGCGACCAGAGTCGGGGTGTAGCCGATGAACCAACCGTCAGAATTGTCGTTGGTCGTACCGGTCTTTCCGGCGATCTCGCCCATGAGGTTGTAGCGATAGCGGAGCCTGCTGGCGGTTCCGCCTTGCACGACACCCTCCATCAGATTAACCATCAGATAGGCAGTTCCTTCCCCGATGGCTTCTTTCTTCTTTCCGGAGAACTCGCTGATGACGTTGCCCTGGCTGTCTTCAATCCTGGTCACGTACAAAGGAGCGACATACACGCCCCTGGACGGGAAGGTGTTGTAGGCGGCGACCATCTCCCAGAGGGAAATGTCGGCTGGACCTACACACAGGGCAGGAACTTCGTCGATATGGCTCTGGATGCCCATCCTGCGCATCATGTCCGCCATTGCCTCCGGGCCGAACTGTTTCATCAGGTAAGCCGAGATGTTATTGGAGCTGTTGGTCAAGCCCCATTTCAGGGTGACAGTCTTACCTATCCATTTCTCGCTGTCGGTACTCCTTGGAGTCCAGGTGGTTCCGCCAGGAATCTCGAATGTCTGCGGGAGGTCCACAACCTTGTCACAAGGCGTCATGCCCTCCTGCATGGCCAAGGTGTAGAGGAAGGGCTTGATGGTTGAGCCGACCTGACGCTTACCCTGACGCACGTTGTCATATTTGAAATACCTGTAGTTCGGACCTCCGACATACGCCTTGACATGACCTGTCCCTGGCTCCATGGCCACGAAAGCGGTCCTGAGCATAGACTTGTAGTACCGGATGGAGTCATCCGGGGTCATCGTGGTGTCGACATAGCCTTTTTTATTGTAGGCGAACACCCTCATTTTCAATGGCTCAGAGAAAGTCTTCAGAATCTGGGAATCAGATTTGCCAGCCTTCTTGAGCATGCGCCAGCGGTCGCTCCACCGGCGGGCCTGGTTCATCAGACGGTTCCGGGTTGCCTCGTCGATGTCGTTGGAGAACGGAGCGTTGGTCTTTCGCTTCAGATCTTTCATGAAATCCCCCGGGAGGTCCTTGATGTGCTCAGCGACCTCCTCCTCGGCATATTTCTGCATCTTGTAGTTGATCGTTGTGTAGATCCTCAGTCCATCCCTGTCCAGGTCATACTTCGACCCGTCGGTCTTGCGTGTCTTCTCGAGCCAGCCGTACAACTCGTCATCAGCCCAGGCAAGCGAGTCAGCGGCGTAATCCTCGCGGATCTTATAGTCGGAGCGACGGGGCTTCTGGGCGGTCAACACCCTACGGAGCATATCCCTGAAATACGGAGCCCTTCCGGAATTGTGATCCTGGATCTCATAATTAAGGGTGATGGGAATCTCACGGATGGAGTCCCTCTGGGACTTGTCGATGTAACCGGCTTTCTCCATCTGTCCGATCACGAAGTTCCTCCTGACGAGGGCTTTGTCGGGATTGAGGGCAGGATTGTACCTGGTGGGCTTGTTGGCCATACCGACCAGCATCGCGGCCTCCTCGACGGTCAGGTCAGCGGGGGCCTTCCCGAAGAATGTCTCCGCCGCGGAACGTATTCCGAAAGCGTTGCTGCCGAAGAAGATGGAATTCAGGTACATGGTCATGATCTCGTCCTTCGTGTAGTCCCTTTCGAGCTTTACGGCAGTGATCCACTCCTTGAGCTTGATCCAGACCATTTTCATGTGGTAGATGCCTGGCACCTTGCGACCTATATCCTTTCTAGGATAAAGCGTTTTGGCCAGCTGCTGGGTTATGGTACTACCTCCTCCCTGGCTGGAATCCCGCAGCAGAAGAGTTTTGACCAACACCCTGGCCAGTCCCTTGAAATCTATGCCGGAATGCTTGTAAAAGCGGGCGTCCTCAGTCGCCACGGCGGCATGGACGACATTGGGGGAAAGTTCCTCGTATGTGACGAATGTCCTGTTCTCAATGTGGAATGTGGAAAGGATCTCTCCGTCTTCCGCTATGACTTGGGTGGCGAGGTTGCTGTCCGGATTCTCCAACTCCCTGAAAGAAGGGATGTCAGCGAACATCCACACGATCAGGACCATCAGTGCGATGAACAGCACCGGGAGCGTGATGAGGATCCAGAACCACTTGCTGATTTTCTTTCTTGTCTCTTGAGTCATAATAAAGACAAATTTATAACAAAATTTGGAAAATTGCCCGGTTTGTGCTTTACTTTGCGGAATGAAACTTCAAACATTCTATGAACAACTTGCAAAATAAAAGATTATGGCAGACAATCTAGTTATCGTGGAGTCTCCGGCGAAAGCCAAGACAATCCAGAATTACCTTGGAAAGGAAGACTACTTGGTAAAGTCCAGTTTCGGACATATCAGGGACCTGCAGGAAAACAAATTGAGCGTGGATGTGGAGAAGGGGTTCACTCCTGAGTATGTCATTCCAGCGGAGAAGAAGAGAGTGGTGGCCGACCTGAAGAAAGCCGCCTCATCCGTCTCCACAGTCTGGCTGGCTTCTGATGAGGATCGTGAGGGAGAGGCCATTTCATGGCACTTGTTCGAGACTCTCGGACTTAAGAAAGAAAACACAAGAAGGATCGTTTTCCACGAGATCACCAAAGACGCCATCACCAACGCCGTCAAGAATCCCAGGGACATAGACATGAACCTCGTGAACGCCCAACAGGCGCGCCGCGTCCTGGACCGGCTCGTCGGTTTCGAGCTGTCACCCGTCCTGTGGAGGAAGATCCAGCCGAAGCTCTCGGCCGGAAGAGTCCAGTCCGTCGCCCTGAGACTTGTTGTGGAGAGAGAAAAAGAGATCATGGCTTTTGAAAGCGAGCCTTTCTACAGGGTTGACGCTGTCTTCCATCCAGAAGGCCAGCCGGCTTCCGTCAAAGTCAAAGCCACTCTTGACACCAGGTTCCACGGCATAGACCAGGCCAGGGAATTCCTGAATGACTGCATCGGAGCCCAGTTCCGGATCTCCAGTGTAGAGAAGAAAGACGCTGTGAGGTATCCCGCTCCTCCATTCACGACCTCAACCCTCCAGCAGGAGGCCGGCAGGAAACTCCACTTCCCTGTCAGTGTCACCATGAGAGTCGCGCAGGCACTCTACGAGAGGGGTCTAATCACCTACATGAGAACAGATTCCACCAATCTGTCCTCTCTCGCCCTCGGCACTTCGAAGAAATACATCATTGAGCATTTCGGACCGGAATACCAGAAGACCCGCCAGTTCAAGACCAAGGCTAAAGGGGCCCAGGAGGCTCACGAGGCGATCCGTCCCACCTTCGTCGAGAACACCGAGATTGAAGGGACCGCCCAGGAAAAGAAGCTTTACAACTTGATCTGGAAAAGGACAGTCGCATCGCAGATGGCCGACGCCAAGGTCCTGAACACGATGATGAGGATCTCCTCCGACAAAAGGGATGAGAAATTCAGCGTACAGGCCACACAGGTCTTGTTCGATGGCTTCCTGAAGCTCTACATGGAGGGAACCGACGACCAGGAGGCGGAGAGCGACGATGTCATTCTCCCCGACCTGCAGACCGGCACAGTCATGGAGCGCAAAGCGCTCACCGCTGAATGTAAGTTCACCGCCGCCCCGCCGAGATATTCGGAACCGACTCTGGTCAAGAAACTTGAGGAGCTCGGAATAGGGCGTCCTTCAACATATTCTTCAACAATAAGCACCCTCATTTCCGGACGAGGCTACATCGTGAAGGGAGACAAGGAGGGCAGAAAGATACCGGTCACCAACCTCGCCTTGAAAGACAATGCGGTCTCCGAATCATCTAAGATTGAGACGGTTGGGGCGGAGAGGGGAAAACTCCTGCCCCAGGAAATCGGAATGATCGTGACCGACTACCTTGAGAAGAATTTCACCGACATCATGGACTACGATTTCACGGCTAATGTCGAGAAGGACTTCGACCAGATCGCCGGCGGAGAACAGGAGTGGAACAAGGTGATCGGAGAATTCTACACCCCGTTCCACAAAAAAGTGGAAGAGGTTCTCCACGACGGCAATTTCAGCCGCGTGTCCAGAGAGATCGGGGTCACCCCGGACGGCTTCAAACTTACGGCCAAGTTCGGAAAATACGGTCCTTTTATTCAAAAAGGCGAGGGAGAAAGCGCCCAGTACGCTTCTCTCGGAAAGGGCCAGCTGATTGAGAATATCACTCTCGCTGACGCTATCAAGCTTTTTGAGCTCCCAAGAACAGTTGGTGAATACAAAGGACTTGAGGTGATCGCTACCAAAGGCCGTTTCGGCCCGTTCATCAAGTTCGGAGATAAGAATTTCTCGCTCCCCAGAGGCAAGGATCCCCTTAAAGTGACATTGGAAGAATGTGTCACATTGATCGACGCCGGTATGGATAAGAATCCCGCGAATTCTGTCATCGCCGAGTTCAAGGACTCCGGAATCCAGGTCCTGGACGGCCGTTATGGCCCGTACATCAAGGCTAACGGCTCGAATTACAAGATCCCCCGCGGCACGGACGCTTCCACCCTCACCGAGGAGGCTTGCAAGGACATCATTGAGAATTCAAAACCAACAGCCAAAGGTCACAGACAATTCAAAAAGTCTTGATTTTTTAATTTAATTGGTTAAATTTGCCATCATTAAGTTATAAATTGAAAGTGATGGTAACTTACCACATCGATCAGATCGACCAGAAAATCTTGTCTTTTCTGGTCAAGAACGCCAGGATGCCTTTCTTGGAAATAGCCCGCGAGTGCGGAGTTTCCGGTGCTGCCATTCACCAGAGAGTCAAAAGACTGGAAGCCAACGGAGTCATCACCGGTTCCCGTCTTCTTGTCAAACCTCAGGCTCTAGGCCTTAATGTGTGCGCATTCATCAGTGTGACCCTTTCGGAAGCCAACAAGTATCCCGAAGTCGTCACCAGTCTCAAGAAGATTCCAGAGATTGTGGAATGCCACTTCGTGACAGGCAGCGCTGCCCTTCTCGTCAAGGTCTATTGCTTTGATAATGACCACTTGATGGAGGTGCTTCTGAACACGATGCAGAACATCCCGTTCGTCCAGTCGACAGACACGATGATTTCCCTCGACCAGGCTATCGAACGCCAAGTGTGGGTTAAAGATTATAAGAACACCAGCTACCAGACTACCGGAGAGAGGAATTGATTATCATCCTGGCAAGTTCCAGGTCCTCCGGTGAAGTGAGTTTGATGTTATACCTCTCCCCTTCCAGGAATGAGAGAGGTATTCCTTTTTTGGCGGCCACGGAGGCGTCATCCGTAAAGGAAGTGTCGAAAGGCAGGGAATAAGCGTCCTTGATGTCCTTGGACATGAACATCTGGGGAGTCTGGGCGCAGTAGACCCGGGACCTGTCGATCTCTCCATCCGCTGCCACAAGTCTCTCATTGCCAGCGCTATCCTTGACCTTATCCACCAGTTTGAGAGTGTCCACTGAGGGTACGACAGGAATAAGCGCCCTGTGCTTTCCTGTTGACATCTCGTCGAACAGTGTCTTGACAAGCTTGGGAGAAACCAGCGGCCTTACCCCGTCATGGATTGCCACAATGGCTCCGTCAGGAACTTTCTCCAGAGCGTTTCTCACAGAATGGAAACGCGTGAATCCCCCGTAGACCAGTTGTTGGGGACAGTTAAAGTCGCTCGAAAGGCAGTACTCTTTCCAGAGTGAGACACAGTCTTTGGGGAGGACCGTGATCACTTTGATGTCCGGCTCAGCGGACAGGAAAGTCTCGATGGTGCGCCTGAGCACCGGCTTGCCGCAAAGATCCAGGAACTGCTTGGGGGTGGAAGACCCCATGCGAGTGCCACTCCCGGCAGCCATCACAATCACTATTTTAGTTTCCTTGCTCATAAAATATCCTCGCGAATATAACTTTTTTTGTATATTTACAAGTTGATATAAAGACAAAGGATTTTTATGGCATTTTCATTTTTAACGCAAGAAATAGCAATGGACCTTGGCACCGCCAACACCGTCATTTTCCGAAATGACCAGAAAGTGCTGGACGAGCCGAGCATTGTAGCTATAGACAACAATACTCAAAAATGCATAGCCATCGGCCAGCAGGCCAAGCTGATGCATGAACACACCAACCCCGGGATCAAGACCATACGGCCGCTTCGTAACGGAGTGATCGCAGACTTCAATGCCGCCGAGATGATGATCAAGGGATTCATCAAGCAGGTCAACAACAAGAAAAAATCCCTGTTCTCCCCCAACCTCAAAATCGTTGTCGGAATTCCTTCCGGCAGTACCCAGGTTGAGATCAGGGCTGTGCGTGACTCTTGCGAACATGCCGGAGGAAGGGATGTTTACCTGATCTACGAGCCGATGGCCGCGGCCCTTGGTATCGGTCTTGACGTGGAAGCGCCTAAAGGCAACATGGTCGTCGACATCGGAGGTGGAACCGCTGAGATCGCCGTGATCTCCCTCGGCGGTATTGTCGAGCAGGAGAGCATCCAGACCGCCGGTGATGTGTTCAACACCGACATCCAGTACTACATGCGCCAGCAGCACAACATCAGGATCGGCGAGACAACCGCCGAAAAGATCAAGATCGCTGTCGGAGCTGTGATTCCCGACCTCGATGAGGAGCCGGAACCTTTTGTCGTGAACGGTCCTAACCTCATGACGGCCCATCCTGTCGAGGCAAGAGTGACCTATCAGGAGATTGCCCATTGCCTCGATAAGTCCATCGCCAAGCTTGAGGCCTCGATCCTCCATGTGCTGGAGCAGACTCCCCCTGAATTGTACTCGGACATTGTGGAGAACGGAATATTCCTCTCTGGCGGCGGCGCCTTGCTCCGCGGTCTCGCCAAGAGATTCACAGAGAAGGTCAACATCCAGTTCCACGTCGCCGAGGATCCGCTGAGAGCTGTCGCGAGAGGTACTTGCATAGCTCTTAAGAAGACTTCCAACTACTCATTCCTCATGAGATAATGCCGAAGGAGAGACCATTGGCAAGCAGAATCATCAATCTCGCGGTCTTCATCTTGCTGGAGACCGCCTCCTTGCTTATGCTCTCTCACAACAGCACGCTCCAGAGACTTTGGATAGCCCGGTTGTCTCACGGATTCATGGCCAAGACATGGGGGGCGACCCAGAGTGTAAGGAACTATTTCGGCTTGAAGAGCCAGAACGACGAGCTCGCCCTTGAGAACGAGCGCCTTAGGGAGACCTTGCGGGCCTATGAGCTTGCGGCGAAAGAGTCTGATCCGGCCTTTATGCCTAGTGTTAAGGAAAACGGTTTCAGGTACATCCCGGCGACCATCATCAAATCAGGGACTTCATCCCAGCACAACTACCTGATTCTTGACAAGGGAAGCGAGGATGGTGTCGTCGCCAACTCAGGCATAGTCTCTTCCAAAGGAGTGATAGGGATAGTGGATGCCGTCAGCAAGCACTACTCCTATGCGATCTCTTTCCTCAATAAGGAGCTCAACATCAGCGCCAGGATTGACACTTCAGGAGCTGTGGGTCCCTTGGCTTGGGACGGATTGAGAACAGACGAGGGAGTGCTGAGGGAGATCCCTCTCCAATTCAAGTACAATATTGGCGACACGGTCTACACAAGTGGATATTCGGCGATATTCCCTCCTGACATCCCATTAGGTTTGGCCGGAGAGGCGAAAGTCATCAATGGAGCCACTAATGAGATCAGGGTCAAGCTGTTCCAGGATCACAGCGCATTGAAGTACGTCACCATCATAGAGAACACCAGAATTCGGGAAATCGAGGAGATCTCGAAGTCGGACAATATTAGCGGGGAGGATAAGGAATGAGACGGACATTTGCCTTGACATACATCTTGATGGTCGTGGCTCAAATGCTGCTGACCAATTACTTCCATTTCTCTCCCCTGTGCATGGCGACGATCCTTCCCATGATGGTCCTCTGCATTCCCACCAAGGTCGAGACGCTATGGGCGATGGTCATAGCTTTTGCCACCGGACTCGCCGTTGACCTTTTCGTCGAAGGTGCCCTCGGGCTCAACGCGTTGGCCCTGGTGCCGGTCGCCTTCATAAGGAAGGGCCTGATCGGGATGATCTTCGGAACCGAGCCTTTCGAGCATAAAGAGAACATCTCGACCAGGAAATACGGTTTCGCCAGAGTCTCATTCGCCATCATTCTGGTGACATTGCTGTTCCTCGCGATCTACATCGTGGCCGACTGTGCCGGAACCAGGCCAACCTGGTTCGTCGGGGCCAAACTTGGAATCTCCCTGGCTGTCAGCTACCTGATGTCAGCCGTACTTGTCAATCTGCTGAGCTATGACGACCGAAGGTAACAACCGCAGCCGGGTCCTGCTGATAGGCCTGTTGATCGTCGCGGCTGTCCTTCTGGGCAAGCTGTTCTACATCCAGATCATTGATGACAAGTACAAGATAAACGCGTCGAACAATTCCATGGTCTACGACATGATCTACCCGACAAGGGGAATCATCTACGACCGGAATGGAAAGATAATCGTCAGCAATAAAGTTACTTACGACATTCTCGTGACGCCTCGGGAAGTCACTCCGTTCGACACCTTGATGCTTGCTTCCGCCCTCGATGTGAGCGTCGATTTCATCAAGGAGAAAATGGGAGAATATTCCCGTAACAAGAAAAAGATCGGCTACCAGAGCATGGTCATGCTCAAGCAAATCAAACCGGAGACTTACATGAAATTCGCTGAGCTCCAGTACAATTTCCCCGGGTTCAGAGGGCAGGTCAGGAGCATCAGGGACTATCCGGTCAATGCCGGAGGCAACCTTCTCGGTTACGTCTCCGAAGTCGACCAGAAGTACATAGAGTCCCATCCAGGCGAGTATCGTCCGGGAGACTATGCGGGCAAGACCGGCATCGAGGCCGCCAGGGAGAAAGACCTCCGAGGGGAAAAGGGCTACCACATCTACCTCCGCAACTCGAGGAACCAGATCGAAGGGCGGTACAAGGATGGCGAGATGGACAAAGAAGCCGTTCCTGGCCATGACATCATGACCACCATCGACGCTGACCTTCAGCAGTACGGACAGGAACTGATGAAAAACAAAGTCGGAAGCCTGGTGGCCATCGAACCCAAGACCGGGGAGATTCTTTCGCTGGTCTCCAGTCCGGGAGTCGATGTCAGCATGCTCGCTGACATCAGCCAGCACTACAACGACATCATCAAGGATCCCCACAAACCCATGTTCAACAGGGCGGTCCAGGCTCCCTACCCTCCCGGTTCGGTCTTCAAGCTAGTGAACGGCCTGATCGGCCTCCAGGAGGGCGTCCTCAACATGGACATGGCCTACCCGTGCTATCAAGGCTACCATTTCGGGAGCCACAAGCTCGGCTGCCACAGCCACTACTCACCATTGAGGCTTGAGGAGGCTATCATGATGTCCTGCAATGGCTTCTTCTGCTACGTGCTGAGGAGTATTCTCGAAAACAAGAAATACAAGAATATTGACGAGGCCCTTGACAAATGGAATGAATATGTCCAGAGCTTCGGATTCGGGCACAAGCTCGGCAGCGATTTCCCCGCTGAGCTGGGAGGCACAATCCCCACCTCAAAGCTCTACAACAAGAGGTACGGCAAAGGAGGGTGGAAATTCACGACCATCATCTCCATCTCGATCGGCCAGGGTGAGGTCGGTGTGACCCCTCTCCAGATCGCCAACCTGGCGGCCATCATGGCCAACAGGGGATGGTACAAGATTCCCCACATTGTCAAAGCATCGGAAGGTGTTGAGATTGAGCCTAAATACTACGAGAGGCAATACACAATGGTCGACACGACCAATTTCCAGAAAGTCATCAACGGGATGTGGCGCGCCGTCAACAACGGCCCGGGAACGGGTTGTACCGCTTGGGTCGCTGAGGTAAAGGGACTGGACATCTGCGGGAAGACCGGCACGGCACAAAACCCCAGAGGAGCGGACAACTCCGTGTTCATCTGCTTCGCCCCGAAGGACGACCCGAAGATCGCTGTCGCGGCTTATGTGGAGAACGCCGGTTTCGGAGCGACTTGGGCGGCCCCTATCGCCTCGCTTCTCATCGAGAAATACCTCAATGGCGAGACTTCAAGGCCAGATCTGGAGAACAGGGTCATGCAAGGCGACCTGATGTCAAGAGTAAAAACCTACAATTAACGAATACGGATGAGCAACTTTTCAGACAGGGGTGTCAAACAGTCGATCGACTGGAAGCTGGTGGTCTCCTACCTGCTGCTGATCCTCATCGGCTGGGTCAACATCTACGCTTCCATCCACTCCTCCGAGCCTTCATCCATATTCGATTTCAGCGTCAGGAGCGGAAAGCAGTTCGTCTGGATCCTGACGGCGCTTGGACTGGCCGCGCTGATTCTATTCGTCGTAAATCCCAGATTCTGGGAGAGTTCCGCACTGCCTTTGTACCTGTTTGTCCTGGTGTTGCTCGTAGTGGTCATATTCGTGTCGAAAGACGTGAAAGGATCTCACTCGTGGTTCGAGTTCGGCCCCGTGAAATTCCAGCCGGCAGAGATCTCCAAGATCACGACATCCCTCCTTTTGGCCACCCTCATGAGCCAGACCAACTACAGGATAACAAGGCTGAAAGACTTTCTGATGACAGCATTGGTCATCGGGGTTCCGATGCTTGTGATTCTCGCCGAGAGCGAGACCGGTTCGGCTCTCGTGTACGTTGGCTTCCTCTTTGTCATGTACAGGGAAGGATTCTCCGGATGGTGGCTGTTTAGCATCATCGCAGCGATTCTCCTGTTCATCCTGACCCTCACGGCATCGCCTTATGTGTCGATCCTGACTCTGCTTGGTTTGATAACCATCTCCGTGGCGATCGGATCCGGCCAGATCGACAAATTCTTCTGGATCAATCTCGCGGCAATAACCTTGCTGGCCTTTTTACCGTTGATTTTCGAGAAGGCCATCTCTGAGGGCAGCTTCATGTCCAATGTCAAACCGATGTACATCGTCCTGGGGCTCTGTTTTGCAATAGTCATTTTTTTTCTGGTAAAAGGCTACAAAGAACGCAGGCGGATCCTCTCGATGTCTGCCGTAGGAATTATCGCCGGAATAGCCTTGGTGTTTTCCACTGAATTCATATTCAACAGCATACTCCAGGATCACCAGAGAAAGAGAATCGAGGTGCTGCTCGGGATGAAAGAAGACCCCACGGGTGTTGGCTACAACGTCAACCAGAGCATGATCGCTATCGGTTCCGGAGGTTTCACCGGCAAGGGTTTCCTCAACGGGACCCAGACCACTTTCGGTTTCGTCCCGGAGCAGAGCACCGACTTCATTTTCTGCACAGTGGGTGAGGAATGGGGGTTCATCGGTTGCCTGATAGTGATCTTTTTGTATGTCTTCATGATCTGGAGGATCATCGTCGATGCGGAGAAAAGCAGGGAAAGTTTCACCCGGATTTACGGGTATTGTGTGGCGTCCTGCATATTCATGCACCTTTTCATCAACATCGGAATGACCATCGGCCTGATGCCAGTGATCGGGATTCCTCTGCCGTTGCTAAGCTACGGAGGCTCGTCCTTATGGGCATTTACTGTGCTGATTTTCATATTCATAGCCCTTTACCGCCAAGAGAAGAAATACTATTAACCAATCCAAATAATATGAGAAAGACTCTGACCACATTGGCCGCCGTACTGTTCTGCGCCACCCTTCTCGGACAGGTCAAAGTAGCAGTCCACGAGAACGCCACCGACCAGCCGGTCATCCCCAAGGAGATCTACGGACAATTCGCCGAGCACCTTGGCAGATGCATCTATGATGGCATCTGGGTCGGAAAAGACTCCCCTATCCCGAACATCGACGGTTACAGGAAAGACCTTGTCGAGGCCATCAGGGAACTCAAAGTGCCAGTACTTCGCTGGCCGGGAGGCTGTTTCGCCGATGAATATCACTGGCGTGACGGAATCGGTCCCCAGTCCGGGAGGCCAAAGATGATCAACTCCAACTGGGGCGGGACAGTCGAGGACAACTCTTTCGGAACGCATGAGTTCCTGAACTTCTGCGAGATGCTCGACATCGAGCCTTACATCTCCGGAAATGTCGGTTCCGGAACCGTCGAGGAGCTTGCGAAATGGGTTGAATATATGACAGCCAAAGGCGGCACTATGGCTGAGCTGAGAGCCGCCAACGGCCGTAAAGAGCCTTGGAAGGTGAAATATCTCGGGGTCGGCAACGAGAGCTGGGGCTGCGGCGGCAGCATGACTCCGGAGTTCTACTCAGACCAGTACAAGAGATACGCTGTGTACTGCCGGAACTATGACGGCAACCACCTTTACAAGGTGGCCAGCGGAGCCTCGGATTATGACTACAACTGGACCAAAGTGCTGATGCAGAGGGTTCGTAGCAACATTTCAGGCCTTTCTCTCCATTACTACACCACCGATTGGAGCAAAAAAGGATCCGCCACCCAATTCACCGACGACGACTACTACAATGTTCTCGCGAAGGCTGTCGAGATCGACGAAGTGATCAAGAATCATGAGGCTATCATGGATCTCTACGATCCCAACCACAGGATCGACCTGCTTCTTGACGAGTGGGGCACTTGGTTCGATGTCGAGCCCGGCACCAATCCAGGCCACCTCTATCAGCAGAACTCAATGAGGGATGCCATGGTCGCGGCCATGACTCTGAATATATTCAACAAGCACACCAGCCGTCTTAAGATGGCGAACATCGCCCAGATGGTCAATGTCCTTCAGGCCATGATCCTGACGAAAGGCTCCGAAATCGTGCTTACCCCGACCTACCACGTGTTCCGGATGTACAATGTTCATCAGGATGCCACCGCGGTTCCCGTAGCCTTCGCTTCTGACTCTCTGTCAACTACTTCCGGAAGGCTTTATCCGACCCTCAGCGTCAGCGCGTCGAAAAAGGAGAATCTCCATGTCTCCCTTGCGAACCCATCCGTTGATGAGTCCAAGACCGTCGAGCTGGAGTTTGACAGCCTGAAGCCGTCAAAGGTCTCCGGGGAAGTCCTCATCGGAAAAGGTAAAGGAATCGAGGCAGTCAAGTCTTATAATGATTTTGAAGGCAAGAGCGTTGTGGCCCCCGCGCCGTTCAAGGATTTCAAGACATCCGGGAAGACTCTGAAAGTCACCCTCCCGCCTGCCTCAGTGGTGGTTCTGGAGATTAAATAAAAGATTGAATCACAATTGCTTCAGTGCCCTGGCCAGCTGGTCGGGGCAACTTGTTCCACGCCCTTTGCA
>ODAI012323801.1_pt1 | contig 16089 bp, 17 predicted proteins | sample 1539321 | NCBI WGS metagenome assembly ODAI01 (sample SAMN02144231, study PRJEB22623) | gut metagenome | biome: sheep rumen | host: Ovis aries | place: New Zealand
ATTCCAGACGCGAAGCCAGCAGACAAAGCCGGAGCCAGCCGCGCCAGTGGAAGCCACACTGGAACCAGTGGCACAGCCGGACGGTGAAGACTGGCTGGCAGACAGCCGTGCTTTCTTGAAAGCACACTGGAACCATGAACACAACCACATACAAGTAGATGCTATTCCCGACTATATGCGTATATTCCGCGCTGACGTGTGCCGACATATCGGCTATAAAGACCCGGAACCAGTAACGCCGGAGCAAGTAACGCCGGAACTACCAAAGCCCGTGTTATCAGTGCTGGAACCAGCAGAACCAAAACACGCAGAACCAGCCGGAAGTTATGCGCAGAACCAGCCGGAAATTATACGCAGGCCAGCGCGCCGTAAAAAGAAGCGCGAAGAATCAAGTAAATATATTCAATTATCATTCGACTTTTAGATAGAAAGAATTATGAGAAAAAGGACAAAGAAGCAGCGCACAGACGGCTACCGTGGCCGCTGGACGGTTACGGGCGTTAATAGACTTACTGGTGAGCGCGAAAGTATTACCATACCGTGCCAGTACGAACAAGCTAACGCCATCTATGAGAGATTGAAAGCCAAACGCGCCAGCCAGCGCAGTTACACACACCCAAAACTGGAACGTGCGAGGGGGGGGGAGTTACCGCTATTCAGTTAGAACTATTCAAATGACATGGCTATGAAACAGAGATATTACGACACTGCCACTGGCAGACTTTATGACCGTCACACTGGCTGCATTACGCTGGTGCGCGTATGGACTGGCCAAATGTTAGGAGATTTGCGCCGCTGGTATGCTACTACGACTAACGACGAACTGGCCGCGCTGCTGGGTGTGTCACGGTGCAGCGTACAGCGTAAGGCGAAGCAGTTAGGACTTCAGAAAGATGCTGGCTGGCTGCGTAAACTACGCCATCAGTCTTTGACGTGGGCGCGGATAAGAAATAACAAGTTAGGCCGTGGCCGCTTTCAGCCCGGCAACCGCATAGGCGTGGCTAACTGGTTTAAGTGTGCGCAGGCGTAAGTATATACTTATGCAGGCGCGAAGAAATTACAAACGAAATAAAAGTATATACTTATGATAGAAGAAAACGAAAACCCGGTACGAAAGTTTGATACCAGCCGCTATGATATTTACACCATCAAAGAAGCCGTGGACGTGTGCGCTATCCAGCTTAACGAAGACATTCCGGCTATGCTGAAAGTGCAGGGCGTGGCGCGTGCAGAATGGGAACACCATATAACGACCTACTCCAGCGGTAAGAAAGAAGACTATAAGGTGCTTAAATATATCATAGCAGACAAGGGCGCAGCTTATCCCGGCGACTGGCTGGTATGGAACGGAAACTATCTGCAAATCATGTTTGACGCAGAATTTAAGCAGAAATATAAACCCAAACGTGCTAATAATGCAAAATAATTACTACCTTTGTAGTGTGTTTTCATAGCACTTGAATTAGCTTTGCCAGTCTGCGAAGATAGGCGGTAATACACAAGGATTTTTAGTTAAACATAGGCTTTGGCGCGCCAGCGGGCGCGCTTTTTTGTTAGCACAAATGAACTAACTTTGTGAAAAACTTAGTACCTTTGTGCCAAACCTATTAGTTTTTGCTGATTATGAAAGAAATCGAATTTGTAAAAGTAGGCACACGCCTACTGAAAGCAGACGCAGAACGTCTTAAAGCCGTGGCAAAGCGTAGCGGCTTCAGTAGTGACTACGCATTAGTGCGCTATCTTATTCACACGTTTTTGCGCGTGGCAGACCCTAAGAACGACGTTATAGACGCGCCGTTAGCACCTGAATTTATAGAGTTATTCAGCACTGACAAAGGACAGAAGAAACGGCTGGAAGCTGTCTATAAGAACTTTGGGCGTGCAGCCTACGCGCTACGTGACTTTCACATGAAAGCCGGAGATTATGACAAGCCGGAAGCTGGCGACGTTATAGCCGACGAAGTAGCCAGTATGTTTGAAGACTGCGAGAATGAGGGCGCGGTGAAGACGTACCCGGCTGACGTACTGAAACGAACCGTAAAGTAAGCGTATGGCCAAAGACGACAACTATAACAGAATCATTCACGGCAAAGAGTGGCGGCGCGTCAGTAAGCTATATAAAGCCGCGCATCCGCTATGTGAAGAATGCGAAAAATGGCCAGCTACGGCGGTACATCATCGCAGACCGCTGGAAACGTTTACAAATTTTGGCGACATGCTGGCAGCAGCATACGACTGGCAGAATTTGGAAAGCGTTTGCCAAAAATGCCACGACAAACTGCATAAAGAACTGGATAGCCATAACTTTGCCCGTAACAAGGAACTGGCAGCGCGCCGGAATGAAGACCGCGCCAGCAGCATACTATCACTATTTGAAGACTAAGGACATGGCAGACGAAAAGAAGCAAAGACACCTAATAGGCGACGACAAAACCATGAAGCAGCGAAAAACTAACAGCTTCATGGACTTAATACGCGCCGCGCTGGAAGCAGCCGACTTATACAAGCCGGAAAAGGAACCAGCCATATACATACTGGCTACATTACTGGAACTATACCAAAAGACGCGCGCCGCCATCGACAAAGACGGGCTGACGGTAGAGAATAGCACGAAGACGACTTTTAAGACGGTTGCGAACCCGGCAGTGGCTATGAATCTAAGCTATGCCAAAGCTATACAGAACTACTTACAGCAGTTAGGCTTATCCGCTGCAATGGCCAAAGCTGGCGACGCTGGTAGTAGTGGCGGCGGCAGTGATATGGCAGACAGCCCGCTTACAGAACTGCGTAACGCTATCGAGGGCAACAGAACGCCCGTAATACTGAAGCTGAAGACTAACGTATAGTGACAGATAGCGAGAAACAAGCAGCCCGTGCGCTGAAAGAAGCTGTTAGTAAAGAACTGGCAGCTATCAGCGTGGAAGCGTACAACTTGACAGCTATCGACTACAGACTGGAAGTGTACGCCCGTGGGCTTATTATGTCGCCGGAAAAACACAACCTTTGGGAACTGCTGGCACTTCGCAGATTCTTTGAATTTCTGAAAATATACGAATTCCGTATCAATGAAGTGCAAAACTACATAGTCTTCTACGAAAGTCTGAAGTTTGACGGCTTACATGGCCGGACACGCTACAAAATGACACCCGTACAAGTCTTTCAGTTTGCCAATATCATGGGCTTTTACACTAAAGACGGTAAACGGCTTATTCGTGACGTGCTGCTGTTTGTGCCGCGTAAGTTTGCGAAGACTACCAGCGTAACCAGCTTTGCTATTTATGACTTGTTAGTAGGCGACGCAAACGCACAAGCCTACACAGCGGCCAACAGCTACGAGCAGGCGCAAATCTGCTTTAGGGAAATTAAAGAAGTGCTAAAAGGCTTAGACCCACAATTAAAGTCGTTTAAGCTGAAGCGCGAGAAAGTGGAATGGATAGACACAGCTGCCAGCGGACGTACTGCATTTGTGCGCTGTTTGGCCAGCAAAGCCGACACACTGGACGGCTTGAACGCCAGCACAGTTATTATGGACGAATACAGCCAAGCCGACAGCAGCGAACTATACGGCGTGCTGACTACTTCAATGGGTGCGCGTCTAAACCCGCTTACTATCGTTATCACTACGGCTTCAGACAAGCCAAACGCGCCGTTTGTGTCAATGCTAAACCGCTATAAAAGCATACTACGCGGCGAAGTGGAAAATGACCGCGTATTTGCCCACATCTTTGAGCCGGACGTGGACGACGCGCCGGACGACCCGGCAACGTGGGCAAAGGTGCAGCCACACTTAGGTATAACGGTACAGCCGGACTACTACGCCGCTGAATGGGAGCGCGCGCAGACAGACGCAGAGGCCATGAAGACGTTTTTAACTAAGATGCTGAATATATTCGTAAGCGGAAATTCAAAGCCGTGGATAGAGGGCGCAACCGTGCGAGACCATAGCGAACAGATAGACATAACGACGTTAGGCGCGCCAGCAGACTGCGAAGTAGGCATAGACTTGTCAGTAGATAACGACTTTTCCGCTGTCAGCTACTTTATATATCTCAAAAACCGAAAGCAGGGCTACATTAAGACAGACTACTATTTCCCCAAAGGCCAGCTGGCTACGCATCCGAACCGCGAACTATACAAGAAATGGGCTGAAGCTGGCTATCTGCATCTATGTGAGGGCAATATAATAGACTACCAGCAAATCGTTAAGGACATTTGGGGCTACAGCAAATATCTGCGAATATGGAAGTTTGGCTATGACCGCTACAAGTCTGCTGAATTCCGTAACACGCTGATAGCATGGGGAGCCAGCAAAGACCAGCTATTTGACTATTCACAGACAGCCGTACACTTTACCGCGCCAGTGCTGGCCATGAGTAGGGGCATAGAAAAGAACTATTTAGTATTTGAGCCGAACCCGATAACGCAGTTTTGCTTTGATAACGCCGTGCTGGTAGTGGATAATATGGGCAACGCAAAGCCATTTAAGAAAAACGACAGCGAAAAAACGAAGATAGACGGCGTTATTACCGCGCTTATGGCTTTAGGTATGGCAGACAACCAAGTGCGTAAGGGGTAGACATCGAGGGGGCAAAAGAGACAATGGAACCAGTAATAATAAATCGAATTTTGCAAAATGGGTATATTTGACAGATTCAGAAAGAAGAAAAACGCCGGGCGAAGTTACAGCCGTGGCGCAGACCCTAACGTAATCGCCAGCACTACGGGCGACTTATCAGCCATCTTTGGCAATAACGAGGGTGTAAGCGAAACTACAGCCGTGCGTATAGCTACCGTGTTTAGGTGTGCCGACATCGTAAGCAGCAGTGTAGCCGGACTGGGCATGAATGTGCTAAGACGTAAGACCGTTGAGGCTGACGGCGAAAGCTACCAGCTATTCAGTGTAGAAGAAAAGCACCCGCTTCAGTATCTTTTGAGCGAAAAGCCTAACGACGTGCTTACGGCTTTCGACTTTATGAAAAACGCCGTGCTTAACGTGCTGCTTCGCGGTAACGCCTACATTCTGCCAGTCTATGAGCGTGGCGAAGTTAAGAAGCTGCTGCTGCTGCAAAGCGACAGAGTGACTTACGACGTACTGACGAACACCTACGCCGTTAATGACGACTACAACCACATACACGGCGAATATTACGCAGACGAAATCATACATTTGCGTAATTTCTCGTTAGACGGCGGCTATACTGGCAGCAGCACTATAGCCTACGCTGGTAAGGTGCTGCAAATCGGCATGAAGACCGACGAACTGCAAATAGACAGCTTTAAGCCCGGCAGCACTACGCGCGGCTTCATTTCCGGCGACAATACCGTAACGCAGGGCTTTGGCCAGCTGCAAGACGACCAGCTGGAAGCTGTCAGCGAGCGCGTAGAAAGAGAGTTAGGCAGCGGAAAGCGTATTTTCCAGTTACCGGGCGTTATGCGCTTCAATCAGCTGGCACTTTCCCCGGCTGACTTACAGCTGCTGGATAGTAAGAAGTTTAACGTGCTGGAAATTTGCCGCTTCTTTGGTGTGCATCCCGACAAAGTATTTGCACAGACCAGTACGAACTATAAGGCCAGCGAAAACAGCCAAACGGTGTATATGACTGACACGTTAGCACCTTTGCTTATCAAGATAGAAAACGAATTTAAAGTTAAGCTGATACCGCAAAGCGTGGCAGCAGACTACAAAATTAAATTCAATTTGGAAGACTACTACCAAAGCGACGTACTGGCAGAAGCCGACTACTTCACTAAAATGGTGCAGGCTGGCGGCATGACACCAAACGAAGTAAGACTGCGTAAAGGCCGTAAGCCGCTACCCGGTGGAAACAAGTTGTTTGTCAGCTGCAATGTAGCACCCGCTGACAGCGCAAAGATAAACGGCGACAAACAAACTGAAGCATCGAGGGGGCAAAATGCAGAATAAGTGACGTAATTATAAAACGACGCATAAAAATGAGTAAAACGAGAAAATTTACAAGAGCCTTTGAGGGTGAACACTTTCAACCGCGTGCCGTTGAGGGAACCCGGCGCATAGAGGGCTACGCTATCGTTTTCAATCAGCGCAGTGTATTTGTGACTGACTGGAACCTTTGGAAGCGTGTTATAGAAATTATCGCGCCTACGGCCATTAACGACGACCTACTGAAGCGTAGCGACGTTATAGCTACCGTAGAGCATGACAGCCGCCGTCTGCTGGCACGCAGTCTTAACGGCAAAGGTACGCTGGAACTATCCATAGACGAAACTGGCCTAAAGTATTCTTTTGAGTGCCCGGACACAGCCGACGGCAATTTTGTGTACGAACATGTGAAGCGCGGAAATATTACTGGCAGCAGCTTTATGTATGTCAATAAAGACGACGAATGTAATGTGACGTACACCAAAGAGACCGACGAAAACGGCAAAGAACAGATTATTAGAACGGTGAACACCATCGACAAACTGCTGGACGTAGCCGTAGTAATGCGCCCGGCATATCCAGCCAGCAGTGTGGAAGCACGCGCGGAAGAAATGAAAGAACTGGAAGCCGCCATTAAGCGCGCGCTGGGTGAAGCTGACGAAGACGACGGCAACGAAGACGACGAGACGCGCGAAGAAAAATACTGGCGTAGCCGTCAGCTTGCAAACGCCGCTTTGAAAGAAGCGTTAGACATCGAAATGAGACACTAAACTTATATTATTCACCAACTTTATAAAGTTACAATTATGCCAAAAAAGACTAAGAGCGTTGAAACACGCGCCAAAGAGAAGAATTTGCGCAGTCAGCTGGCAGCTAACAAGCTGAAAATGCAGCAAATCAGTGACAAACTGGTAGCCGAAAAGCGTGCTATGACAGACGAAGAGACTACAGAAATGGAGAATCTGCGTACTGCAAACCAGCAAATCAGCGTACAGCTGGACGTGCTGGAAGCACCCGACTACGAACCCGTGCAGGAGCGCGCCGACAGAGAGCTGGCCACTTCTGAAATTCTTGTATCTATGCGCAGTTTGCGCGGACTGCCTGACAAGTACGCTTATCTGCGTGCTACAGAAGACCCCAACCAAATGATTATCCCGGCCAGCGACGCAGAAGCTACACGCATTTTGCAGCGTGACGGCGGTACGCCAGCTATCCAGTCGCTTAACACCGTTACCCCGGTAGTGCCTATCACTATGCAGGATATTATCGAGCCGCTTTCGCATCTGCTTATCTACGACAAAGTAGGTTTGCGTATGCAGCACGGAATCGAAGGCCAGTGGAATTTCCCCGTGGTTAGTGGTGTTGAGGCTACTTTCTTAGGTGAGAACGTGGAAGTAACCGACAGCAAGCTGGACTTCAGCAAAATTACGCCGGAACCAAAGCGTTACAGCATCAGCATTCCCGTGTCTAATCTCGCTATGATTCAAGCCGTAGGACTGCGTAGCATCATCATTAACGCCATGTCTACGGGCGTGGCTAATCTGATTAACAAGGTTACTTTCAGCACTACGCAGGTAGGGCAGGCCGCTACTTTCCCGACTGGCCCATTTGTAGGCTGCGCCAACATCAACGCCGCTGCTACAAAGATTACCTACGCCGAAGCCGTAGCACTGAAGTATGCTGTTATCGGTAAGGGTGTGCTGGGTGCTGAATTCGGCTGCTATGTATGTACGCCGGAGACCTACGCAGAACTGGCAACCACGCCACGCGACGCTGGTAGCGGCCTTATGGTATTGCAGGACGGTAAGATAGACGGTACACCCGTATTCTATACTACCGACTTCGACGCTAATAAGCTGGGCTTTGGTATCTTTAGCTATGACGTTTGCGGCTTCTTTGGCCAGCAGAGTTTGGGCTTTGATTCAACCAGTAAGGACGCTATGAAGCAGGGCATGACATGGTTTGTGCTGAACGGCTACATGGACTTGAAAGCACTGCGTACAGAGGCATTTGCCTACATCACAAAGCACCAGTAAGACTTTGAATTCTTTCTATCATCAGCAGGCGGCTGGCTGGCACGTTGAGGCTGGCCAGCCGCTTCACTTAAAACGACACTATCATGGCAACTTTTGCAACACTGGAAGACTTGAAAGAGCAGTGCAACGTACAGCACAACGAAGACGACAAGCGACTGCGTGAAATGTTAGACGCTGCTGAATCATGGCTTGAAAAGACCGTACAGCAGCCGCTTACTGACATAGCCGCAAAGCATAACGGCGCGCTGCCAAAGGACTTAAAGCAGGCTATACTTATCTTTGGAGCCGGGCTTTATGCGAACCGTGAGGGCGTGGCGTTTAGCGGCCAGCCTACGCCAGTGCCGTATAATCTTATGTCGCTGGTAACACCATACATCAAATACCGTTAAGTTATGCGTGCCGGACTATTAGACGAATTTTGCACTATCTACGGAGAGCAACAGACGCAAAGCACTACTGGCTTTGTGAAGCGCGAGACCGTGGAACTGGCGCGCGTGCGCTGCCATCGTATCAACAAGCGCGAGAAAGCCGCCGTAGCTGCCAACGAAGAACAGCTGCAAGGCCAAGTAACGCTACAGCTGCGTGACGACGCGCGGCTGCGTGGTGCTACCAGCTTTAACTACGACGGCGAAGACTACCATATTACGCAGACCATCAGACAGCGCGCGGATAAGTCGTTAGAACTGACTGGCCAGCAGATTCAGAAATAAGCATGGGTAGGCTGACAGAATACTTTGGTAAGCCCGGAAGCGGTAACGCTGGCACTGGCGGCAAGGTAGCCGACGGCATCAGCGTGGAGTATAGCGGCATCGAACACATAGACGCTGCTTTGCAACAGCTGGCAGAAATCGAACGAGACAAAGCCGTGCAAGCCGGGCTACGCGCTGGCGGTACTTACTTAGTCAGACAAGGCCGTAAGCGTCTGCGTAAAGGACTGAAGACAGACAAAGCGCACAAACGCCGTGAAGCTGGCAGACAGCCCGGCAATTTACTGAAGTCTTTCGTGGTGAGGCTGAAGAAAAGCCGTACTGGTGCGCTGGTAGGCTTCAAACGGCCAGAGGGTGCGCACAGCCACTTAGTAGACTTAGGAACCCAAAAGCGTGAGACACACAGCGGCTTAAATCGTGGCGAAATGCCATCGTTACGCTACTGGAGTGAGACGCGCGAACAAGACACTGGCACAGCTTTGGGCTACGTTATCGAGGGAATAGAGAAAGCCGCTACACGCAGGCTGTCAAAATAACATCGAGGGGGCAAAAGTAAAACATACGCCAGTAATATAAAACGAGAATATGGCAAAGTCAAATATACGTGCAGGCGCGGTGATACGTGACGCGCTACTTCAAAACGAAGCACTGACGGCAATAGTAGGCCAGCAGATAATGCCACTACGCGCCGCCAAAGGCACTACTGGCAGCTACATACTATACGGACGCGACGGTTACGAACCTACGCTAACGCAAATGGGAAAAGTAGACAATGTGGCCGAAGTGCTGGTAAACTGCTACAGCACCGACTACGACGAAACTTTAGACATGGCCGAAGCCGTAGAAGATACCGTGCGCGTTATGCGTAACAGCGGCGTGGAAATATTCATAGCCGACTGCGTGGAAGACGTGGCAGCAGAGTTTAAGGACACTGGCGAAGCCGTCTACGTGCAGGCTTTCACTTTGACATTTGGAACACTTCAAAAATAAATCATAGTTATTAACAAATTAAACATTTTCAAATTATGGCAGCAGGAGCATACGACAGCGCATCTGACATCATGCAGGGTCAAATGCTGATTTACGTGGATAGCACGCTGTTTGCGTTTTCCACAAGTACAGAACTGGCACTTAACACTAACATGGTAGACACCAGCAACCAGTTAGACGGTGGCTGGGAAAGCAGTCTACCCGGTAAGAAAGGCTGGACACTTAACGGCCAGTCATTTGTCACGCAGAAGCAGGGCGCGCTTAGTGCCGACGAACTGCTGGCAAAGCAGATTAACGGGCAGACGCTTACTATTTGGTTTGGTAAGTGTACCATTACCGACAACGCAGAGGGCGGCGTGGACGTAACCAAAGGAAGCAAAGGCTGGACGGGTAAGGCACACATCACTGGTTGCACCGTGACCAGTGAGGCCGGAAACTTGATTAAATTCCAGTGCAATATGCAGGGTACTGGCGCGCTGAAGTCAGAGGGCGAATAACGGTTGTTTGACATAATCAGTAGTTAGTTTTAGGTTAGGGAGCCAGCCGGGTAACTGGCTGGCTTTTTTCTTTTTTATGCTTACTTTAGCGAATATCATAGAATGGGAGCAGCTGACGGGTAAGAAGCTGCAAGAATACGACGGCAGCAGTATAGACGACATGGCCGCTTTGAGCTATGTGCAGTATGAAGACCGCCGTAAATGGACGCTGGCAGAATACAAAGACGCTTTGCTGCTGGCTAAAGAGACGAAAGAACTTGAAAGCGTGGCACGCCGCGCCGCGCTGGAATTCCGATATATAGCACAATTCAATGCGCGCCGTGTTGAGGCTGACGACGAAAAGAACGACGACAGCATTACGGATATATGCGGCCAGCTTATCACTAACGGCATAGACGGTAATTTTCTGCTTTCGCGCGGGCTGGAAGATTTGGGCTGGCTGACGCGCGCCGCATGTCAGCACGAACAAAAGGCATGGGAAAGCAGCCGTTTTTGGGCTTATCTGCAACTATCGCCGTACTTAGACAAGAACAAAGTACACAACGCCAAAGAATTTCTACCGTTTGCGTGGGAAGCACCACTGGAAAGCGAAATCATCACAGACATGGAAAAGAAAATGGCAGCAGCATTATTCAAGACTAAAGTATAATTCAATATGGCAAAACTTAACTTTTCTATCGCGCTGAATCTGCTAACGCAGGGAATTAAGCACGGAGTGACTGAAGTAGAGGGGTATTTCAAGAAACTGCGTAGTACCATCACAAGCACGTTAGGCGGGCTGGGCATCGGTTTGGGTATAACGGAATTCGGGCGTAGCATGATTAACGCCGGAAAAGACTTTGAAGCTGGTATGGCCAGAGTGCGCGCCGTTACAAACGCCAGCACTGAAGACTTCAAAGCAATGGAAGCGGAAGCCAAACGGCTGGGCGGTACGACGAAGTACACGGCCAGTGAAGCCGCCAGTGCTTTGGAGAATCTGACACGTAACGGCTTGACACCCACGCAGGCTACAGCCGCTTTGTCTAAGACGCTACAGCTGGCGCAGGCTAACGCCATCAGTTTGGCAGAGGCGGCAGACATGGCTACTAATACCATGAACGGCTTTGGCATGAGCGTAGACGAGTTAGGCAAAGTGAATGACATGCTTTCCAGTACAGCCGCGCATAGTGCCACTAACGTACTGGAACTGGCAGAGGCCGTAAAGAACGCCGCGCCACTGGCTACGAACTGCGGTGTAGGCATCCAAGAAACTAACGCCGCGCTGGGTACACTGGCAAACGTAGGTATTAAGGGCGCGGACGCTGGCACGGCTTTGAAACAAGTCTTTATGGGGCTTTCTACTGAAAGCGACAAAGGAGCCGCAGCACTGAAGAAATACGGGCTGGAAATCAACCAGCAGACCGTAGAAGTAGACGGGCTGGCAGGCACATTAAAGAAGCTATACGAAAGCGGAATAGGTAAGAATAACCAAGACTTAGCAGACGTATTCGGGCGGCGTGCTTTCAGCGGTGCAGCTGCTTTGATTAACAACTACGAAAAGTTTATAGAACTTAACGACACGCTGGCCAGCAGCTACGGCGAGACAGAAAGAATGTTTGAGCAAGGCAGCGGGCGCATGGAAAACGCGCTGGCTTCTTTGTCGTCTGCATGGGAAGCGTTTCAAATCAAAATCTTTCAAGGCGGCGAAAATCTATTTGTTGCACCTATCGAAGCACTTACTGGATTCATACGATATTTCACAGAGAATTTAGGCACACTGGCCGCTAAGATACTGGCCATATTCGCAGGCGTTAAGGTTATCCAGTATTTCCGGCAGTGGCAGGCTGCTGGCGGTACTGCGTTTATGACAATGGCAGCACAAGCGCAGGCAGCACACGCAAAGGTAAATACCTTAGAGCGAGCCGGGCTGACACTGCGAAAACAAATCAAGTCACTGGAAGCACAGCTGGAAAAGGCCAGCGCAGACCAGCGTTTAGCCATCGAAGTACAACTGGAAGCAAAGAAGCGACAGCTGAAAGCCAACGAACTGGCCGTAACGAAAGCCACTGAAGCCGCTAAAGCAGCGGACGCGCAGGCAGCAGCCGTTAAGAGTGCTACCGGGTGGCAGCTGGCCATGATAAAGATAAAAGCAGCCGCTACTACAGCAGCAGCAGCCATGAAGACTATATGGAGTACCGTTTGGCCTATGCTGCTTATGACCGTAATAGTGGAAGTTATCAGCAAAATTTCTTCACTGATACGCGAAGCCGCCGGAGCGCGTGACGTTATCAAGGACATAGAGAAAGAAGCTACAAATAGCGAAAACGAGCAACGCGCCAAAATAGCCGCGCTGTCTAAGATAGTACACGACAATACGCAGGCCATCAAGAACCGCCAGCAGGCTATAGCGGACTTACAGAAAATAGTGCCTGACTATCACGCCAGCCTAACACAAGAGGGCAAACTGATAAACGACAATACTAACGCGCTGGACGCTTACTGCAAAAAGCTGAAGCTGGCAGCACAGATACAAGCCGCCAGTACGAAGCTGGCAGACGCGGAAATGCAGCTGTCAGACTTTGAAAAGAACGCCAGCAAAGGCGTGTCTGCTGCATACTTTAACGAGCGCGTTATGGGTATGTCAGAAAACGACGCTATACGCGAGGCTGGAGCATCCCCAAGCGGCTACAGAGCGTTTAAGGCTAAGTGGGCAAAGCTGCAAGCCAACGTGACGACGCTAAACAACTATATCGAGGATAAGACAAAGGAAATGAACGCCGTAGTAGTTACCAGTGGAACCGGGGGCACTGGTGGCGGTGGCGGCGGTACTGGCGGCGGTACTGGCGGCGACAACAAACAAAAAACCGACCTACAGAAAGCACAAGAAGACTATACACGCAGTCTGCGTGAACTTGACGAAAAGAAGCGGCTGGAACTGGTTACGGAAAACGAATACCAGCAGCAGCTTTCCCGGCTGAATGAAGAAACGCTGTTAAGGCTTCGCAGTAGCGACGACGTAGCCGCGCGCGAATCTGCATTTGCTAAGAAGCTGGAAGCAGCAGTAAAAGCCGACAAGTCAGCCAAAGCCGCGCGCGAACTGGCAGACGCAGAAGCGCGCTATAAGGAAACCATAGCCGAAGCTGACAGAAAGAAAGCTAACGGCGCGCTGACAGAAGAAAGCTACGCCAAAGCGGTACTGGCAGCACAGACGCGCTTCGTAGACCAAGCCGCCGCCATCGACGGGCTGACAGACGAACAGAAGCACACTATACAAGTCATACAGAAATACCGTAAGGCTTTGGAAGTGGGAGCCATGAACGCAGAACTGGCCAAACAGCCCGGACGTGACAAAACATTTGACTACAAGCTGACAGCCGACGAAATAGCGAAGACTGAAATAGAATACCAGCTTGAACAAGCTAAGAAGCGGCTGGCAGAAATGAAGTCTTTGGCCAGCGACATGACGGCAGAGATAGAAGACCAAATGAAGAAAGTCACGTCTTTGGATGAGGCTTTGAAGCTGGCAAAGGTACGCGAAGACGTTAAGGCACTGCAAAAGGACTTAGCAAAGACTGAATGGAATAGCGTAAAAGACTTAGCCAGCAGCACAAACACAATCGTAAGCGCGTGGACTGGTTTAGCAGATACGCTTTCCGACGAAGACGCAAGCCCGTGGGAAAAGATAGCCGCCATTTGGAACTCCATGACGCAGACGGTAGACGGCTTTTTGCGTATTATCGACGCAGTGAACGCATGGACTGAAGCCAGCGAGACTTTACAGAAAGCGCAGGCCGCTGAAGCTGCAATGACACAGACGACAGCCGCGCAAAAGGTAGCCGCCAACACGCAGGCTATAGCCAGCGACCAAGCAGCAGGCGCGGCAACCGTGGCAAAGGCTACTACAGACGTGGCCGCAAATACTGCCAGTGCAGCGTCTTCAGCCGGAGCCAGTGCCGCTAAATTACCATTCCCGGCTAATCTGCTGGCCGTGGCCGCTGCTATCAGTGCCGTGCTGGGCTTAATGGCTGCTATTCCTAAGTTTGCAGGCGGTGGCGTGGTGCAGGGCGGCAGCAGCATTAATGATTTGCAGCTGGCGCGGGTCAATGCTGGCGAAATGATATTAAACGGCAGTCAGCAGAAACGTTTGTGGAACGCCATAAACAGCGACATGCTACGTGGCAGCTTTGACGGTAAGCGCATTATAGGCGCGCTGCGTGGCAGTACGTTATATCTGCTTATGGAGAACTACAAGAAACAAGCCAAGAAACCGTAATCGAGGGGGCAAAGAGCCGCTGGTAGGCGGTAATATAAAGACATTTTATGAGTTACGCAGTAAAATATACTATACCATTTGCATCACTTCGCGGCAGGAAATACCGTGTAGAGATAGAGGAAAGCGGCTACAGCGGCGAACCAGTAGAACTTACTGGCGCGCCGGAACCGCTTACTATCAGCATTAATAACGACGCTTTCATATATACACCGTTAAGGCTTTCCACTGGAACCATCAGCGTAGTGGGTGGCGCGGAATTGCGCCAGCTGTTTGCTACCGGGTGGCAGCAGTACCGCGTTACACTGGTAGAACTGGCCAGCACTAACGAACCGGGCGGCGTGCGCTGGTGTGGATTTGTAAGGCCGGAAGAATTCACGCAGGACTACAGCGGCGGCACACAGCCGTTAGACATCGAAGTGCAAAGCGCGGTGAATGTGCTGGAACAGATACCGTACAAAGTGGCAGGGCAGGACGGTAAGCCCGGCTTTGTCAGTCTTCGCAGTCTGATAGGCCGCGCGCTGACGCTGGCAGCAGGCCGCTATAGCTGCGTGTATATTCCGCATACGTTTGCTATCAGCCGCGAAGCATACGGCGAAAATGCGCTGCTGCGTAACGACTGCCAAATATCAGAACAGAACTTTTTCGACGAAGAAAGCAAGCCAATGAACTGGCTGCAAATACTGGAAGAAATTTGTAGATTTGCACACTTGACACTTTGCGACTGGCAGGGTGCTTTGTGGTTTACAGACTACAACTATAAAGACGCTTATGACGCTTACGGAATCAGTGACGCTTTGCCACTTGTTGAGGCTAACGCCGTAACGCCCGGCTATAAGAGCGTGCAGGCTATAGGCTATCATGGTAGCCAGCACACGTTAGACTTATTAGGTGGCTATAACAAAGCTACTATTAAGGTGTCTAACTATTCAGCAGCCGCCAGCAATAACAGCGGCGTTATTCTACCTAACGACGACATGACCGCGCTACCAGTAGTTAAGCAGTGGGAAACAGATGCAGAGTGGACGCGGACAGAGGGAGAATGGGAAAATAGGGTATGGCACTTATACCGTAGGCGGTGCGCTACCAAAATGCTTAATGGCATAAAGTGGGCTATACACCAGTTTAAGCCGACTGGCTACACGGTAAACGACCAGCAAATATCGCGTCTAAACCCGATAGACTACCACGGTCAGACTTTACGCGAGAAAGTGGAAGGCATAGCACTGGCTGACGTATCTACGGCGTATCAGCACCCGATAGGCGTAAACGACGGCTATTTATGGGCTTTGCCTACTGGCCCAAATGGTGTAATATATGGGGCTTTCTTTGTGCGCGTGGCCAGCATAGACTATGTAAGCGAGGGAAAGAACACAAAAGTAGCAAATACTGGCGACGAATCGCAGGACTGGAAAGTTATCTACCCGGACGACCAGCTGAAAGATAGCACATGGAACTGGAAAAACTATCTGCTTATTCTATCTGTAGGCAAAGGACGTGGAACTTATAGGCCAGACTGGAGCTGGGCAAGTTTTGGCGTGCGTATGGAAGATAAGCACCTTTTAGAGTTTGCCAACGCCACGCCGGAAGCCAGCTACCCAAACGGCTGGGGAAAGATAGAAGTAAAGAGTGCTACCGACTTTGTAAGCGCATGGGGTGTAAGAAAAGGCACTACAGCAGACTTGTACTGCATACTTCGCATAGGTGAAAA
>ODAI010148173.1_pt1 | contig 16085 bp, 13 predicted proteins | sample 1539321 | NCBI WGS metagenome assembly ODAI01 (sample SAMN02144231, study PRJEB22623) | gut metagenome | biome: sheep rumen | host: Ovis aries | place: New Zealand
ATCTGAATGGAACTGGTACTGATAATGGCACTCTCTGTGCTTCTGCCGATAATGAGCATCGCATTCTTCATCATCGGCTACAACATGAACGCACAGACGAAGATACGTGTCACACCGAAGAAGAAAACGAAACACGAACCAACAGAAAACGAGAAGATGCTTGAACGCATCGATAACGCGAGGGTCTAACGTATGGCAAGCATAGACATTTACGGAATATGGGAACGCTATCAGAAGTCCAAGAGCTACATGGACAAGAAGAACATCCTCGTCAAGACGGAGAAAGCTTGGCAGATGTACTGCGGACAGCAGTGGGCGGCGGTCGAGGACTCGAAGGGCATGGAGAATCTGCCGATGCTGAACTTCATCAAGCCGACAGTCGATTACAAGACCTCGACGATCGCACAGCACTCAGTGACCGCACTGTTCTCTGACATGGGCAACGGGACTGAGACGGTATCTGTATCAGACGGCATCGACCCGATGACGGGACAGCCGATGACAAGGGATATACCGCTCTCCGAGGTAGTAGACAAGCTGAATACACTGTTCGCCATCTCGTGGGAGAAGGCGAAGATGAACCGCACCGCATGGAAGAACCTGAAGCACTCAGCTATCGAGGCAGACAGCTATGTGTACTGGGGCGAGGGCGGTGACACAAGAAAGAGTCCTCAGATAATCCACAACACGCAGATGCATCTCGGTGACGAGAACATCGCGAACATCCAAGATCAGCCGTGGATCATCATCGAGGAACGCTTAGAGCCTGCGCTCGTTCGTGAGAGGGCGAGACTTGCAGGCGTAGCAAAGAAGGACATCGACCTCATACAGCCCGACAAGGACATGACCACGACTCTCCTTAATAAGGAAGAAGTCAAGGGCAAGGTCACGAGCCTTCTGTACATGGAGAAGGATGTAAAGACTGGCATCGTCTCGGCATGCCGATGCACGAAGAACGTGATGTATCAGCCACTGAAACCTATACAGCAGAGCAAGGGCGGTGAGCTGTTCGGTGACGGACTGACGATGTACCCGATAGTGTCGATGATTTGGCTCGAACTGCCTAACGATGCGCGTGGCATCTCCGAGGTAGAACAGCTGATACCGAATCAGCTTGAGCTGAACAAGACACTTGCAAGACGCTCTATCAGCATCAAGATGACCGCTTATCCGAGGATCGCATATGACGACTCGAGTCTTGCGAATCCCGAAGACCTCGACAAGGTCGGAGCGGCTATCAAGCTGAACGGCGGCAACTCACAGTCGATAGGAAACATGATCTCCTATCTCGCACCGCAGGCTATGTCGGGCGATGCGAAGCAGTTCTCTGATGAACTTCTGAACGAGTCAAGAACACTCGCAGGAGCATCTGACGCACAGCTTGGTAACATCGACCTTTCGAGAGTATCAGGCACAGCGGCACAGACGATCAGAGACCAACAGCAAGTACCACTGAACGAGCAAGTCTCCATGTATCAGGACTTCGTGGAGAACACTGCGCTTCTGTGGTTCGAGCTGTGGAAGGTCTACTACCCTGACGGCATCGACATGGACGGCGTACAGATATCAAAGGAAGAGATCGAAGCAGTCCTGCCGAACGTACGGGTCGATATCGCAGAGGACACGACACTGTCGAAGATGGCAACACAGCAGGAACTGACGAACCTCTTCAACAACAACAAGATAACCTTCAAGGAATACGCTACCGCATACCCTGAACACGCATCGATCCCTAAGGATGTACTGATGCAGATAGTGGCAGAGCGTGACGCGCAGATGCAGATGGGACAGCCAGTAGTTGACGACATGGGCAATCCTATCGATCAGCCGATAGATGATTCACTCGGCGGCGGCGTGAACGTAGGAGGAGTGAGCGGCGGCTCTTATCAGGGAGTCCAAGCCTCACTGGCACAGTAATGGCAAAGGTAACAGCAAGAGAACTGAATAGCGGAGTAAAGGGGATGTCGGCAAAGACGATGCTCAGTAGCTTCGAAGACTTCCTAAAAAACGTGGAGTCTGACGGCTACAGAATCGTCCCGACCATCTCTGCATTCGCTGACTTCATAGAGAAGCCGAGAGCGGACGTACACGAATGGTTCAGACTGCACCCGACCGAGTCGAAGCAGATGCGCGATATGTGCGCTGACACCATCGCAAGCGGTGCGATGCTGAAAAAGTATGTGCCGAACGTGACGAACTTCGCTCTGAAGAACTGGTGCGGATGGGAAGAAACACCGCAGAAGAAAGGTGGAAAGAGCAAGAACACCGCCGATGAGAAGAAGGCGAGAGAGGCTCTTGAAACATACATCACCACGGAGAAGAAATTCCGAGTGGTATAAGCACATTCACAACTAAATAGAAAGGAATTGATGAAATGGACGAGAACTACAACGTAGAAAGCGCAGAAACTCAGGAAGTCGCTGAACCTGAAACAGAAGCTCTCGAAAGCGAAGAAAAGCAGGAGGTCGCTGAAACTGCACCCGAGACGGAAGATTCCACAGAAGCTACCGAACAGCCGACACATCAGAAGAATGATTCGGATGCGGCATTCGCAGAAATGCGCAGACAGAACAAGCAGATGATGGACGCGCTGTCCCGTTACTTCGATGGGGACTCTGTTGAGGACTTAGTCATCAATGCAAATGCGTACGCCGAACAGAGAGATCCTGAAGATTACCGTCAGGAATACGAGCGCGACAGAGAGTATGAAGACCTCAAGGCTCGGAATGCAGAACTTGAGGAACAGCTACTCGATGCGGAAGTTGATCGGCTGATGCGCGAAGGACTTCGGGAAGTTCAGGCAATCGACCCGAATGTCAAATCACTGGATGATTTAGGAGACACGTTCACGAACCTTATCGCCAACGGCATACCAACAAAACAAGCCTACTATGCGGCTAAAGCAATGGAACTGAATGAGAAAGTTCTTGCACCCGATGTCATTGGCAGGGTATCCGACACGAAGGCTGAACGTGACTACTACACATCCGAAGAACTCGACAACTTGACCGATGAAGAAATGGACGCTAACTGGGACAAGGTCATGAGGTCGATGGGTAGGTTATAGGCATTTTCAGCAGACAAGGAGAAAAAAACAATGTCATATCAGAATTTCAAAGCAAAGATTTGGTCGAAGGCAATCGACAGAGACCTCGAAAGAGTATTCGTATTCGCTGACGGAACAAATCAGCAGTACAGCGGAGAGATCAAGGGACTCGGCGACACAGTCAGAATCAAGGGCGTAGGCAAGCCGACAGTCACAGAGCATGACCTCTCACAGGGAGATATCACTCTTTCAACACCTGAAAAGGTAGCAGACACTTCCGTATCGCTCGTAGTCGATAAGGCGGCTTACTTCAACTACGCAGTAGGCGACATAGACAAGGAGCAGGGCGCAGGCAACGTAATGGCTGTCCTGAATACAGAGTCTTCGGAAGAGGTCGCAAACAAGATCGACCTCCATATCGCTAATCTTGTTCACCCTGATGTAAACAAGGTCGGAGTTCAGGTCTACAGCGCAACTAACACTGTAATCACCAAGGACAACGTAATGTCCGTATTCGATGGTGTTCAGCAGAAGCTGTACGAGAACGATGTAAACCCTGCAACAGAGGTCGAGATCATTCTCCCACCGTGGCTCTACATGGTATTCCGTCAGGCATATCAGAAAGTCGATACCGACAACAGCGATTACCTGACAAACGGCAAGGTTGCTAAGTACGGCAACATGACCATCAAGATGTCCAACAACGTAGCACACAAGACAGTTTCCTCAAAGGAACACTACTACGTTCAGGTCAGAACAAAGAGAGCAATCGCAGTAGCAATGAGCGAGGCACACACAGAGGCTTACAGACCTGAAGCATCATTCGCAGATGCAGTCAAGGGCTTCAAGCTGTACGGTGCAAAGATCGTAAGACCTAAGGAACTCGTCATGCTTGAGTGTTCTGCATCCTAATTCGGGACATCGCACGTTATAGCTAATCAACAGAAAAAGGAGAATATAACATGGCAATCACAGCACATCCAAGAACAGTTCTGAAGCTGAACGAGGGCAAGGTCATCGATGGCACTTCAAGAAGTGCCGCATTTGGTGCTGATGCGATGGGCGGCGACTACAAACTGCTCTTCGTATTCAACAACGCAGGAAACGCAACAGCAACGGCTACTCTCGCAGTAGGCAACGGCATTCAGGGCGCAGGCTCTGACCTTGCAGTCAGCATCGCGGCAGGCAAGACCGCATATCTCGTAGTAGACAGCGGTTACTTCAAGAACGTAAGCGGCGAATACAAGGATTACATCAAGATCACTCCGAGTGCCGCACTCACAGTAACAATCGTAGAACTCCCACAGTAGGGTAACCACGGGGCGGTGAGGGATGTTCCCCGCCGCCCTTATTTCATATTCAGAGGTACAAGATGGCAATAACATACAAAGAAATCAAAGAAGCACTCGTAGACCTTGGCTTCGAGATAGACGATGAGGTCGAGAGCGAATATCACAGAGTAAGGCTGAACGCTATCAATCGTTCTCTGAACGTACTGTGGTCAACTGTCATCCTGCCTAACATCAGCTACTTCGAAGAGACGGACGACATGGATGCTGACGAGGGCATCACATATTTTGAGGAGACTGCCGATGATCCACTCGAAGATACGGACGAGAGCAATCTTCCGAGGATACTTCTTCCGCTCCTCCAACTCCAGTCGGCACACTGGCTGTGGCTTGATGACGACCTCACGAAAGCAACTATCTACTGGAACGAGTATGACGACCTGAAGAATCAGATACTGATGAGCATCAGGTCAGCGAGGAAGGCGAAGATAATAGGAGGATTCTAATGGCACAGCAGAAACTACCAAACGTACCGAGTCCTCTGACAACAGTCTACTCGAATCTGCTTGGTGTTGATTTCCGTGCTGATCAGACTGAGGTAGAGCGAAGACGCTCACCGATGATGGTCAACATGATATCCGACCTTGGCGGCAATCCTGTCAAACGTGACGGATACCGAAAGGTAGCTGAACCATACGCAGGGCTTGTTATCGCGAACTCCGAAGCATACGGAGTGCGTAAAGAACTGTCGGGTGTCGTAGTCGTTCCTATCAGCATCGGTAGCAGTCGGAGCGTCATTGAAGAGGACACGGCAAACGCCGTCACGATCCCAAGCACCTACGACTTCGATGACATAGAAGCGACATTCGGATATCAGCAGTACGTCTTCATTCTGTTCGGCAACGGAGCGGCTAAAGTCGATGTTGTTGAGAAGCAGTACGAGATAACGGGAGTCGATGACAACATGATGTCTGTCGGAGCGTTAGGCTCGACCGCACCGAGATGCGAGAGCATCGTTCCGCTGTCCATAATCGGAATGCAACCTGACGCTACTGGCACAAAGGGTACTGTCTACTACGGCAAGAACCTCATGAGCATCTATCAGCAGTACAGCTATGCTGGCGATGGGAACTCCAAGACATTCAAGATACCGCTCTACAGCAAGATGGGCGCGTGGGCGAAAGTCGAGGTCATGGACTCGAACGGCAACTGGATAGAGAAGACGCTCGGCACGGACTTCACCCTCGACACGGCATCGACAGTCACAGCGGCAACGCTTGACGGCACAGCGACAGCGAGCTTCTCCGTAGTGGATGCAAAGATCACATTCACGACCGCACCGCCAAGTCCGACATCACGCATAGCGGGCGAGGATAACGTGCGCATCACAGTCGCTCCGTTCAATGTGGCTGACAGAGTAAGAATAAACGGAAGCAATGTGACGAAAGGCTACTACAACGAGGCATTCGCTAAACTGCTCGGAAGTCACGCACACTTCTTCTTCGAGCAGAGGCTGTTCCTCGGCGTAGTGGAGAAGACCTACTATTCCGAGATCAATAATCCGTTCCTTATCCCTGACAGCAACTGGTTCGATGTGGACAACGAGGTCATCGCTTATCAGCGCATGGGAAGCAATCTCGTCATTATCACTAAGGACACGGGCAAGAACACTATCTTCCTTGCAAGTCAGGTATCCGACAAGACCACGCTTGGTGATACGATGACCGCTACGTTCATGGTCAAACCGACCAATGCAGGAGTCGGAGCGATCACTGGCAAGGTAGGCGGCGTACTAAACGACGAGCCTATGTTCCTGTCGAACACTGGGCTGTATGGTCTGCTGACTAACTGGTCGAGTGAGAAGTACGCAGTCAACAGAAGCGGACGGGTAAACAGGAAGCTCTGCAAGGAGATTGACCTGAAGAACGCAGTGGGCGGCGCATTCAACGGTTACTACTACGTTGCGGTCAATGGTCAGATGTACATCCTTGACGGCAGGCATAAAGACAATATGCGGAACGGTGAGACATCCTATGAATGCTACTACTTCAATAGCGTACCGACAATCAACGAGATGTTCGTAGCTGACAACAGAATGTTCTTCACGGACGATAGCGGAACATACACATGGAACAACGATCTCCCTGAGAACCTGAGGTACTACGACAACTTGGTGCTTGACGAGAACGGCGAGTTCGTAAGCGGCACACCAGTCAGCGCGTACTGGTCATCCGTATTCGATGACGATGGCGCACCGCAGATTCTGAAGACGCTCAAGAAGAAAGGCACGATGTGCGTCCTTGTCCCGTCAGCGCATACTGGGTGCTATGTCACGCTCATCAAGAACGGCGATGAATTTCAACCGCTCCCGTATCAGAACACGGCGATATTCAGCTTTGCCGATGTCGATTTCGGATACGGACACGAGGATGATCCTGACTATGTACCGACCGACCCAAGCGAGGCGCGATTCATCTTCGCCTCGAACGGAGTGGCATTCGACCGATTCACCAAGAAGAAGATAAAGAAATATAAACGCTTACAGATGATCGTGGGCAACGACAGAGCAGAGCCATTCGCTCTGACAAAGGTAGTCAAGACCTACGAGCAAGGCAATTACGCAAAGAGGTAACAACATGGCAAGACCAATGTCAGAAATACAAATCGATCAGACCGACATCGATGCTGTAGCGGTATCGGTGGCGGTGAACAGCGACCGACTGAGCGGCACGGTGTTGCAGAACAAGCAAGTCTTCGATGCCTTTCCGCAGATGGTCGCAGACCACTTCAACGACCTCTGCGATTATGTCAGCGAGCAGATGCCAAGCGGTGATGTCGGGCTGACATATACCGCGACAGAAATCGCATATCTCTGCTCTGCGCTCGGATGCACCGAAGCAGACATAACACTTTAGAAAGGGGGTAAAGGAATGGCAGACAAGAAGACAGCAGGCTACAACATCAACAATGTCTACAGAACCCAAGTCGGCAACAAGACTTACGAGGTAAAGCCTGCCGCTGACGGCGGGTATATGCAGGCTTGGGGACAGTACAGAAACGATAGAAGAGATCAGTTTAACGCAACGAAGACCGCACTGAACAAGAGGCTCAAGGCGAACAACGCTACTACCAACGCGAACTACAACAACTCCGCTCGTCAGGCTTATGTGGACTATATGCGTAAGCAGAGGGCCCTCCCAAGTCAGCTTCAGGCACTCGGTGTCAGAGGTGGTGCTACAGAGTCGGGACTGCTGAATCTGTACAACAATTACGGAGTGGAACACGCCGCTAACGAACAGCAGAGAAACGCTGAACTCGGACAGAACAAGGCAAATCGAGACGAGGCGGCACAGAGCGCATATGATGCTTATTTAGCAGACATCAACGAGCAGAAGCAGAAAGCTATCAGCAATCAGATAAACGAATACAACAACGAGATCACGAGATTCAGTTCATCCGTAGCACAGTACCCGACAACACAGGGCGGCTATGAGGCTTATCAGAAATGGATAAACAACATGGCAGCATCGAGTGATCCACTCAAGGATATCAAAGTCGCACTCATCAGACAGCAGATGGCTACGCAGTTCCCTGACGGCGCACCTGACAGCGGTGGCGATGGCTCAGGCGGCGGTGGCGGCGGCTACGGCGGTGGCGGTGGCTACTCAAGAAGCTACGGCGGTGGCGGTGGCAGTAGTTCGTCATCAAGCACAAGCTCCACACAGTACGGACCTTACCTCACTACAGTACAGCGTGGTGCAGTTGCAACTCGTGCCGCGGCAAACAGATCAGTTGGAAGACGATCCAGTTCGTCCAGCTCGAGCAGTTCAGGTTCAAGGAGCGGTTCGAGCGTATGGAGAAGAATCAGGTCGAGAATCGGATACAGATAAGAGGACAGATAAATGGGTCTTTTTTCAAGAATTAAAAACTGGTTCAAACGAACCTTCAGCGGTGGCGGTGGTTCGAGCAGTAGTTCATCAAGAGCAAGCCGCGTCTCCAATTATGGAGGCGGCGGCTCTCGCTCCTACCGCGACTACTCAAGCGGTGGCTATGAGCACGAATATCAGAGCTACCAAAGACGAAGAGAGCTTGAACGGCAGGAACGCAAGAAGAAACAGCAGGCGACTACGAATGCGCTTGCTTCTATCAGCAAGAGAACTGATGCGCTGTCTTCAGGCAGGAGCTCGAGCGTTGCAAGTTCTGCTACAAGCACTGGCACTACAAGAGTCCTTGCAAGGATAAACGAGAAGTCAAAGGCTACTCCGCCTGATCCTAAAGAGAAAGCTCGACAGTCTTCACAGCAGAGAGCTACCAAGATGCTTGCGAGTATCGATTCCAAGGCGAAAGGTTTGGAGAAGTCTCTTAACAACGCCGACAAGAGAATCACCAACAAGGCCGAAGCCAACCGCAAGGCATACAACAAGGCTACGAACAACAGATACAACGTAGACAAGAACGGAACTAAGGCGAGGATAGCACAGAAGTCTCAGGCATACGATGTCAATGCGGAAAAGTATGAGACCAAACAGCATCCAATTGCTACATCCTTCGCAAGAGGTGCGGCAAGCGGTGTCACGTTCGGTGGTTCTGAACTCTTGGCACAGCGGTCAAAGAACAGGCAGAGGACAGGCGCAGAACAATACTATCAGAAAAACAAGAACAGATACGCTGAGATGGGCGGTGAAATCGTAGGATCACTTGCGAGTTTCGGACTTACAGGCGGTGCATCTGCGAAGGCTGTCGGAAAAGTGACGCCAAAAGCTGTCAGCAGACTCAGCGCAAGAGGCACAGAGAAACTTGCTTCAAGCGCGGCAATCAGAAGGGCGGCAGAGAAGGAAGCTATCAAGCGATTCGGTGCTGAAGGTGCTACGAAGGAAGTTATCAATCAGATAGCAAGACGAAGAGCATCAACGGCAATGGCTGAACTCGGCAAGGACGCGGCTATCAACGCCACTACTGGTCTTGCATCCGACCTCAGTCGTTCATACCTCGATGCAAGCAAGGATGGCACATTTGATCGTGGCGAGTTTGCAAGAAGCATGGGAACTAACGCGGCACTCAATACCGTACTCGGCGGAGCGACATCGCTTGTTCCTGCATTCAGAGTCGGCAGAAACTTCGATGATGCTATCGAAGGTGCAGTGAGGAACGTAGCAGAGGAAAATGCTGATGATGCTGTCAAGGCCGCTACGGATGTCAGGATGCCTGAAGTCAGACCGCAGACTGCCGACAATGCAGTCGAGGAGGCCGTCAGACCGCAGACTCTTGATGAGGCTGTTGAAAGAGCGGCTACGGACACTGTAGAGCGGAATGCTGATGAAGCAGCAAGAGTGGCAGAAACAATGCCGGAGCAGAACAGTGTGCGGCAGCAACTCGTTGACCGCAGAAATGAACTTCAGGCGGAGTGGGATAGGTTCGAAAGAGGTGAGTCGAAGCTGACCCCATATCAAATAGAAGAGATGGGTGACGAACTCGACAGGCTTGATGAGCAGATAAGGGCAATTGATGAAGGTGGGGAGCAGAGCATTCTTCCTGCCGTGGATTCGTCAGCACCAAGTACAGAGGTCGAAGCACCAAGAACCGAGGCGGAAACTCCGAGAACGGAAAGCGAACCATTTATTGAAGGGATGAAATCTGAACCGGAGCCTAAGACAATTCCGCCACAGAGAGAAGCGGTCGAAGGTGCAAAAACTGCCGAACAGCAGGCAAATGAACTTCGAAATGTTCGCAAAGCCTGGAACGATGAAATCGTAGAAAAGTCCGGTGGTAAATACGGATTTCGGGAAGGCTATAGTTTTTCGGCTAAGTTTGCTGACGATAAAGAAGTCAATCGCCTCTATACGAATGCCAAGCGTTTGATGGACAAGGTTGCAAATGATTCCGCAAGCACCGGAGACATGATCAACTTTGAAGGTGTCTACAAGCGCATAGGCAAAGAAGAGCGTGACGAGATAGCAAAGAAGGCCTTTGCAAAAGCTGCTGAAGATCCAGCCAAGGCTCTTGAGCGACTTGAAACAAAACTCAAGAACGGGGACTCAATTTCTCTCGATGATATCATGCAGGCCAATGCGATTGAAGAGATTCACAAAGACCTCGGCATCGAGCCACCGGAAGAAGTACGGCAGGTGCTGTCACGAGTCACGATGGAATCCGGTACTGAATATGCGCAGCTGATGGCATCCAGGCATCTGCTTCTCAAAGAGAACAGTTCTACGTACAGAGAACATCTTATCACTAAGGACCTCGATAGTTTCAGGAAGCGCATCTGCAATATTGATGAAGCTGATTGGAAACGGATGGCGGAGAACCTGGACAAGTCCAAAGGTACTACCGATTATCTGAAAAAGGAAATCGAGAGGCTTGCATCTCTAACTGGTGCTGAAAACGAGGACGCTTTCGCAGAAGCATACAAGGAACTCCAAAAGGATATTTTCAGACATACCGAGCCAACAGTAATGGAACCGCTCAGTCTGATAAGACATACGTTCATGCTGTCGAATGTCAAGACCGGACTGAACAACATCCTTGGTAATGTGACGCAACTGGAAATGTACCGCATGGCAGATATGCTGCAGATTGCGATGGAGGACAAACTTGCCAAAGCTGCCAGTCGTCAGGGCGTTGAATACCACAAGAAAACTGCGCTCCTCAAGACCGGAGAACTGAAGAAGCTCGCACGGTGGGGTTCTCTTCAGAGCGGTTCTGTCGGAGAAAAATTGGCAAAGAATGCTGATGAAACCGAGTTTGAAAAGCTGTTCAACGGCAAAGTCAAGGAAGCTGTCACAAAGGCAATGGGCGACAGCAAGTTTGGATTCAAATCTGAAAAGGGTGCAGACATAGTCCACGACAGTGTCTTAAGAAATGCAGTTGGCAAATTAGGGAGAAAGGCTAGTCAGGCAGTTGGATTCATGCTGAACGAACCGGATTCCTGGTTCGTGGAAAAGTCGTACAGGCTTGCCTTTGCAAAATACCTGGAAGCTAATGGGATAACCACGGCTGAAGCATTTGCCAAGAACGAAGCATTAATAAACGAGGCAAGCGACTATGCACTGAATGTGGCCGTTGAAAACACATACAAGAAAGCAAGCAGAGTCGTCAATTTCCTCGAAGGGGCAAGAACCAAAGGCTATGCGAAAGGCTCCAAGCTTTGGCAGAAAGCCATTGCCCTTGGCCTCGATGCGGAACTTCCTTATCTGAAAGTTCCGGTCAACCTTGTTGTCAATAACTTTAAGTACTCGCCAATAGGTCTCATCAAGAACGGAGTTCAGGCAAGTTCCGAATTGCACAGGATTGCAAATGGAGTCGGCAGCATAGACGAACTGGACAGGCTCTGCCGAGAGATGTCCAAAGGATTGACCGGAACCGGCATGGCATTAGTCGGCTTTTTCCTTGCCTGTGATGATCAGATGGGCGAGGACAACTGGGGGTTCATATCATCCGCAAGGGATGAACTCAAAGAGTACGGGGTCAGAGACAATTCTCTCAAAATTGGGGACAAGAATCTGAGCGTAGCAAACATGGGTATCGGAACAGTTCAGTTCCTTATGGGGACAAGGTTCGCAGAAGAAATCAACGACAGGGGCGGTGCTCCGAGTTCATTCCTGGATGCTGCCGATGTACTCACTTCCGTCTTCGGGGCAAACTTCGATGCCGTAGCGGATATGTCTCTGCTTGATAACGCATTCGCGATATTTGATGCAGTGAGCAATAAGGGCGAATACGAAATGAAGCCTGCGGAAAGGGTTGGCAATCTCGCATTCCAAATTGCCGGAAACTACACGGGACAATATATCCCATCCCCATTACGAGCCATAGCCAGGGGTATGACATCTGCGGATCTTGATACGGGAATCAAGAAAGGCGACACCGGAAAGGTTCAAAGGGAAATTAGCCGGAATGCGAACAATCTGATATCGGGTGTGCCTGTATTAAATGAAAAGGTCCTTCCTCACAAGGTTGACAGACACGGCAATCTCGTCAATGAACGCAGCACAGGCGGAGAAAAGGTGGGGCAGTCCATTCGGAATGTTACCGACCCATTCAATACGAGAACTGTCAATATCCCGAACGCCGACAAGGTAGAACTCTCAGTAAAGAAAGAAAGCGGCAAGCCATATCAACCAAAGGCGTTTGACGAGAATCGCGAGTACAAGGCGAAAATCGGGCAAGGCAAACACGCAGAAAAACTTGATCTTACGGGCAAAGAACGAGAACAAGCTGCAAGAAGCCTCAAGAATTCGGGCGAAGACATGGCACACAACCTTGTCTATTCAAAGGCGGCATGGTTCGGGGACTCACACGGAGAACGCGCACAGCAGATTCTCAATGAGATACCTCAGGACGAGGAAGCGGCTCGTGACTATCTCTATAATACTCCGGAGTTCAAGGCCCTGGATAACGAGCAGCGAGTCAAGTTCATGGATGCCCTGTACGACAAGAGGCTCGGAAGAGGCAGGTCCGCAAATCACGAAGTGTATGTGAATATCAAGGGCGGTGACGAAGGCGACTTCAGATATCAGAATGATCTCCACTGGAGACAGCAAGATAAATATGAAGAAACCGGACTTGCTGATGCCGGAATAACAAAAGGTCAATGGGCAGACATCATTGAAGCGGCTAAGTACGAAAGCCATAAGTTCAAGGACGGAGCAAATGTAGACACCATCAATTCAGCCTACAAACTGAAGACTGCACTGATGAGCATGGAGGACCTTACACCGGAACAGAGAGTCGCAGCGTACCAGGCTATTCGAGGGAAACGAAACGGCTTCGGTTGGTACGACTGGGATGGTGCAAGCCTTAAAGGTTATAGACGCAGGAGAGGCAGAAGACGCAGAGGCTACCGAAGCTATGGCGGCGGTTCATCAGCCAAGGCTACAGTACCAAAGCCAAAGGCCATCAAGGCAAGCTCTTTCTTACAGGGCGAGGCACTTGTCAGCAAGCGCAGTTCCTCATCAGCAAAAGTAACACCGCCGACACTCAAGAGAGTTCAGGCGAAGATAGATTTACCGACAAAGCGGTAGAAAGGAGAATCAATGCGTAGAGGTACAACACCTACCATAGTGTTCCCCTTGCCGTTCAACACATCAGAGATAAGGAACGTAGAGGTCTACTTTGCGCAGGATGACGAGCTCATCGTGGAGAAGGGCAAGGATGACTGCACCCTTAACGGCACGATGCTCTCAGTGACCCTGACGCAGGCAGAAACCTTGAGATTCAGTAGTGATGATAACGGCAAAATCGAAATGCAGTTGCGCTTCGTATTCCTTGACGGATCAGTCGAAGCTACCACTATCGTCAAGGAGAAGGCGAGGAAGATTCTGAAGAACAGCGAAATCGAGGTAACGGAGGAAGAGCCTGAGCCTACCCCTGAGCCTGAACCGACTGAACCAACAGAAGGTGGAGATACGGAAGGCGGTGATACAGATGGCAACAACTGATATCAATGTTACGTTTGATGCGATTCCTGACCTTACTCCCGAAGCATACTTAGCACTTCGCGGTGAGAAAGGCGACAAAGGCGATACTGGTGCTGATGGTCAGAACGGCAACGGCATCACAAACATCACGCAGAACCATGACGGCACACTGACCATTACCCTTGATGATGGCTCGACATATGACACCGAGCCACTCAAGGGTGAGGATGGACAAGACGGAGTCGATGGACGAGATGGTACAGATGGCAATGGAATAGAAAGTGCCTTACTGAACAGTGACTATACACTGACACTGACATTCACAGACGGCTCATTCTACACGACACCAAGCATCCGAGGAGCGCAAGGTGAGCAAGGCATCCAAGGCGAAAAGGGCGACAAGGGCGATAAAGGAGACAAAGGCGATACAGGCGAAGTATCACAAGCAGAATTTGACGAAGCTGTTTCTGATTTAAAGAGTGCTATTGATGAGCGTATAGAACTTGGAAGCGGCAAAAATTTGTATAACCCTGCTTTAAGTGTTTCGGGGCGCATTGTTTCTGTTGCGGTGGGGAATACACAAATAACAGCATCATCTACAACAAGCGTATGGCAAAAGGTAATTATTGACCCATCAAAAGATTATGTTTTAAGTTATGGGGCTGGGTATTCGATAACAGATAAAAGCGATAAAGTTCTTGTTCGGCGAGTAGGCGGTGGGAATGATGTTGTGTTAACAATAACTGACATACCTGCCAATGCTTATTATATGTGGGTGGAATCAAATACAACCGTCAGTGATGTGTGGACTCAACTTGAAGAAGGCTCTACCCAAACGGCATATGAACATTTTAGAAAATATGGGCTGATGTCGCTTGACGGAATAAATGTAATGGACTTTAAAGACACACCAAACTTTCAGGCAATGGATTTGAGTAGTGTGGTATCTCCGAGTATGACAAAACTTGAATTTGTAACTGCTGTTCAGAGTGCGTGGTCAAGTTACGCTACATTATGTGAGTGCTATGAGGAATCGTTTATTAAAATAGCGTTACCAACTGGCACACCTACAGAAGCGGTTAAGAAAACATGGGACTCTAACCATTCGTGGGCATACATTTGCGAAGTGTTAAACCACAATTTCAGAAAAAATGTTGCTTCAACTGATATGAGTTATCATATGCTTTGCAACAATGTGAACGATGCGTTTAGCGATATTATTTATCGTTTTTGTGATGCTCGTTTGAGCAACGGAACAGTACGGAATGTCAGTTTGTCAACAGGTATGCAAGCCGACGAACCAAGCGTTATCATTTCCGATGATTGCGAAACAATGTATATATACGCTCATCTAAAACGTATATCAACAAATGATGGCATACATTGGTCAACCGCAACACCGCTTGTTTTATCGGATTCAGGTTATATTATGCACGCTAATGTCAACTATATAAACGGCATTTATTATTTGATGGGCGCAAGGCTTAATTCAGGTGGTGATTTTGTCCTTTATACATCGACAGATGGCATTAATTTTGAGTATAAAGGCAAGTTGTTTGAAAATGGTTTTGAGTTTTCAACAGGGGTTGCCACTACTCAATGGGGAAATGCTTGTCTTGCATATGATTTCGGTTCAGACGTTTTCTATTTATATGTTGAAACACAAGCAAGTGATACTGTTGGTTGGCGCATAAACCTTGTTACATATACAGATATAACATCGAGCAATGTTGATGGAACTATAGGAAACCGCACTGTATATGCAAACAATCCAGTTATAAGCAAACCTTATGCGATATATGATGGATACGCTTCAGGTGCAGGAAATCCTGACTTTGCAAAGGGTTGCGACAACAGACCAGTTAAACACGATGGAAAATATTATATGTATTTCCATAGCACACATCAAAGCATTGCACATATTTTGAGAGCATATTCTTATGATTTAAAAGATTGGACTGTTGAGGGTGTTATTTTTGATAATCGTGACCAACCGACAGCAGGAGATAACACATCGGGCAACGCAGACCAATGCATTATTGAGTTTAAAGGAAGAACATATCTCTTCTACACATGGGATATAAACAGCGTAAATGATCCGTACATTAAATACACTATAGATGATAGACCGATGTGGAAAATGTTAGCTATTCGCCCATAAACGCAATAAAGCAAAAATTAAATAGACCTTTAAGTTAGTAAAGCTAAATCGTTAAAGAATAACTAAAACTATTTAGTCATCTGGAAACGAAGCAAAATCTCTGTTCGGTACCTGCCACGGGGATGTGACGACGATGTACAGTGCAGATGTGGCACGGTGGGTGGAGAAGA